>ERZ1673730.282-NODE-282-length-77243-cov-12.592851_pt1 | contig 77243 bp, 83 predicted proteins | sample MGYA00580200_ERZ1673730 | MGnify/ENA primary metagenome ERZ1673730 (study PRJEB41218, sample SAMN15661761) | gut metagenome | host: Homo sapiens | place: Canada: London | collected 2015-08-20/2019-03-30 | study: EMG produced TPA metagenomics assembly of...
ATAGACATGGTAAGTAATATGGTTTTCAGTATAGACCGAATCGTAAAAAGCATCGTAATAGGGACTCGGGTAAGAAGAAAAGTATTCTATATATACCTCATCGTTGTAGATAAACATCGCATCCATATCAGAGAAATAACCTGACCAAAGACAAAAAGGACTATCATAACCACCCACAAACATATAAACAGAGTGAGAAGTTCCCTTCGCTATCATAAAACCATCTTCTCGTACCATACCGTTAGAGTTGGATGTATAAATAACGAATACATCTTTCGAGGAGTCATTGATGAATTTATATTCGTGACGTCCGGACCGTTCATACCGGGTAATCACCTCTTTTTCGCAACCGGTAGTAGTCAATACGGGAAATAGGCACAGCAACAAAATTCGAGTGAGGGTTTTCATAGGCATAGAGTTTAAGTTTTTCAAATGCCCGTGTAAAGGACACGACCAATAAACAGGGGCACTTCCATTGAAACAAATTTAACAATAACCTTCCTAATACCAAAAGGCTGATTACAGTCCGGCTGGTTCCGCTGAGCCTCTCCGCATTTAGGGATTCGAGGCAGCCATAAGACAAGTATTCATGCATACCGCCCTCTGAAGGGGGAGGGCTTAGGGTCGCTCGTGCAAGCTGTATCTTATAAAAAGAGAAGAGGACAACCATTCGATTGTCCTCTTTGATTCTGAGCGGAAAACGAGACTCGAACTTTCGATTCGTTATCGCTATGTATCAATATGTTGTGGCGATTCTTTCGGTTTTCGGGTCACTGATTCACAGTGATCGAGCGATCCGCCTTTGCTTCTCTATGCGAATACAAAGATAGTGAATATCTCCTAATAATCAAAACTTTCCTTTCAATTTATGTCATGGACGTCCTAAAGTTTCTGTAATTTTTCTCTAATATTTCGTTCAATTTGGTTTCGGGGTATAGCAATATTCCTCCGATAGCGGTATAAGGTATTTCCCCGTTGTCGCGGTAATTCTGCAAGGCACGACGGGAGATATGCAAATATCGCATTACCTCTGCCGATGTGAAATATCGTTCCGTAAAAAGAGACGGCTTCACGGTCGTTCGAATGCGGTCGGCTGTATGTTCCGCCTGTTCGAGCATAGCGATACACGACATATAGTCCGGAGTATTCCGGTCGATCGTATCGCGAACTTGTATTTTGATGGTTTCATCGTTCATGTCCTGTTACTTGTTTTTGCCAGTCGATCCTTTTTCGAGGAGCGCTCTGATGTCTTCTGTTTTATAATAACATTTCTTTCCGATGTTCGTATAAGGAATCTTTCCGCTTTCCCGGTAATATTGCAAGGTCCGTTTGGATATGCCGAGTCACTGACATACGTCGCTGCTGTCTATCCATTCGGCCGAGGACGGCGAACACAATTGCTTCTCCAACCGCATTATTTTATCCGCCATCCGTTCGGTGTGGGCTGCCAACTCTGTCCACGCCTTCTCTTCAATCAATAAGTAATGCATACGACAAGATAATTTATTAAAACACTCGATTTTTCGGACAAGATACGTTATAGGCCGCTATTTCGTATCTTCATTCCTGTTCCTGGCCCTCAAAGGCACCCTCGGGCACTTTGAAGAATACAAAGATAGGACGGAATAACGCAGTGTATGGAAGATGGCGTATCGGTGGCTCGTGTTGGCGCAAGCCGGCCGGATAGACTTGTCACACTATAAATGCAAATCCTTAATAAGGCCCGCTTCTATATGTGCCGAGGCGCTTCCCTAAATAAATCGGCTCGCTCCGAAATAGCTTTGTAGTTTTCTTGACAGGTATTAAGCTTGATATCTGCTTATTTAGCTAATCGTTGAAGTGCAAAAAATTAAAAGACGCGGCAACGCATGGCTTAATCATTCCAAAAACAACTGCCCGTCCCGGATAATGATATAGCTGCCATAGTTAGAGTTTTGTATCATTATTTTTTGTTGCTTTACAGTAACAGCAAGGGGTACTTTCGGCCGCCCGAAATAAATCCGGCCGCCCGAAAGCGTTCCCGCAGTATCGCTGCAGGAACGGTCGGATTCTCCCGAGTCGAATCCCCGATTCCGAAATTCCCGGTCTGTTGCTTCGGTCCGTTACCCGCTGACTTGTCGTTCGGCTTTGGGTTAGCGGTGGGGCTCTCCTTGCTGCCGGTAGCGACCAGCAAGGAGAGAATGTGCAGGTATTCTTTATCCGGTCGGCCCCGGCACCGACCGCCCTTTCCATGCGGTTGGGGCTCGGGGACAGATGGGAATTGTAACGCAGCAATACATTTATCTTTATTATATATTTGTTCATCATTCATTCGGGCTAATAGAAATATTTTGTATTCCAGACAGTCCGGAACATCGATATTGTGATAATCACAAAGTTTTAAATTACAGGATATACACATGCTCCAATACAGAAAGGATGCCTTGTATTTTGGTATCACGCTCCAGCATTTCGAGACACTTTAAGGCATTTTATAGATAGCTGAACTTTGGCAAATTCGCCATTCTGCAATACGTTTTTAATGTAAAAATTGCCATTGCAGGAAATAAAGACTATCTTTGTAAAAAAGAAAGACATTGTATGGAAACTGTAAAAAGAATACTGCAAGATAAAATAAGCAACCGTATCGCACCGGGTAAGGCCGTATTGATTTTCGGCGCTCGTCGTGTAGGAAAAACGGTGATGATGCGTCAAATCGTGGACGGTTATCCGGGACGGACAATGATGCTGAATGGCGAAGATTACGACACACTGGCCTTGTTGGAAAATCGTACTATGGCCAACTATCGGCATGTACTGGAAGGTATCGACTTGCTCGCTATCGACGAGGCGCAGAACATTCCTCAAATCGGCAGTATTTTGAAACTGATCGTAGATGAATTACCGGGTGTAAGCGTATTGGCAAGCGGTTCATCGTCATTCGACCTGTTGAACAAGACAGGCGAGCCGTTGGTCGGCCGCAGTATGCAATTTGTACTTACGCCATTTTCACAGCGAGAAATCGCGCAAATGGAAACGGCTCTCGAAACCCGTCAGAATCTCGAAGCTCGCTTGATTTACGGCTCCTATCCGGAGGTGGTGATGATGGATAACTATGAGCGGAAGACCGACTATCTGCGCGATATTGTCGGTGCGTATCTTCTGAAAGATATTTTGGCGATAGACGGGCTGAAAAATTCGAGCAAGATGCGCGATTTGTTGCGGCTTATCGCCTTTCAGCTGGGAAGCGAGGTCTCTTACGATGAGTTGGGCAAACAGCTCGGCATGAGCAAGACAACAGTTGAAAAATACCTCGACTTATTAGAGAAAGTCTTTGTCGTCTATCGTCTGGGAGCCTACTCGCGGAATCTCCGCAAGGAGGTTGCAAAGGCCGGGAAATGGTATTTCTACGACAACGGTATCCGCAATGCGATTATCGGAGCATTTTCGCCTCTGGCTATTCGGCAGGATGTCGGGGCATTGTGGGAAAACTATATCATTGGGGAAAGACGCAAAGCGAATTTTAATGAAGGGCTGCATAAGGAGTTCTATTTCTGGCGTACTTACGATAAGCAAGAGATTGATCTTATCGAAGAGAATACGGATAATCTGACCGCATTGGAGTTCAAATGGGGCAATAAGATACCTAATGTACCGAAAGTGTTTCAAGAAGCATATCCCCATGCTGAGTTTCATGTCGTAAATCGGGATAACTATTTGGAGTTCGTGTAATCAATAAATTACATATATGAAAACTAAATTACAACCCCAACAGATTCAATATCCGCGGTTTATTCAAAATAAACCGTGCAGCATTGATAAATTAGATGGAGGTTCGCAAGAACGGTTAGCAAAAACTATTGCTCGCCACTTTCGTCAAAATGATTCCTTGAATGACGATAACGCTTTACCTCGAATTATAGGAATTGAAGGTATTTGGGGTTCCGGCAAGTCTAATGTTGTCAAGATGTTGGAAAAAGAATTATCAGACAATTATTATTTTTTTGAATATGACGCATGGGGACATCAAGAAGACTTGCAACGTCGATCTATATTGGAATTGCTGACAAGCAAACTTATTAATGATGGTATCTTATCCGGAGTAATCAATTGGAAGACGCTTTGTAAACCTTAGAACCCAACTTTAACTATCCTGATTATGAAAATGCGTGTCTATTTATCATTGGGAGCCTTGCTCCTATTCCTGACCCCGTTGGGCTGTTCCGGCAAGGCCGAAAATCCTGCACCGGAAACACCGCCCGAAGAACAGCCCAAACCGGGGCCGGAAGAACCGAAACCGGAGTTTGTCGATGCCAACAGGTCGATGGAAGAAACCATGCACTTGGAGGATGACGAGTGTTTTTACACCTATTTCCGGATGCAGAATGCTACAAAGCACTCCGTCGTGTTCTTTATTACTACACGGATAAGTTCATATTCGGGTGTCGCACGGATAAATCCGGGAGAGCAGGCAACGTGGTTGCAGACGATGACTTATTTGCCGTGGATCGACGACAACGACATGGTGATAAAAGATTTGAAGGCACTGGCATTTGTGGAGTTGTTTTTTGATCCGCCTCATTCTTCCGAACGTTGGGTTGATGATGAATTGGATCCTTGTGCCCGTTACTCGTTTTTCGATCCTATGACCGAAACGCAGCGCGGCACGCCGCGCGACCAGTCGGCGTGGGTGCTCGAAGAATTCCCCGACCGCCCGAATGCCGTACGTTGGACTTACCGGATTACGGAAGGAGAATACGAGGAGGCCGTGCGTCAGACGCTCGAACGCTGGGCAGACCGGGACGAGGAAGAGAAGGAATGTGTATGAAACAAGGGCAGAAACACATGTTTCTGCCCTGTTATTGTTTTTCGGCTCGACCGGATTATGCAAGTTTCCGCAAAACATATTCATCGAACCACTCCGGAACGCTTTCCTCCAATACGGACAAAGAACCGCTTTCTGCATCGTATTCCGCGAGCATCCGCCACTGCGCAGCACTATTATCGAAGAAATAGGCCCTGTCGCACAGCTTGAGGCAATCGTAAACGTTTTCCAACGATTTGGTATAACGGCGTATGATTTTTTCACGCGGCACATCGTGCCCTCCCAACTGTACCCGCTGAGCTACACGACCGATATTGATTTCGACATCTTGTGTCGATACGAAATACAGGTAAATACGATAACCGGACTGTTTGGCAAGACGAATATAATCCATTTTACGCACATCCGACATCACCGTTTCAATCGTGAATTGCCGAACGATATTCAGCATGTTGAAACGCAGAAAATCCGCAATAAAAGCAGCAAAGTAAGAATCGACCGATTCACGCGGAACATGCAGTACATTGTTTTCGACCGTAAGCCGGCTGACAATATCTTTTCCACTGCGCAACTTATCGTAAAACCCTGATGCCCGGAATGCCTCCTTCAAGCTATCTTCTTGAGAAAGAATCGTATAATAATCGAAAGACAAACATCCTGTTTCGGAGAGACTTTTGTATATTTCGTCGGCATTGACGAAATATTTGCATCCGACCATCTTATCGACAGCAGAAAATATAGTCGATTTCCCCGAACCGTTCGGACCGGCAAAAATGCGAAGACGTTTCTTGGACATGAGTATCGGGAATTACTGTATGGTATAACTCCGTTTGCGGACCTTCACTTCGGGTGCGACCTTGCCTATCTCGATGCGCGTATTATCTGCTTGAATTTTGTAAATGATGCCGTCTTGCACGACGGTAATGGCTACTCCATTCTCCTTTGCCAATGCGATTCCCGGATTCGGCGTTCGATTAATCAGGGCCGCAAACGTCGATTCGTCCTCAATCTGAGCATCATCTTTGGTTTGTTGCTCGAAAAAGGAAGACAGTTTGGTTATAAGTTTTTGTTTGGCCATAGAAATTTTAATATACAAAAGTATGCAATTATTTTTATTTCTACAATTTCCATACCTGTTCGGGTAGAAACTCTTTACTATCAAAACGACGGAAAGCCGTTTATGGTATTACTGGCAACCGAAATTTTGTAATATAAGGGCCTCAAGCCTGCGAAGAAGTCCATTTGTCAGACGCTCGAACGGTAAGCCGACAAGGACGACGGGGCTGAACACTAAATAACAAGAGAGTAAAGGTATTTCCGATTTATTCTCGCAGCAGGGAACCGCAGTAGCCATACATACCGAATAATTTTTTGTTCTGTGCAACAAAACGTGTTACATTTGCATCTATAGGAAAGGATACCGCAGCAGGTGCCCTACACCGGATGTATTACCTAAACACTGTACCCATGAAAAAGTTTGTTCCCATCATCATGCTCGGCCTCACTTGTCTTTTCGCCTCCTGTTCGAGCAAAGAACCGGAACCGGAGTGCAAACTCAAAGACTTTCCTTATGAAATCGAAAGTGTAGAGAAAATGACATTGATTGTCGCCTCCGAGAAATACCGGCACCCGGACATGGCAGATTGGTCGGAAGAAGAGTTGTATGCAAGCGAATATTGCTATATAGTCAAATTTAGAAATGATGACGATGAGTGGGCATATATTACTTGGCCTATCACAGACTTCCCTTATGAAAAGGGATACGAATATATTATTGAAGGTCTGTGCATAAACTATTTCTGGCAAGACGATATAGTAGTTAGAACTTTCCAATGCTGTAAGATTCTGTCCAAACAGAAGAAACAATCCGAAAATTTACCGCAATAATCATTGCCGATAAATGCAGAAAACGGAAACACCCCGCCAGAACAAATTCTGACGGGGTGTTTCAAATAACCCCTGTCGTTCACTTAATTTTGGGGAACGGTGATGAAACCTCCTTTGGTGAATACGGCCCTAATCCGCATGTCCCTCGTGATTTTTACAGGCCAGGGATTTTCCGTTGACAGCCTCTCTTCCGAATCCAAATCCAGCCAATGAGAGAATGTAAAACCGGCAACAGGAGTCGCTCTGAAATTAAGCGTAACATAAGATGTCACATTCATGGGTCCCGGTGATACCGTACCACCTTCTACAAACTGTAACATGCCACTGGTATTGACTATATGCTGCGATACGGAAGTTTCGACGCAATAAGTATTGTTCGATGTACCGAACCGGGCTATGATATTCCTGTCTCCGGTTACACTGAAAGTATAGGGATTCAGTGTAGACAGTCGTTTCCCGTCTTCATACCATCCGGAGAAATATCTGTTTTGCGCCGGAACAGCCCGCAGGACACAGGCCGACAAATAAGAGTAACCTTTATTTCCGGTTACGCTCCCCGAAAGGGAACATTCGCTCCTTGCATTGATAGTACAGACTTTCTTCCGATACATCTCGTTTATAGCCTGCACATCAAGGTCTGTCGGGGTGTAACTCCTTGAGAATGCAACCCCCTCTTTCGTCAGCATGACCGGTTTTGTCGGGTCGTAAACAAAATTGGGGTCTGTGATATATGAGTTGTATATCATCACGGAAGAGTAATCGAACGCGGCGGATGTTTTGTAGGCGCTTCCGCTCACTTTATCGAAATTGTGCCGTCTGTCCGATTTGATATTGTCGTAATAGACGACGATATACTCATCCCGGTCGGCTCGGCATTGTTCGTGTTTAAGCCCCAGTGCATGGCCTATTTCATGGATGGCGGAACCTACACCCGAGCCGTTTTCGGATAAAGATAAGTTTTGTCTTCCTCCTACCATTCCTATTTGAGAATGATTCCCGTCTCCGTTGTATATGTGAATTCGATTCGGATAAGAACTGTCCCCCGTAACGTCGATAAAGACTAATCCGCACCGGGCATGCCATTCTTCCATTGCTTGAAGGGCATTGCTTTTTGTATGGGCAGCGATATTGGCATCCCATTCATAATAGACGATGCCGTCTGTCCACGGCAGGTTTAATATCAAACTGCGTGTTTGGGGTGCTGTCAGTGCTTCGAGCTGCCAGTCTGCGAGCAGAATATCTCCCTGCCAGAAGAACTCACCCGCGGGAGTCCGCTCTACACGCACCCCGTTCGGATACGTCCATAATTCATTTCCGTTACCCAAAGTTTCGACCTGAACCGAAAGTTTTTCTTCCTGTTGGGGCAGGACAGGTGTTTCATCGGTGAAATCAGAACAGGCGGGCATCCATGCACACATCGCCAAAGCCAGAATACAGTATAATTTCTTCATAATTCAGCATTCAATTTAACAATCTTACATTAAATAGGATAAAGGATATGGTTAGTATCTGATAGAAGAGAGAAAAGATTGCCTGAATGCGTATTGAGATGAATCGAAGGACGTATTTTCTCTATCGGCACGAGGGGCAAGCACCTGCCGAATTTATCGATATGCGCTTCGATGTTAAATATAAGTAAAATTATTGAGTATGCAAACAGTTTATTGGGTTGCTGCAATGAAAGAGGCTGAATGAACCGCACCCCGAAAGTTGGACAAATACTTTCGGGGTGCGGTTCATTCAGCCTCTTTATCGCTTCTGTATTTTCGGCGTTTTGCCGGTTATACGGCGGAATTTCCGACCTCCGCGCCGAAACGCATCATTTCTCGGCTTATTAGCTGTTCCGAAAATTTGGCATAGTGGCGGGTCATCTTGACGTTCGTATGGCCCAGAATTTTGGCGATTACATCTATCGGCATGCCGTATTCAATAGCCAGCGAAGCGAACGTATGTCTGGCGCAGTGAGTCGTCAGATTTTTACCTATATCGCATATAACGGCGATTTCCTTCAAATAGGCATTCATCTTCTGATTGCTCGGTACCGGCAGCAGTTTGCCGCCCTCCAAATTCGAATCCGCATATTTGGCCAGTATCTTCAACGGATAAGGCAACAACGGGATGCGGCTCATAACAGAGGTCTTTTCACGGGGTTTGCGAATCCATTGCGTGCCGTTCTCGTCCGTAGAGATATGTTCCGCCCGCAGGTGTTCCGCATCGGTAAATGCAAGTCCCGTCTGGGCGCAGAAACACCAGACGTCGCGCACACGCTCCAGACGCTCGTTAGGCATCCGTTTGGTCATCAACAAATCCAGCTCCGCTTTGGTCAGCGGTACCTTGACATTGGTCTTGTCTATCTTCATTTTGTAATACCGGAACGGATTTTTCTCGATCCATTCGTTGCGTATGGCGTACAGGATAAAGTTTTTCAGGCAGCACAGCAGATTCACGGCTCCGTTATTCTTGCAGTCATGTGCCGTTTGCATGAAGGTATTGAGACCGTCGATATACTCGTAAGAAATCATATCGAACGGCAAATCCTCTTTACCGTATTGCTGACCGATGTACTCTTTCATATAGCGCAACAGACGATGGTATTTGTTGGCTGTAAGTTGCGTGATACGCACTCCGACCTCTTTTTGACGCTTGTCGCAATATTTGGAGAACTCCGCGAGGAACATGCGGGAATTGCCGACCTGACTGCACAGGCGCTCTTTAATGGCAAAACAGTTCGGTTGTTTATTCTCTTTGACCAACAGATCGTATGCTGCGAGGATATTGGCGCGGAACGAGCCGATGATTTCGTTGATCTGCAAAGATACGGAATCGCGGGCTAAAGACCTTTCGGCCTTTTGATTCCATTTTTCCGGCTCGATCTGGCACTGGGTATATATTTCTGTCGAAACGCCGCTGGTAGTGATGCGGGCGTAAATGGGGGCTTTCCCTTTTTTGTTCAGTTTGGTTTTCTTACAGAAGAAAACAACGCTGAAAGTCGTTCTGTCGGTCATGGCTGCAAAAATTTAATAAGTTAAACGATTACAGCATAGAGATATTGCAAAGCAAACGACTGCAATACTGCGAATTACGACCAAATCGTGACCTTTTTCAGACCCCAGCGGAACAGGTCACGAATAAGGTCTTGCAAACGTACTTTCAGGTGCATTCCGATTCACCGACCGAAAAAGAAAAAGCCTTACATATCATTGATACATAAGGCTTTTTGCTTCCTAAAACACTCCTTTTCAGAGGCTTCAAGAGCGGAAAACGAGACTCGAACTCGCGACCCCAACCTTGGCAAGGTTGTGCTCTACCAACTGAGCTATTTCCGCATTATTTCATGAACTTGGCCGGTCGTTTCCGGTTTGCGAGTGCAAATATAGGCAACATTTCTTACTCTGCAAATTTTTTGCAGAAATTTTCCATCATTTTTATTTCATCCCGGCCGAACCACACCATCTCCGCGTCCCTGCGAAACCAGGTCATCTGCCTCTTGGCATACCGGCGCGAGTTGCGTTTAATCAGTCTGACCGCTTCATCGTACGTGATTTTCCCGTCGAAATAGTCGAACATTTCCCGGTACCCCACCGTCATCAGCGCATTGAGCCCGCGCAAGGGCCAGAGCCGTCGGGCCTCCTCCTCAAGTCCCGACGCAAGCATTCCGTCCACTCGGCGGTCTATCCGCCCGTATAACTCCTCCCTTCCCACCTTTATCCCTATTTTCAGGATACGGAACGGTCGTTCCCTGGGCTCGCCCGAACGCTGTTCCGAATAGGGCCGGCCGGTCTGAATGCACACCTCCACGGCACGCAGGACACGCGACGGATTGCTGCGGTCTACCGATTCATAATAGACCGGGTCGAACCGGCGAAGCTCTTCGAGTAAAGACCCGAGTCCCTCCTCCCGCAGCCGAGCCTCAAGCTGCGCCCTCAGAGCCGGTTCAGCCGGCGGCAGCGCATCGAATCCGTGGCAAAGCGCATCGATGTAGAGGCCGGAACCACCTACGGCCAACACATAATCGTGCGTCACGAACAGCCTGTCGAGCAGTTCCAGCGCTTCCGCTTCAAACCGTCCCGCATTATAGTCGTCGGACACTTCGCGGTCGGCGATAAAATAGTGCAGAGCGGCAGCCTGCTGCTCTGCAGAGGGCTGCGCCGTTCCGACAGCCATCCCGCGGAATACCTGCCGGGAATCGGTAGAGATTATCGGCGCACCCAAACGACGGGCGAGTTCGACCCCCACCTCCGTCTTCCCGGAGCCTGTCGGCCCCGCCACGACCACGAGCGTTCCCCTCTTGTCAGAAATCATCGCCGAATCCATCGTCTTCCGTACCCTCGAAATCGGCGAATTCCTCCATCATATCGCTGAAAGGGTCGTTCTCTTCGTCCGCCTCGATACCCGCCCCCGTCTGAGCCGGAGGCGTACCGACCGACAGGGCCACCCGAGGATAAAGCACCGCCTCTTCCTCCGGCTTGAAATCGGCCACTTCCAGAAAGAGCTCGCGGGCGGAGAGCATGTCGAAAACGAATATCAGCCGCGACACCCCGGAAGCCAACACGTCGCACAGCCTCGTTCCCTCCATCGGCAGGGCGGCAATACCCGCATCGCAGTCCTGCATATCCTCGAGGGTATATTCCTGCAGCTTGTTCCATCCGGAATCCGCCGCAAAGAAAGAGCTGAAATTGAACGGGTCGTAACCGAGGTCGCCGCAAACCAGGTCGTGCAACTGCAACAAGTCCGTACTCTCCGGAACTTCGTATTCACGGACGAAACCATCCGTCTCGCCGCTGAGCATCCTCAACTTGAAAATCATACAAAAAGGTATTTATTCTTAATCAATTATCGTTACCGGCTACCCGGTTCAGGCAAGGCACGAAGAAAGGCCATGACATCCGTACCGTCCGGATAATCCCACGGCCAGGGCATCTGGGCCGCTCCGAAACCGACAGCCCTCGGATGGACAACGTCCCGCCCCACCACGCACTGCACCGCACCGTCATTCGCCTCCAGCCACCCGTACACCTCCTCCGCCCTATCGTAACGAAACGCCACGATATTGCTGAGCGACACCGAAAAACGGTCGCCGACGGTCACGACGAAGGTTCCGCCGTCATAAAAATCCTCCCCTGCGGCCCGGAGCCTGGCCCGCAGACTGCGGTAATTGTTACGGTACTTGGGATTCACCGCCTCCTCGGGGGGAGCCACTGCCCGGACGAAACGGGCCAGGTCGTAATCCAGCGGAATGAATACCAGACTGACATTGCGGCAGCCGAGCCCGCTATAACGGAAGATATCACGACCGAGCGCATGCAACTCTCCGTCGGTCTCCTCCCCCGTCAGCAATGCCACCGAGCTGCGGCTTCCTCTTATGATGGACGGTATGCCGTCGAACAGGGCATGGAAATACCGGCCCGTATTGTCGCTGCCCGTAGCGATTGCCGCATCGTACCGCTTCTCCGGCACATAGCGTTCGACCCGTATCCCCGGCGCTAACCCGCACAACAGGCCGACGACATACTCCATCAGCACCGAATCCTTGGAAGACATCTTAATGTACGGAATACAGTCCGAAGCCACGACACACAACAGGTCGGACAACCCCACCAACGGGATATTCCCCGCCATGATGACCGCCACACGGCTGCGTACCGTACGCTCGTTCGCCCCATAATACGAAAGCCACCGGGCCGATACCGCGGCATCGAGCATGTTCCGCCGCACGGCATCGACGGAGAACACCACATCGGAAAGGGTAAACCACGGATTGGCGGCAACGGCGGCTTCCGCCACCGCCCGTGTCTCCGGCACGGTGCCGAACCCCTCCAACAGCCCGCCCAACCGGGCGAAGAGCTCCGTGTAATATGCCGCCGGTTTTCCCATGACCCCGCAAATTTACAAAAAACCCGCACCGCTGCCTGAAAAAACGTATATTTGTCCTTTGCAAAACAGGAAACCCATGAAATTCATAGCCATCATTCCGGCCCGCTACGCATCGACGCGTTTCCCGGGGAAACCGCTCGCCGACATCCAGGGCAAACCCATGATACAACACGTCTACGAACGCACGTCACAGGTGTTCGAACACTGCTGCGTCGCCACGGACGATACACGCATCGCCGAGGCCGTGGACAGGTTCGGCGGCTGCGCCGTCATGACGTCACCCGACCACCGGAGCGGAACCGACCGCTGCGCCGAAGCCCTCGATAAATACAGCAAAACGACCGGGACGGCGTTCGACGCGGTCATCAACGTACAGGGCGACGAGCCTTTCATCTCGACAGAACACCTGACGAGCCTGCGCGATGCCCTGGACGTCCCGGGAGCCGAAATCGCCACCCTCGCCTACCCCATGAAACCGGGCGACGACATCTTCAATCCCAACACTCCGAAGATAACCCTCTCACGGGACGGCTATGCCCTCTACTTCAGCCGCAGCGTCATCCCTTATATCCGCGGTGCGGAACAGTCCGAATGGTCGTCGCGCCACACGTATCTCAAACATATCGGCATTTACGGTTACCGGAGCGACATCCTGCACGAGATAACCCGACTGCCTCAAGGTATGCTTGAAAAGGCCGAATCGCTCGAACAACTGCGCTGGCTCGAAAACGGTTACAGGATAAAGGTCGGCCTGGTATCCTCCGAGACGATAGGCATAGACACACCCGAAGACCTCGCACGACTGCTGAAAAAAATGCACGATTGAGACCGCTGCCGATTGCCGATTGAAAAAAGTTCCTATCTTTGCAGTAATCATTCAAAAACCTGTTTGCCGGCATGCCGCCGGCATTTAATCTGAAAATTTACATTTCAATCTTCCACATGCAAGATTTCGATGCATTACAGGGCAAAAGCATTATACAACTGCGCGAAATAGCCAAGTCGCTCGGCATCCGGAGCACGACGCAGATGAAAAAGGACGAGCTCATACAGGCCATCATCGGCCCGCGCAGCGACGAACCGGTCGGCCCGGCCGGCGAATCCCCAGAACCGAAGCCGAAAAGACAGCGTCTCCTAAACAACACTCCTGTCCGGCAATCCTCCGCAGCGACGGATGCCAGGGAGACGGCCGAGGCGACAGCAAACCGCAACGACGGCGAAGAGACGGTACAGGAGACCGAAAAACCACGGCGGGGCAGGCCCCGCAAAACGGTACAGCAACCGCAGGAAACAGCCGGCGAGACGCTTCCCGCAGAACCGGCCGACACGGCAGCTGCTCCGGAAATACCCGTCGCAGTACAACAGCCCCTCCAGCCGCAGCGCACGGAGTACCCGACAAGACCTCAGGCCGTCAGAACTCCCCGACCCCATCAGCCATCCTCCCCGAACGACCAACAGCGGCAGGCCGACCGTTACACTCCCACTCCGGAAGATGCCAATATCGGTTTCGTGGAGGGCGAAGGCGTTTTGGAAATCATGCCCGACGGTTACGGTTTCCTCCGTTCGCCCGACTACAACTACCTTAACTCCCCGGACGACATCTACGTAGCCTCTTCGCAAATCAAGACATTCGGTCTCAAACCCGGCGATACGGTAAAGGGCATCATCCGACCGCCCAAAGAGGGAGAAAAGTATTTCCCGCTGGTAAAGGCCATCGAAATAAACGGGCTCAGCCCCGAATTCATCCGCGACAGGATGCAGTTCGAGTACATGACCCCCCTCTTCCCGAACGAAAAATTCACCCTCACGGGCAACGGCCACAACAATACTTCCACCCGTATCGTAGACCTTTTCGCCCCGATAGGCAAGGGACAGCGCGGCCTCATCGTGGCACAGCCGAAGACCGGCAAGACGGTACTCCTGCAGAGTATCGCCAACGCCATCGCCGACAACCATCCGGAAGTTTACATGATTGTCCTGCTGATAGACGAACGCCCGGAGGAGGTGACTGAAATGGCCCGCAACGTCAAGGCGGAGGTCGTGGCCTCCACGTTCGACGAACAGGCCTCCCGCCACGTCAAAGTAGCCGAAATGGTGCTCGACAAGGCCAAACGCATGGTGGAGTGCGGACACGACGTCGTCATCTTCCTCGACTCCATCACCCGTCTCGCAAGGGCGTACAACACTGTACAGCCCGCATCGGGAAAGGTGCTCTCCGGCGGTGTGGACGCCAACGCCCTGCACAAGCCCAAACGCTTCTTCGGTGCCGCAAGGAACACCGAAGAGCGCGGTTCGCTGACCATCATCGCCACCGCCCTGATAGACACGGGTTCCAAAATGGACGAAGTCATCTTCGAGGAGTTCAAGGGAACGGGCAACATGGAGCTGCAGCTCGACCGGAAACTGGCCAACAAACGTATCTATCCGGCCGTCGATGTGGTCGCATCGGGAACCCGCCGCGAAGACCTGCTGCTGAGCAAGGATGTCCTGCAAAAGACATGGATACTGCGCCGTTACCTCGCCGACATGAATTCGGTGGAGGCCATGGAGGAGATGATAAAGCACATGGAACACACCCGGAACAACGAAGAACTGCTGGTCACAATGAACAAATAACACGGCCGTGCAGGTTCGCATATCATACGACAGGGGCGGGATGAGGTAATCCCGCCCCTGTCGTATCTTCTCCCGGACATCCGAAGCGTGCCTCCGAATACCATCGTTTCCGTCACCGTTTCCCGTTCGGTTCCGAAGCGAGTCCGTCCCGGAACTTCACGGCCGCATGCGAACCGTCGCAGAACGGTTTGTTCTTCGATGCCCCGCAGCGACAAAGCACCACCCGATTACGAATCTCATATGCCATCCCCTCCTGCGTCTGTACCGGAATACCGCCGCGTACCCACAGTCCGCCGCTCACGCCGAGGGCCGGGTCCTCTATCAGCCCCAACGACGGTGCGTAATCGGGTTCATACGGCTCCCCCGTCCGATTCTCCCATGCACTCAAACGACCGCCGGGACACATGTTCGCCTCCCGTACGGCAAGAGTCTTGGCATCCGCATCGTCCGAGATTCCGACCAGATTCCATACACGGCCGCCGGCATCGCAGAAGCGAGCGAACACACAGAAATTCTCATTGTCGGTCAGTTTGAGTTCCGGTCCTCCGAACGTTTCGGCCCCCTCGAGCAACCCCTCCGAGGAGGCGGTCAGACGCGGGTCCCACTCCGCACGCATATGAGAACCGTCGCAGTAAGGCTTCTTCTTCGATGCCCCACAGCGACACAAGGCCGTCGGCTGGTCGTCGGTAGAGTAATGCTCTCCTTCGGCGAACTCCCAACTCTCTCCCCGGTCGTTCGGCATGATGAACTGCTGCGCCAGCGGCGGCCTGCCGAATATGAGCACGGGGCCCTTGCTGCTGACCGTGATGCGAAAACCGGAATCCGCCCTGCGGCTTCCGCGCTGTACCTTTTCCTTCTCCATAATAACCTGTTTTAGCCATTGCTTCATTCACCAAGGTTGTTCAAACCGCATACCAAACATTTTCCGGACGCATGCGGCCTCGACTTCCATACCCGGTCCAGCAACAACATGAAAAAACAATACGTGTATATCCTATTCAGACCGAAAAATATTATCTTTGAAACAGGGAATATTTCCCGAGACACAAACCCAAAAACACAACCGCAATGAACAAACTTCTCCCGCTCTGTCTTCTGGCGGTGTTTACAACCGTTCCGCTCAAGGCCCAGCTACCGCCGACTACCGCTCAGGAAACTCCACGAAAAGAGTGGTTCGGCGACATCTTCATCGGATACAGTTTCCGCATGGGCCGGCCCGACCCCTCCATCGTCAATCGGTTCGGCTCACGCTCCGGCTTCAAGCTCGGTGCGGATATCAACCGCATAATCAAGAACCGTCCTGTCGCACTGGGCATTCAGGCCGAATGGACTACCTATTCGATGACCTCCCGAATCAGCTCCGCCGAAACCGCGAAGACCAGAATCCACACCATCTACATAGCGCCCGCACTGACCTTCCTGCAACCTCTACGGAACGGAGGCACACTGTACGAAGAAATCACCATCGGATACGTCAATTACAACGAACTGATGCGAGACATCGATGTGGCGGGCTTCAAAAACCTCCGGGGACACGCAGACACCTGGGGCGTCAAACTTTCGTTCGGCTACCATATCAAAGGCTGGGATTTCAGATACTCGCTCTTCTCAAGCTCGGTATCGAACCTTTCAATACGGTCCGGAGGCCGAAAACTAGGCTACACCCAACTGGACACACCGCTCAGCCTCGCTTCCATGAGCCTCTCTGTCGGTCTGAGATTCTGACACGACAGCACCGACAATAGCAACGGGGCGGAACAATCGCTGTTCCGCCCCGTTTGCCTTGGTCTCAGCCCATGCGGCCGCAAAGCGGATTACTCCCGCCTTTTCAACCCATGCCGGGCCGCCAGTTCCTCCATCATGGCGTAAGCTTGACCGTAATCGTTGGCTATACGGCCGTCGAGAATCGCCTCCTTTATCTCATCCTTGATTTCTCCCACTATACGACAGGGAGGAATCCCGTACGTCTCCATAATCAGTTCCCCCGATACGGGCGGCTGGAAATTCCGCACCCGGTCTTTCTCCTCTATCTCCCTGAGTTTCCGACGCACAACGGCAAAGTTCTTCAGGTAACGCTTCACCTTCCGTTCGTCTCCCGAAGTGATGTCGGCCTCACAGAGCGTCATCAGGTCGTCGATATCGTCTCCCGCCTCGAACAACAGCCGACGGACGGCCGAATCGGTCACCACGTCGTCCGAGAGTATTTGGGGACGCAGATGGAGCAGAACGAGTTTGCGCACATATTTCATCCGGTCGTTCAACGGCAGTTTCATCCGGCGGAATATATCCGGCACCATACGCGCCCCCACCACCTCATGTCCGTGAAACGTCCACCCCGCCGCAGGGTCGTAAGCTTTCGTTGCCGGCTTGCCGATATCGTGAAGAATAGCCGCCCAGCGGAGCCACAGGCTGTCGCTGTTGAGTGCCACGTTGTCCAATACCTTCAGTGTATGAGTGAAGTTATCTTTATGTCCGTGCAATCCCACCTTTTCCACGCCTTTAAGCCGACTCATCTCAGGAAATACAAGAGGCAACAGACCGGTCATATCCATCAGTTCGAAACCGATGGAGGGCACCGGAGAAAGGACTATCTTGTTTATCTCGGTAATAATGCGCTCGCGGGAAACTATCCGGATACGCTCCCTGTTGCGTTCGATGGCCTCGAAGGTCTCCGGCGCTATATCGAAACCCAGCTGAGCGGCGAACCGCACGGCCCGCATCATCCGCAACGGGTCGTCGGAGAAGGTGATGTCGGGATCGCAGGGAGTCCGGATGATGTGCTCACGCATATCTTCCATGCCGCCGAACGGGTCTTCCAACTCTCCGAACGTATCGCCGTTGAGCGACCAGGCCAGCGCATTGATGGTAAAGTCACGCCGCAGTTGGTCGTCGCGCAGGGTACCCGCCTCCACGACCGGTTTGCGGGAATCCCTCGAATAGGACTCCTTTCGGGCACCGACGAACTCCACCTCCATTCCTTCCGTACGGAGCATAGCTGTACCGAACGTCTTGAAAACCGTCACATTGGAGCCTGTCTCCCGAGCCAAGGCTTCAGCTACATCGATGCCGCTTCCCACGACGACCACGTCGATATCCGTGCACGGACGACAAAGATAATAATCGCGCACATATCCCCCTATCACATAGGCCCTCAGACCCATGCCGTCCACTATACGGGAAATCTTCCTGAAAACGGGAAGCGAGAGCGGTTCAGTCATTTACTCACTATTATATCCATCATCCCTTCACCCTGTCGAGATACATCGCCACCGTACGTTCCAGACCGTAGTAGAGCGCATCGGAAATGAGCGCATGGCCTATGGAGACTTCGTCGGTAAAGGGAATGCGCGAAATGAAATAACGCAGATTATCGAGATTCAGGTCATGCCCGGCATTGAGTCCGAGACCGAGCCGGCGGGCCTCCTCCGCTGCCGCCACATAATCGCGTACGGCCGCTTCAGGGTTCGAGGGATACGCCGACGCATACCCTTCCGTATAGAGTTCCACCCGGTCGGCAGCGCATTCAGCGGCCCCGCGCACCATCTCCACATCGGGATTGACGAATATTGAGACTCGGATGCCCCTGCTGTGGAACAAATCCGCCCGCGAACGCAGGTAATCCCGGTATTTCACCGTATTCCAGCCGGCATTCGAGGTAATCGCGTCATGCGCGTCGGGCACCAGCGTCACCTGCGTAGGCACCACCTCCATCACCAGCTCCACGAACGGGTCGAACGGATTGCCCTCTATGTTGAACTCCGTCGTCACCACCCGCTTGAGTTCCCTCACGTCGCTATAACGGATATGACGTTCATCGGGGCGCGGATGTACCGTGATGCCCTGCGCTCCGAATCCCTCTATGCGTCGTGCCGCCTCTATCACGTCGGGGAGATTACCTCCGCGCGAATTGCGTATTACGGCAATCTTGTTTATATTTACACTCAGTTTTGTCATAAGACGAACAATGAATTGCGTTTTACAAACGGCGCCGAAACGGCTGCCGTACGGTTGTTTACTCCTTTAACAAGCCGTAAAGTTACTAAAAAATGCACGATGAATAAAATTATTCTGTTTTCGAGGCCGGGACTCGGTCTCAACAGCGACGAGATACAGGGCATCTTCTCCGCAATGGCCGAAAGCGGATTCGACTGGGCCGCGAACGACGAATTCGCCCGCGAGGCGCACGACAAGGCCGGTGTCGAGATTCCGGCCGAAAAGCGGTACGCCTCCATAGACGCCGGTCTGGCCCGGGGGGCGGTCATGCTCAGTTACGGCGGCGACGGCACCTTCCTCGAAGCCGTCAAGCTGGCCTACGGATGCGGGGTTCCCGTACTCGGCATCAACTACGGACACCTCGGATTTCTGGCCAATACGCCGCGGGAGGACATGCGAGAGGTTGTCGGCATCCTGCGCAGGGGCGAATATAGGATACAGCCGCGGACGATGCTGCATGTCGCGGGCTGCGGGGATTTCGGAGGACACCCCTACGCACTGAACGAATTTACCATCCACCGTACCGAAATCAACATGACCTACGTGGACGTCTTCGTGAACGGGGAGAAGCTCACTACCTACCGCGGCGACGGCGTACTCCTCTCCACCCCGACCGGTTCGACCGCCTACTCGCTCAGCGTGGGAGGCCCCATCGTGGCCCCCATGTGCGAATGTTTCATCATCGCGCCGATAGCCCCACACAACCTCACCATGCGCCCCATGGTTATTCCCGACTCCTCGGTGGTCTCCTTCCGGATAAACAGCCGTGCCCTCCGCTCCTCCGTCAGTCTCGACAACCGTTCGTTCGACATACCGTGCGGCTCGGAGTTCACCGTAAGGAAAGCGGAGAAACCTATTTTTTTGATAAACCTGCAAAATATATCCTTTTACGACACGTTAAGGAATAAAATGATGTGGGGGCTTGACAGTTGGGAAGGCCGCAAATGACTCTCCCCGGCATGTGCCGTATCGCTCCGCCTGCAGGCCGGAGGATGGTTACGCCGCTAAAAGTGTTTGATGATTACCGCTTATCCGCACAATTAATATTATATTTGTGGGTTCATTAGCAAACGAGGAACTCGATGAGTAAGACCGACAAAATACCTTCCCATGTGGCCATCATCATGGACGGCAACGGCCGCTGGGCACGTGCCCGCGGACTCGAACGCCACGAAGGCCATCGGGCAGGTGTGAACAGTCTGCGCAACGTCATTGCCCGGGCCGCCCGCAACCCGGGCGTACGCTATCTGACCCTATACGTCTTCTCCACCGAAAACTGGGGGCGTCCGCAGGAGGAGGTGGACATGCTCATGGAGCTTCTTTGCCGCAGTATCGTCAACGAACTCGACGAACTGCTCCGGGAGCAGGTAAAAGTCGTAGTCATCGGCGAGCGGGCGGGCATGTCGAAGACCGTCGTGGAACACATCGAACTTATCGAACGAGAGACTGCGGCATGTACGGAACTGACCATACTGCTCTGTATCAATTACAGCTCCCGCGGGGAACTCACCCGTGCGGCACGCAGATTGGCCGAAAAGGCGGTCTCAGGCGAACTCTCCCCCGCGGAGATAACTCCCGAAACGATAGCCGGCGAACTCTATACCGGCGGAATCCCCGACCCCGACCTGATAATCCGCACCGGCGGAGAACAGCGTCTGAGCAATTTCCTGCTCTGGCAGGGAGCATACAGCGAACTCTACTTCACCCCGACATACTGGCCCGATTTCAGCGGCGACGATTTCGATGCGGCTGTCGCAGCGTATTCCGGCCGTCATCGGAGATTCGGGAAAGTCGATGAACAGGAATAAGAAAGAAACCAAATAGTTGTACAACCACGAGTAATGAGAAAAGCGATACCACTCCTCGTTTCCTTCCTTTTGCTTTCCGTCTGGAGCGGCTACTCCCAACAGGAGTCCGCCACGTTGCATGATGCCGACGGGGTACCGATGATGGACTACGGCGACTCCAAACCATACACCATTAACGATATAAAAATTTTCGGCGTCAAATACCTCGACCCCGACATACTGACCGCCTCTTCGGGACTGATGCGGGGCGAAACGGTCTACATACCGGGCAACGCCATCTCCCAGGCGGTATCGCGCCTTTGGAACCAGCGTTATTTTTCCGACGTGAAGGTGATAGCGGAACTGCTGCCCGACGACATGGTGAACATCGAGATATACCTCCAGGAGCGACCGAGGGTATACAGATGGGGATTCGAAGGGATTCGCAAGGGCGAAGCGAACACCCTGCTCGAAGACCTGAAACTGAAAAGAGGGTCGGAACTCTCCGACTACGTGATAGACAAGAACATCAAACTCATTCAGAAACACTTCTCTGGCAAGGGTTTCCGCAATACGGAGGTAACGGCCCGGATAGAGAACGACTCCGTGGTACAGAATGCGGTCAATGTCACCTTCGTCGTGAACAAGAACAAGCGGGTGAAGATAGGGGCCATCAATTTCGAGGGAAACGAAGTCTTCACGGACAAAAGGCTGCGGCGCACACTGAAAAAGACGCATCAGGTCAACCCCAACATCTTCCAGAGTTTCAAGCTCAACGAGACCGATTACGAAGAGGACAAGGAGAATCTGCTCGACTTCTACAATTCGCAGGGATACCGTAATGCCGTCATCGTGCGGGACTCGATGTACGTTATCAACGACAAACGCATCGGCATCGACATACAGATAGAGGAAGGCGACAAATTCTACATCCGCAACGTATCGTGGGTAGGCAACAGCCAATACTCGACCGAACTGCTGCAAGCCATGCTGGGTATCGAAAAGGGCGATACCTACGACAAAAAGACGCTCCACAAACGGCTTGGCATCGGCCGTGAAACCGACATCGAGGACATGTCGCAGATTTCGTCGCTTTATCAGAACAACGGATACCTGATGTCGGTCATCGAGCCTTCCGAAATAGTGGTCGGGAAAGACTCGATTGATTTGGAAATCAAAGTATTTGAAGGGAGACCCTTCACCATCAACAATGTGGAGATAAGCGGTAACCAGCGCGTGGACGACGAAGTGATACGCCGCGAGATATATACCCGTCCGGGCGAGCTCTACAACCGGGCACTGCTCATGCAGACGCTGCGGCAGCTCTCCCAGATGCAGCACTTCGACCCGGCCTCCATTATGCCGCAGATACAGCCCGTTTCCAACGACCTGGTCGACATCGGCTGGCCGCTGGTAGAATCGGCCAGCGACAAATTCGAGATATCGGGCGGCTGGGGAGCCGGCATGTTCGTCGGCTCCGTCGGCGTACAGCTCAACAACCTTTCGGTCAAGAATTTCTTCAAGAAAGGCGCCTGGAGGCCCTACCCCCACGGACAGAATCAACAGCTCGTCGTACGTCTGCAGACCAACGGTTCCTATTATACCTCTTTCATGGGCAGTTTCACCGAACCGTGGCTGGGCGGAAAAAAGCCCAATTCGCTGACCATCGCCGCCTTCTATTCGAACCAAACGAATTCGTACAGTTTCGGCGGTGTATTTTACAAGAGTGACAGCCACTTCCGCACTACGGGCGTTTCTGCGGGACTGGGACGCCGCCTGTCGCTGCCCGACCCCTATTTCACCCTCTATACCGAGCTCGGTTATACGCGTTACAACCTGAGAAACTGGGAGATGTTCTCGAATTTCGACAACGGCAATTCGAACATCTTCACCCTGCGGGCGGTATTCGGGCGCAGCACCGTAAACAACCCCATCTATCCGAGTTCGGGTACGGACTTCTCGCTGACGGTCACGCTCACTCCTCCCTACTCGCTTTTCGACCGGAAAGACTATGCGAACATGCCGGCCAACGACCCCGCCAAATTCAAATGGATAGAGTACCACAAATGGCAGGCGAAGGCACAGTGGTTCCTGCCGCTGACGCCCGACCAGAAACTCGTGCTCATGGCGCGGGCGGAGATGGGATATCTCGGATACTACAACAAATACAAACAGTCCCCGTTCGAACGGTTCGACGTGGGCGGCGACGGCATGACCGGTTACAACATCTACGGTTACGACGTCATCGGCCTGCGCGGGTATTCGGACGGCAGCCTGACGCCCTACGACCCGCAGGACCCCTATGCGTATGCCAACGTTTATAACAAATACACGCTGGAACTCAGGTACCCGTTCCTGCAACAGCCTGCGACCCATATCTATGGTCTGGTATTTGCAGAAGCAGGTAACGGATACAGGAACTGGCAGGAATTCGACCCGTTCAAACTGCACCGTTCGCTCGGTGTCGGCATCAGGGTATATATCCCGTTCATCGGGATGATAGGCCTCGACTGGGGTTACGGATTCGACGGTACGGCCCGCTCCTCGAAACCGCACGGAGGAAAACTGCACTTCTCGATGGGTATGGATTTCTAAAAGCGCAGTCGGTCGAATAGATACTAAAACTATAACGTTATGAAAAAGTTATTGATAATCGCAGCCCTGGCGGTATTTGCAGCCGCAGGCACGGCATCTGCACAGAATTACATGGTAGTGAATACCGAGACCATCTTCAAATCGATGACCGCATACAATCAGGCGGTAGAAGAGATGGATGCTGCCGCACAGCAGTACCAGCAGAACATCGACAACGCCTACGCCGAACTCGAAGATATGTACGAAACCTACATGTCGCAGAAGGCATCGCTCTCCCAAAGTGCCCGCCAGCAGCGCGAAGAGACCATTCTGAACAATGAAAAAAAGATAGCGGAATATCAGGCGAGCATCTTCGGTGAGGACGGCAAGATGACGCGTATGCAGGCGGAAAAACTGGAACCCTACCAGAAAAAGGTGATGGAAACCATCTCCAAGTACGCCTCCGACCACGGATATTCGCTCGTACTGGATATCTCCACGAATCCGCTGGTGGTCTATTACAATCCTGCCGTAGACAAGACACAGGACATCATATCATTATTAAAATAACAACCTGAACAATGAAAAAAATCATTCTGACTCTTGCGGGATTTCTGTTCCTGTTCTCCGCATCGGCAAACGCGCAGCAGCCGAAATTCGGTTATATCAACCTTCAGGAGGTAGTAAGCCTCATGCCGGAAAGGACCGAAGCCCAAACACAGTTGCAGAAGATAAACGACGACTATGCCTCCATGCTTGAACTGATGCAGGTGGAATTCAACAACAAGGTACAGGAGTACCAGAAGAACATGTCCACCTACTCCGATGCCGTAAAACAGGTAAAGGAACGCGAACTTCAGGACCTTGATACCCGCATGCAGGAGTTGTACACTACGGCCAACAAAGAGCTCGAGACCAAGAGCAACGAACTGATGGCCCCCATCATCGAAAAGGCCGAGAACGCCATCAAGAAGGTAGGCAGGGACAACGGCTTCCTCATCATCTTCGACGAATCGATGCGTCCTATGGCGTATTACGATGAAAGCGCACTCGTCAATGCCCTTCCTCTCGTAAAGAAGGAGCTGGGTATCGCGGAATAACATAACAGGATAGTCCCAACTGCAAGGCGTCACTCCGGTGACGCCTTTTTCGTATCCGTCCGTTCCGCCCGGCACCTGCCCTTTTCCTCCCATGCTACCGGCCGACAGGAAAACGCAACACCGCTTTTTCCGAGCATCATGAATTGTTCGCATACTTCCATCTCACCGACCGGCACGGTATGGCATCACGAATGGAATAATGCAGAACCGCCATATCGGCCGGAAAACCGATACCGGCACAAACGGGGAGAAAACACCCCCTGTCCTCTTCCCGACCTCTCTCCCGCCATCCGCCTGCTCCGGCGGTTCAGGTCCGGACGTCACAAGAGAGCTGTCCCGGTCTACATACAAAAATTTCCGCACGCTTTAAAGCGTGCGGAAATTCGGCCCGAAACTATCCGTTTCCGTTAGTCCCCCTACTGTCCCTGCATCCGGAGACGCTTGACGTATTCACGGGCATCGTAGGTGATATCGTCATCGCGGTCGCGCCACAAACCGTCCTCGATGATACGCAGCCTGTATTCATCGATACTCTCCGTAAGCGGGAAGCGGGGCTGCGGTATTGCCTCGTACTCCACTCGCCGGGAAGCCTTTATCCGACGGTCGAACACCTCCCGCTTCGTAGGTCGGCGGTCGCCCTCCCACACGAAGTTAGGAAGTCGCTGCGGCTGCGCTTCCGGTATCAGGTTCATGGGATAGATGGCATAGACCGGGTCTCCGCGAAATATTATCTCCTCTATCTCCTGACCGGAGATGATGAACGTAATGTCGGCACACTCCATCACCAGAAAGCCCTGATAGGCCCCCGTCTCCTCGTCCTGCATGTAATAATAGGTCTGGGCATTCCCTACCACATTGGTACGGTAAATCTCGTTGTCGCGGAACAAGGCCTCGATAGTCTTGCCCGTAATCTGGTTGTAATGGTCGGCGTCGAGTTCAGCGCTCATGACGGGATTGCCGTGCTCTTCGCCACCGGTAAAGACGGCATGGTCTATCACCTCATCCTTGATGTAAACGACCGTCCGGTCGGACTTAATCTGGTTATCGCCGTTCCACATGACGGGGTCTTTATGCAGATGAATCGTCGTATCGCGCGAAAACGAGACCAGCGAATCGCAGACAGCCTGCAAATCCGAACGGAAAATCTTCACATGATGATATCCGACTATTACGCGCTCTTTCTCCTCTTCGGCAGTTGCCTCCCCCCCGGTATCTCCTTCCGGAACTGCTTCGCCGTCAAGCGTATCGTCTGTTTCCTCTCCGTCCTCCACGGTTGCGACGTCTTCATCCGCCGTTTCTGCGTCCAACTCCTCCGTACCGGTTTCGGCGGCAGTTTCCCCGTCGGTTGTCTCCGCCGGTCGTTCGTCCGCCGCTGCGGCCTCACGCCGGGCGGCCCGGCGCTCCTCCCTGGCTTTCCGACGGGCCTCACGACGTTCCCGTCGAAGCTGTTGCCTGGTCGGCACCTGCTCTTCCGAAACAGTCTCCTCTGCCGACGCTGCAACGACCGTTTCCGTTACCATCGCACCTCCGTCCGTTTCCGAAATCCCCGCTTCGGCCGTTTCCGTCAGAGCATCCTGTTCCGCAGACCGTGCCGTACCGTCCGTACCTGCCTCCGTCGCCGAAACATCTTCCGATACACCGGTTTCCGGAACCTCCCCATCCCGGGCAATCTCCTCGTCCGGCAGCACGTCTCCACCGGCAAGGCCATCCCTGCCTTCGGTCGCTTCTTCTTCCGACGACGCCATATCCTCCGCCTCGTCCGAAACGGAAAGAGGCTGCTCCGTCGAGGCTCCCGTAATCAACTCTTCACCGGTATCGACCGGTTTTTCCTCCACCTTGTTGCCGATATAATCCGCACTGTATATGCTGGTACTGTCGATTACATACATGAAAATGGAGTCGGAACGCATGTAGAGGGAATCCCCCTGCTCATAAAAACTGATGACCGAAGGGTCTTCCGTGAGCATGGCATCGCCGCGCATTCCCCAATACCGGCCGTAATCTCCAAAAGCCAGCACTTTCTGCCCCTCGTCCAATATCTGGATGTTGCGCCGCAGCACCACATCGTCGCTGTCGGCCCGGTAATCCATATCGTCGGCCCATATCTCCTGGTCTTCGGAGAGCACATAGGCATCGGACATGAAGTGATAATGGTCGGTACGGGTATCGTACCACCCGCTGTTGGCACTCAGTATCTCCTCCTTCTCGTTCCAGATATAGGTCTTGCGGTAAAAAGTCGCTATCTCGGTATCCATATTGAACCCGAGCGAATCGGAGACTATCAGATAGGTGGAGTCCCTCAGCTCGACATTGCCCACGCAAACGGCATCGCGCGTAGAACCGTAATAGTAACCACGGTCCGATTCGAGCAGCATCCGTCCCTGGCTCATCGTTCCGCCGCCGTAATACTCACCCACATTGTCGAGGGTATTGTACTTGAAGTGATAGGTATAAAGCACCGCCTGCCCGTCTATCATCTTGATGAGCGGCGAGAAGACCTGTGCCGTATTGGTCAGACGGTCGTACAGTACCCGGTCGCCATAGACATACGTACTGTCCTTGTTTATCAACACGTTTTCGAAACACTCTATCCGGTTCTCATCGTAACGCACGGCACTGTCGCAAAGCATGACGGCCCCGTTGTGGTAGGCCACCACATTGCCTACGAAGGCGTGCACAGTGGAGTCGCCGCCTATCTGTATGGGGAACATCCGCTTGGACTTGATGTTCACGATGGTGCGTTCTCCCCGAGGTTTCGCGACGGTATCGCCCTGCACCGTATCCTGCCGCGGGCGTGCGGGAGCCGGCCGCAGCGGCGAAGGCTCCTGGGCGAATGCACTGAAAAACAGCAATGCCACGCCCGCCGAAATGATGGTATTCCGCAATCTCATCCGAACGCTACTTTACCCAATGTTTATTCACGAAGTCGCCGTCGCGGAATTCGGGTTCGATACGGATGTACAACCCGTCTATCTTCCCGTCGAGCCACTTCTCAAACTCCTCCTCCTGTTTGGTTTGCAGTGCCAGGGCCTCTATCTGAAGGTAATCCTCATTCAGGCTGGCGGGATGGGCCGGAATGACCTGAATAAGTTTGACGATTTTGTTAAGCTCGTTGTTGCGCAGGTCGCGGGATTGAAATGCCGGTGAAATCTCCCCCTCTTTCAAGGCGCTTATCGCAGGATAGTCCGTCCGCAGGTCTTCTCGGAGGAATTTCGTGGTAGAGTATCTCGTATCGCTGACATGCATCAGTTCCAGCAACTCGTGATTGGTCACGATACCGCCGTTCTGGCGCGAATACTTATCGTCGGAATACTTCATCGCGGCATCTTCGAATGTAATGGCTCCGCCGCGTATTTCATTGGCCAGGCTGTCGAGGAAGCGCCCCCCCTCCGCCAGTTCGTCGGGCGTATAGACCGGCCGCAGCAGAATGTGCCGGCACCGGTACCGGTCGCCGTTCTTCTCGACGAGCTGGATGATATGGAATCCGTACTCGGTCTCCACCACCTCCGATATCTGACCGGGCTGCAGCTTTTCGAGCGCATCCGCAAAGGGTTGTACGAACTGATTCAGCGACATCTCCATTTCACCGCCCTGCATGGCCGTACCGGGGTCCACGGAGTACATCCTCGCCAACAGGTCGAAACGTGTTCCGTTGATGACACGCTCCCTCATGTCGAGCAGCTCTTCGCGCACGCGCTGCTTCGCCTCCTTGCTGGAGGTGGGATAACGCACTATCTGGGCATATACGTACTGTTCCGGTACAATGGGCAGGCTGTCCCGGTCGAGCTCCCTGTAAAACATCTCCACCTCGCCCGGTGTTATCTTCACCTTGGAGATGACGTCGCTGCGCATCGCCTGCGCATAGTACATCTCCTCATATTTGCCCTTGAAATCCTGCCGTATTTCATAATAAGGCATGCCCATTTCGGCTTCGAGTGCCGCCGTCGAACCAGCCTCCTCGGTCATCATCGCCAGACGTGCCTCCACCTCGGAACTGACCGCATCGAGGTTTATCTGCACCGAATCTATCAGAGCCTGGTTATACAGCAGTTTCTGCACCAACAGTCCTTCGAGCGCCTCGTTCATCGGGTCGCGGTCCGACGTGTACCCCTGTTTGCGCCGCTCTTCGACAAGTACGTTGCGGGCCTCCACCAATTCGGAATATTTGATGGCCGAATTGCCTACGACAGCCACCACCTTATCGACGGTATATCTTTCCTGGGCTGAAACGGTGCCTGCACACACCATGAAACAGATGCAGGCCGCGGTCATTTTCTTTAGCATGCCTATTCTCGGTTAGTTTTCAAATAAATCTTCAACGTATGGTTTTCAAGGGCCGCATGATAGAGGCTGTCCTCCATCCGCCTGACGGCATCGCTCCCCCTCTTGTTGTAAATGATGTTCCTCACCACGTTCTCCACCCATTCGAGCGGCGCCTGCTGTCCCTTGGCGGCATGGTCGGTTATCTGTACATAATACTTGTAGTCACCGTCGGTAAGTTCCTCTATCCGGCTGCCCGTCAGGAGATAGTCGTAACTCTTTCCCCTTACGGTCGGCAGGCGGTTCAGAAATTCGTCGAACCCTACCCACTCATCGAAAACGGTCAGCGTCAGACCGTTTTTCACCGCAAGGTCGAGAAAATCCTGCTGCCGCTCGGCATTCGGCGACCCCATCAGCTCCTTCAGCTTGGTCCTCAGCCGGAACGATGCAGGCAAACGCACGATGCGTCCCTTCACGATATCACGGTCGAGTCGGAATTCCGGCTGGTGCATGGCATAATAATCGGCCACGAGCGAATCGCTGACGACCGTATCCACCCTATCCATATAATAACGGTCGAGCCGGTACGTCAGCAGGGAGTTACGGTAATCCTCCACCATTGCATCGATATTGACGCCTGTTTCGGCCAGCACACGCTCCGCCTCCTGCAGCTTGACCTGCCGGCGGACCCAAGTCTCTACATAATTCTCCACCATCGCCAGACTGTCCTCTCCGGACATACCCGCCGGAACGGCCGCCGTCACATCCTCTTCGGTCAGCACGGTCTTCCCGACCTGCGCCACGACATCGGACGACAGCAATCCGCGGCCCCGGCATCCTGCCAGAAGCATGCCAGCCGCCATCACCAACGGTAATATCCCTTTTCCAACCATCTTCCGCGACTTAAAAACACCAACGGCCGCAACCGTTTTCTATTCAACGTAACCGCAGGCCGAATATTATTCCGGCTCCGTCCTATTACCGGCAGTTTCCGGCTCCGTTCCGGCCTCTTCCCGCACCTGCAACCGGCGCACAATGGCGACGGCCCCCACGACGAGCAGCACGACACACGCCCCATAAACTGCATAGTAGAGCGCACCGCCTCCGAGCATGTCCCGCACGGCCATATCGGCACGCTCGGGACCCAACACTTCGAGCATGAGGTACGATATGCCGTTGTTCAGGGCATGCAGGATGATGACCGTAAGCAGCGACTTCGTTCGGAAATAGATATATCCCAATATGATACCGACAAGAAAGGCATTGATGGCCTGCTGGGGAATCATGTGGAACACGCCGAAGAGCAGTGCCGAAAGCAGGATGGCTTTCGCAGCGCCGTCGCGTTCATTGATGGAACCCTGTATGAGGCCCCGGAAAAGCGTCTCCTCCATGACCGGTGCCAGGACGACCGTCATCAGAATGGACCAGCCGCCCGTACCTATATATTGGTTGAGCTGTTCGAGATATTTGTCCGGAAAAAGTTCGAGCAGCGGTTCAATAACCACACCGGTAACGAAAATGAGCACGATTCCCCACAGAATGAGGGGAGCGCTTATCCTTCCCGCATGCATGTTCAGCACATTGGTCGGTGCCTGACGCGTCCGCCGCTGTACAAGAATGAAAGTTATCGCAAGCCCCATCTGCAGGAAGTAGGTCAAAGCATTCACCAGCCCCGTATTCCACTCGGTCAGCCACGTCAGCGCCCCGCCTACGAGACCCGCCGCGAGCGACGACACCAGAATGATGCCTATCATGGCCAGAATGTCGATGCCGTTGGGATAGATACGACGCTTCATCTCCTTCGCCTGCGCCCGGTACGCGGCCCGGCAACGGCGTTCGTCGCTGCGCCCGGCCCCGTCTGTTCCGGCACCATCGAAGGACATACCGGCACCATGCTCCCTTCTCTCCTTTCCTTCGTCCGTCTCGTTCATCTGCTGCATATTTTCCGCCCTGCGGGCATTCTCCATAACGACGATTACGAAAGCCCCATTCTGCAGAGGCTTTCGTAATCAGTCTGTCAAAACCGGCCGGAGGACGCTATTTGTACTCCCCGGCAAGGGTAGCCACCATCACGGCCTTGATGGTGTGCATGCGGTTCTCGGCCTCGTCGAACACGATGGAAGCCGGACTCTCGAAGACTTCGTCCGTCACTTCCATGGCCGTCAGACCGTACTTTTCGTTGATTTCGCGCCCTATCCTCGTATTGAGGTCGTGGAACGACGGCAGGCAGTGCAGGAATTTCACGTTCGGGTTGCCCGTAGCCTTCATCACCTCCGAGGTCACCTGATAGGGCTTGAGCAGCTTGATGCGCTCGGCCCATACATCGTCCGGCTCGCCCATGGACACCCATACGTCCGTATAGAGGAAGTCGCAATCCTTCACGGCCTCTTTCACATCTTCGGTAATGGTAATCTTGGCACCAGTCTGGGCGGCTACCTCACGGCACTTGGCGACGAGTTCATCCGACGGAGCGCAGCTCTTGGGGCATGCGGCACGGAAATCGATACCCATCTTGGCGCAGCCGACCATCAGCGAGTTGCCCATGTTGTTGCGCGCATCGCCCAGGTAGCAGAACTTCATCTCCTTGAAAGGCTTGTCGGAGTGCTCCTTCATGGTGAGCAAGTCGGCAAGTATCTGCGTGGGGTGGAACTCGGTCGTCAGCCCGTTCCAAACCACGACGCCGGCGTATTTAGCGAGGTCTTCCACGATATCCTGACCGTATCCGCGGTATTCGATACCGTCGTACATGCGGCCGAGCACACGGGCCGTATCTGCGATGCTCTCCTTCTTGCCCATCTGGGAACCCGTCGGGCCGAGGTAGGTCACCTGCGCCCCCTGGTCGTATGCTCCCACCTCGAAGGCACAGCGCGTACGCGTGGAATCCTTTTCAAAAAGGAGGACGATGTTCTTGCCTTTGAGCATCTGTTTCTCCCGGCCCGCCTTCTTGTCCGCTTTCAGGCGTGCGGCAAGCTCTACGAGCCCGTTTATCTCTTCGGGAGTGAAATCGAGCAATTTCAGAAAATTTCTTCCTTTGATATCCATTGCAGTATCTTTTTTTGAGTGTTTTTAAAACGCCCTCAAAGATACGCATTTTATGATAAGAAGCAGAATTTCTCCGGGAAATTGCTTATTTTTGTCTGGCCTAATATCAATATCGAAATGGGAAAAATCGTCGCTCTGGCCAACCAGAAAGGAGGGGTGGGCAAAACCACCACCGCTATCAATCTGGCGGCCAACCTCGCCGTAATGGGCAAGAAAGTGCTGCTGGTGGATGCCGACCCGCAGGCCAACGCGACCTCGGGCCTCGGATTCGACATCAACAACCGCGGCATTTACGAATGTATCACGGGAGAGTGCGGCGCGGCCGACGTCATTATCGGAAGTCCGGACGTGAAGCATCTCTCCGTCCTTCCCTCCAGCATCGACCTCGTGGGAGCGGACGCCGAACTGCCCGGCCTCGAAGACGGTCACCTGCGAATGAAAAAGAGCCTCGACGCGGTCAAGGCGGAGTATGACTTCATCTTCATCGACTGTTCCCCGTCGTTGGGCTACACCACGGTGAACGCCCTCGTGGCGGCCGACAGCGTGCTGATTCCGGTGCAGTGCGAATACTTTGCGCTCGAAGGGCTGGGCAAACTACTAAGCACCATCAAGATGACCAAATCGCGGCTCAATCCGGGGCTGGAGATAGAGGGATTCGTCATGACGATGTACTCGCGCTCACGGCTCGCCAATCAGGTGACGCTGGAGGTCAGGGAGCATTTCAAACACCTCGCCTACGATACAATAATACAGCGCAACATCCGTCTTAGTGAAGCGCCCAGCCACGGCAAGCCGGTCATCCTGCACGATGCGGCCTCGACGGGAAGCGCAGCCTACATGAATCTGGCCAAGGAGTTCATGCAGCGCAACAGGAAACAATAATTTCAGAATAAACGGGACGGGGCGGAATGTTCCGCCCGGAAAAGGATTTAATATGAAGAACAAAGGATTGGGACGCGGTCTGGACGCTATTTTCGAAAGCGAAGGGGCCAAGTTCGGCGACAGCGCCGGAAAGATGGAGGAGATATCCGTATCGCTGATAATGCCCAACCCGAAACAGCCGCGTACCGCCTTCGACGAAGACGCTCTGGAGGAGCTGGCCGACTCGATAAAGACGCTCGGTCTGATACAGCCCATCACGGTCAGGAAAGAAAGCGACACCCGCTATATAATAATCAGCGGGGAACGCCGCTGGCGAGCCTCCAAGCTGGCCGGCCTCGAAACGGTACCGGTATTTATCCGCGAAGCGGACGACCGCACGCTCCATGAAATGGCCCTCGTGGAGAACATACAACGGCAAGACCTGAACGCCATGGAGATAGCCATCAGCCTCAACCGTCTCATGGAGGAGTGCGGCGTGACGCAGGACACCGTGGCCGCCCGTGTCGGGAAAAAACGCTCGACGGTGGCCAATTACCTCCGTCTGCTGTCGCTGCCGCCCGAGGTACAGGCCGCACTGAAAAACGACCTGATAAGCATGGGCCACGCCAAGGCTATCGCCGCCATGCCCGAACAGGCACGTATTCCGGCCCTGAAAAAGGTAGTGCGCAAAGGGCTCTCGGTACGCCAGACCGAAGAGCTCGCCAAAAAGCTCGCCGAAGGCAAACCGGAACGCGAGGTGTTGGCGGACGATGAACTGCCGGACAACTATACCCGGCTGGTGGAGTGCTGCGCCCGCATCTTCGGCGACGACATCAAGATAAAGAAAAACCGCAGCGGAGGCGGCAAGATAACAATAGGGTTCTCCTCGGACGAGGACATCGCCTATTTCCTCGATAAGCTGGAAGGGAGATAAAGGAATGACCGCATTTCCGCACAAGTACAGAACAATCCTGCTGTCGGCGCTTCTCTGTTTGCTGCCGGCAGCGGTATTCGGCGCCGGACAGCAACCCGGTGAAGACGGTCCGCCGTTGCAGGACGAGTCGGCCCTGCCCGACTCGGAAGTGCCGGCACTCAAGCACGACATCACCGAACCGTTCATCAAGCCGGGCGAGGAGGCGGTCCTGGACAACCGGCTGCCGGCCCAGGACCAGATGGACGTCATCGACGGCGAAGACCTGAGGCCCGGACAGGAACCCACGTTCAACGAACAGATGCCGGGATATGAGTCCGAAGCGGCCCGTATGCTCGACGACCCCACGCCCCCCTCCTACAACAGCAAAGCCCCGGAGGACAGCCAACAGAGTGAGGAGCCCCTTTCGCGGCGGGAACGGCGCAAACTGAGGAAAGAGGCTAAAAACACGCCGCTCGCCCTGCCGGAACTGAGTAAGGACGCATACCGGATTTCGGGCGGCAAAAAAAGCGCGACCTATGCGGATACCGAAATCGTCATATCCGCCGATTCGCTGCTGACGGTGGTCCGGGAATCCGCCGACTCGCTGGCTACAGGCATACTGCCGCCGGGCAGTGCCGATTCGCTTACGGTGTCGGTCACCGACACCCTGACAATGACCGACAGCCTGGCTTCGCTCACGGCACGTCAGCGCCGTGAGATGGAACGCCTGCAAAGAAGGGCCGATACCACGCTCTACCGCCACAGTCCTCTTTTCCGGGATACCCTCAAGATAGCCCCCCTGACGGCCATTTCGCTGGTAGCGCCGGGGTTCGGACAGCTTTACAACGGCGATTACTGGAAAATACCGGTACTGTACGCCACGACGGGGACGGCGCTCTTCTTCGGCATCAAGCAACACCAGCAATACAAACGATACAAGAACGAGTACGACTACCTGATGAGCCGCAGCGACTTCAGCGACAACCGCCTGCTCCTCGACCCTGTACAGACGAAAATGATACAGCACAACACCTGGCGACAGGTACTCATCGGTACGGCGGTAGCCTCCTATATCTACTTCCTCGGCGACGCCATCGTCAACTATCCCGCGGCACAGCAGAACCCCGTCAAAACCGCCACTACCCTCTCCATGATATGTCCGGGAGCGGGACAGGTCTACAACGGCAGTTTCTGGAAGGTTCCGCTCGTGGTGGGCGGTTTCGCCTCCTTCATTTATGTAATAGACTGGAACAACCGAGGATACCAACGGTACGATACAGCCATCCGGCTCGAAACCGACGACGACCCCGACTCCCACAGCAGCGAATTCTGGAATCCAAGTTCTAATTCGTTGAGCATGACGGTGGAACAGATGCGCAGCTACAAGAAACTCTATCGGAGAAACAGAGACCTGGCCATCATCCTAACCGCCGCATTCTACCTGTTGAACGTCATGGATGCCCATGTGGATGCCCACATGAAGGACTTCGACGTGAGCGGCGACCTCGCCTGGCGCCTGCAGCCCACCGTAGAACCGCTCTATGCCATGGGCGGTTACAATTATGCCGTAGGACTGGGGCTGAGCCTGACATTTTAACCCTACGGCGACAGAAGGGAGACGGCTCCGGCTATGTGGGCGCTGCCCTCCCAATTTTAAGACAACCAACAGAAACAGAAGACAATGAACACCCTTACGGTCATCGCATTGCTTGCAGCCTCCATTCATCCTTTCGGGAAACAGCCTTCCGAACCGCTGCGTGCCGACAGCATCTCCATCTACTATTCCGATGAAACGCAACCGGAAAAGTGCGACGAGGGAATGACAATCGAGGAGTTCCTCAGCGAAAGCACGGCACCCCGTTTTCCCGATGCCTATTCACAACCCTACGACTCGCTGGTGGTCGCCTTGAAAGAGCGGAGGGCGCGTGCGGCGTTCGACGACTTCTTCGACGAATTCATCAACATCGAATCCGTACCGTGCGATGATAGCCGGCAGCTTCCCGACTCGGTTTACGAAGCCCGGCTGCGGATGATTCTCTCACCGATACACATGCCCTATAACGAGGTCGTAAAGCGGTACATCATCACATACACCACCCGCAAAACTTTGATGGAAAATGTCCTCGGACGTTCCCAATACTACTTCCCCATGATAGAGGAGGAGCTCGACCGAGCCGGACTGCCGATAGAACTGCGCATGCTGCCCGTCGTCGAATCGGCCCTCTCCCCTACCGCCATTTCGCGGGCCGGAGCTACCGGCCTATGGCAGTTCATGTACACCACGGGAAAAGTGTACGGACTGGAGGTCAATTCATTCATAGACCAACGGCGCGACCCGGTACTCTCGACCAAAGCGGCCTGCCGCTATCTGAAAGACTTGTACGGAATCTACGAAGACTGGACGCTCGCACTTGCAGCCTACAACTGCGGACCGGGCAATGTGAACAAGGCGATTAAACGTGCCGGAGACCAAGCCGAAGATTTTTGGGACATCTACCCCTATCTGCCTGCCGAAACACGCGGATACGTTCCCTCGTTCATCGCAGCGACCTATGCCTACACCTTCTCCTACCAGCACGACATCGCTCCCGCCCCGACCGCCATGCCGCTGGCGACCGATACCGTCATGATAAGCCGCCCGATGCACTTCGACCAGATAACCTCTACCATCGACCTTCCGAAAGAGGTGCTGCGCTCGCTCAATCCGCAGTATAAGATGGATATCATTCCGGCCGTCGGAAAAAGTTATTCCCTGACACTTCCGCTGGGCGAAGTGGCGCGGTTCCTCGAAAACGAGGAGAGCATCAACGCAAAAGATACCGTCTACATGGCCCAGTATCTCAAACCGTCGCGCACAGACCCGTCTCAAAAGGTGTTCTCGCTCGAATCCTTTACCTACCGGGTAAAATCGGGCGATACGCTGAGCAGTATTGCCAAAAGGCACAACGTCAGCGTCGCCCAACTGATGAAATGGAACAATCTGAAAAACGCCCACAAACTTCGAATCGGCCAAAAACTGGAGATATACCGATAACCATGTTCCGACACGGCGATACGATAGCGGCTCCGGCTACCGCCCCCGGAGGGGCACTGGCTCTCATACGCATAAGCGGTCCGGACGCACTCGAACTATGCGACAGATGTTTTACGTCGCCCTCCGGAAAACTGCTCCGGCACCAACGAGGAGGAACGGTACATTACGGCAATCTTGCGGACAGTGAAGGGAATTTCATCGACGAGGTCCTCGTCACGGTCTTTCGCGCCCCCGCATCCTACACGGGGGAAAACATGGCGGAGATATCCTGCCACGGTTCCCGCTGGATAATCGCCGAAATCCTGCGCACGTTGAACAGATACGGCGCCCGCACGGCGGAGGCAGGAGAGTTCACCGTACGGGCTTTCCTCGCAGGCAAACTCGACCTCGCCCAGGCCGAAGCCGTCGCCGACATGATAGCCGCCGGAAACCGGGCCTCCCACGCGCTCGCCTCCACCCAACTGCGCGGCCACTACTCCGCCGCCCTCTCCGCCCTGCGCGGCGAACTACTGCAACTGGCCTCACTGCTCGAACTGGAACTCGATTTCTCGGAAGAAGATGTCACATTCGCCGACCGTACCGCCCTGCAGGAACTGCTCGACCGGGCCACGAATGACATAGCGGAACTGGCCGACTCCTTCCTGCTCGGCAATGCCATTCGGGAAGGTATCCCCGTCGCGATAACAGGCAGTCCCAACGTGGGCAAATCGACGTTGCTCAACCGTTTGCTCGGCGAAGAACGCGCCCTGGTATCGGACATAGCCGGTACCACCCGGGACATCATAACCGAAAACATCTCGCTGGATGGAATCGGTTTCCGCTTCATCGATACGGCCGGTATCCGTGAAAGCAACGATGTGCTGGAACGAATGGGTATCGAACGTACCTACAAAGTCCTGTCCGAAGCTCGTATCATCCTGTACATAACGGAACCGAAGGAATTCGGCTCGACAAGCATGAGAGCCGCAATCGACGCCATCGGACTTCACGACGGCCAACGGCTTGCAATCGTCGTAAACAAATGCGACTCCGAAAAGCCGTCCGCCTTTGCCGACCCGCAGATTCAATCCCTTTATCCGTGGCCCGTATTCGGCATATCCGCCAAATACGGCTACCATATCGACACTGTCAAAAGGTTTCTCACCGGCTGCATCGACACGGAAGGTCTGTACAACGGCGCCTCCATCGTATCCAACACCCGCCATTACGAGGCACTCCGGATGGCGGCAGAAGCACTTGACGACACCCGCCGCGGACTCGACTCCGACCTCCCGACCGACCTGATAGCCGCCGACCTCCGCCGCAGCCTCGACGCTCTCGGCACCATCACCGGCGAAATCACCACCTCCGACCTCCTCGGCGAAATTTTCTCAAAATTTTGCATCGGCAAATGAAGCGAGGAAATCAAATGTCAAACAATGCACAAATAAACCGCTAATAAAGTCAAATAAACATCTATTAATGAACGATTAACGCCTCCTATTAAGGGGCGTTTCTTTTTACATACGTTGTATTTGATTTGTCGATTTTTTGTTGTTAATTTGTTGCTCGAAATAATTTGAGCAACAAAAGCAACAAATATGGGAGCAGCAAAAGAACCTATCCGCCTCCGGAAGCGGACGACGCCGACAGGCAATGTGTCGTTATACCTGGACATATATTTGAACGGCAAGCGGTCGTATGAATACCTGAAAATGTATCTCGTCCCCGAAAAGACAAAAGCCGACAAAGAGAAGAACCGGCAGACTTTGCAGCTGGCCGAAGCCGTCAAAGCGAAACGGATTGTCGAATTACAGAACGGCGAATTTGGGTTCAATGCAGCGTACAAACTCGAAACCAATTTTCTCGATTATTACCGGGCAATGTGCGAAAAACGACACGGGAGCACAGACAGCAACGGGAATTGGGGAAATTGGCATAGCTGCCTGAAACACCTCGAACGATATTGCAAACCGAACACCACGTTCAAGGACATTACGCCGGAATGGATAGAGGGCTTTCGGGAGTATTTGGATAAAACCGCCCGTTGCAGGGATAAGCGCAAGAAGATAGTAACGGACGAGATTTCAAAGCCGTTGTCGCAAAATTCCAAAGTAAGTTATTTCAACAAACTGCGGGCATGTATAAATCAAGCGTTCGACGACCGCATTATGCCCCATAACCCCCTGCGGGGTATCGAGGGGTTCAAAGCGGGGGAATCGGAACGATGCTACCTCACCCTCGACGAAGTAAAGGCTATGGCTGCGGCGCATTGCAAATACCCTGCTTTGAAAAAGGCGTTTATGTTCAGTTGCCTGACAGGAATCCGTAAGAGCGACATCGAAAAAATGCGGTGGAAAGAAGTCCAACAGCACGGGGAGTTCACCCGTATTATTTTCAAGCAGAAGAAAACGGGCGGGCAAGAATATCTCGACATCAATCCACAGGCAGCCTCCTACTTGGGCGAGCGAGGTAAGCCCGACGACAGAGTGTTTGTCGGCTTCAAATATAGTTCCTATATGATAACGGAGTTAAGAATGTGGGCAGTTCGTGCTGGTATAACAAAGGATATAACCTTTCATTCAGGCCGGCACACTTTCGCCGTTTTGATGCTCGACCTCGGAGCAGAAATTTATACCCTGCAAAAATTACTCGGACACAAAGAGATTCAGACCACCCAAATATACGCCAAGATTCTCGACAAAAAGAAGCAAGAGGCCGTGTCGATGATACCGAACATATTGCCGGAAGAAACCGACAAAGAATAGCGGCTACGGCGTTTTCCTGAACATTTCTCCCTGCCCCGTTAGCAACCAATGGGCGGACACGCCGTAATCTCTGACAAGGTACACCAACCACGGTAATTGTGCGCTATTCTGCGTGGTATTGGGATTTTTCGCTTCGAGGGCATTCAGGTTCCACCGGTTGATATTATATCGGTCGGTAAACGTCTTTTTCCCTCGTATCACCCCCTTTGCTTTCAGGGCGTATAAAGCCTCGAAAAATCGGGCTGTTATTTTTTCGTTTTCGCTTTGATGCATATCTTTTCTGAATGGGCGTTTGCGGCCTTGAATTTTGCGTCTATTTTATTTTCTCGCTCCTGTAATAATCTTTGCCATTTTGCAACCAATTCGGGGCTGAAATCGGGCTTTTTGTGTCCGATAACTATCAACTCGTAGTCTCGCAACTCTTCGGGGGTCATTACAGGCATATATTTCTCAATGTCGAGCAATGCAAGCATATTTTCGAGCATTGTTTTCCGAATGTCCGCATACTTGGGTTCTTCAATCATATCCCCCTCGCCGGTCAAAAACCAACGGGCGTTGATGTCAGGCAACTTCGATACGATTGTCATTACCGGCGTGATACCGAAATTTTCCCCTTTTAGCAACTTGGCAAGATATTGAGGCGTCCAGCCCAACAAATCAGCAAACTCCCGTTGTCGCCCGCCTGTTTTATATTTGATTATTTCGAGTAACCTTGTGTTCATAAATTTCAATATAACGGTACTTTATATCGGATTTGTCCGAACTCTATTATCCTGCAACGGCAGAGGTGGCATTGCCTCCCTGCTGGGCAGGCATTTTTTTGCCTTCCGCAATTTGCTGTTTCAACAAGGCAACCAACTCGTCTATCTGCTTGTCCTTGCTTTTCAGGCTTTCGGCCTGCGTTTGTATCACCTCCCAAACATTTGCCGGAATAGTTACGACACTTGTTCCCGCCTCCACGGAGTTCAGCATATTGCCCTCGCCTGTCATTATCCAAACTTCGTTTATATTTCTATCGACAGACGCCAATTTCTGCACAAATCTTTCCGACAAAGGCACTTTTCCATTTACTATCTGTGAGAATGATGACTTTGTATAGCCTAACTTCTCGGCTAATTCTCGCTCGTTTTCGGCGTATTCCATAAAAACGAGCCAATTTATCACCTTTTTAACCCTTTGTGTTTCTGTCATTTGCAAACTAACTTAAAATTAAATCGCAACTTTGTGTCGAAAATTTTGTTTGAAATCGAAACAAAGTTTATATTTGCACACGGGTTTTAATAAAACCGCATTCAAAAATATGAAGAAAAATTTGAAATCGAAAATAAACCAAACAGTAAATGCAAAAATAATGGAACAAAAGGTTTTCAAAACGGCCTATCAAGAGGAACAGGAAGCCAAAGATATGGCTATCTACAACGAATGGAACGAGTTAATGTCCGTTCCCGGACAAAGTGCAACAGGCGTAACCCAACATTTGATGCAGAAGTACAACATCCATTCTTCATCAACTATTTGGGTTATGCGTAAAAGAGCCGAAAAACGGCTTAAAAGGGAGGGAAAATTATGAGTACAAAGTTAAGCCCCGAAGCTGCACGAGCCAAGTACGAGTACAACAAGAAATACCAGCAACGGTATTGGGAGAAAAAAGCTGCGTCAAAACGGGCTGCTGCCCAACAACAGATACAGACGGAACCGGTTTCGGTTTCCCGCAATGGTATGGACGACCAACGGTACATCACGGCTCTCGAAGCCTCGAACAAAACACTCAACAGCGAAAATCGACGGCTCGTGAGGCTTTTGCATAACTATCAGAAAATTATCGCTCAATCAACGGTTGCGGCTTTATGAAAAAGAACAAACAGACAATCGCAAAATATACCCGCCTGTATGCAATAGGCTTATGGGGAATCCTATCCATCATTTGGCTTTCCGGCGAACCAATAGACGATATGGCTTTGGGAAAATTCTGCTTGCTGAAAGGAATTGGGCTGGCATCGCTGGGGTTATGCTGCCTCGTAGGAAAAAGGCTCGATAAAGCAGGACTGCTGCCTGATATGGACGATGAAAATGATTGTGAGATATGAGTTGCCCGGTATGTAACGGATACCCCGGTTGCCCAAGTTGCACACCGGAACCTCGAATGATAACCTGCCCTGCCTGCAACGGAACGGGCGAAATCTACTACAACGAGAACGGAGACCGAATCTCCGAGGAAGAATACGCCCTGCTGCCCGCCGATGCAAGAGAGGTTGAAAGTTGCGAAGAATGCTACGGGGCAGGTAGCATAGAAGATATTTACGGACTTGATTATGACTAACGCAATGAATGATAAAGACAAACAACACCGCTCGGAGGAATTTCAAGAACTAACCTCCAAAATAGACCGGCTCGAAAAAATAGCCCTATTGGGGGCAAAAAACGTCCTGACGATAGATGATGTTGCCCTAATAACAGGGTTCACGAAAGGGCACATATATCGCCTGACAAGCGGGCAAAAAATCCCGCACTACAAGCCCAACGGACGTACTCTCTATTTCAAGAAAGAGGAAATCGAAGATTGGATGCTGCAAAACAAGATACAAACAAACACCGAGATTGAAAGTGCAGCCACCACCTACACAGCAATCAACAAAAAAAAGTGAGTTATGGACGATAGCCTCAATACAGCGAAAGCCCGCATCCGGGCAGCCTTTGAATCCGGAATCAGGATGACAACGGCACAGGGAAACCGCATCGGCAAAACCGTCGATTTCCGCAAAATTGTATCGCTCCTCAAAAGCGAGGGATTCGACATACAAAGCTATTGGAACGAAAAGGACGGGCGGCGTTGGAAAACCTACTACCACCAATACCCGCTGCCGCAGAAAGGGACACGCATGAATGAATTGGGGCAATCCAAACTGCAATTATAAACCGGCTGGGGAGGCGAGGCGGCATTACGCTAAGGTGGTGATTTAAGTGCGCTCACGGACTTCGCCACCTCTATTTCGCAGGTTCGAACCCTGCCCCCAGCGCAAGCAAAGCCCGAAGCTGTAAGAGGGCAAAAAAAATCAGCAATTATGAGTGACATCATCGAAATCAAACAGGCTGAGATGCTGCAAGCAATCAACCGGGCGGAGGTAGATACCCAAATCGCCACCGCAAAGCAGTACCCTCGTGATATTTACGGGGCATTGAACAACATCAAGACAATCGCCACGCTCGACAATTCGACGGCAGAAGATTGTTTCTATGCCCTGCGCCGACAGGGGACACTCATCGAGGGCGTATCGGTACGCCTCGCAGAGATTATCGCCGGAGCGTGGGGAAATATGCGGGTACAAACCCGTATCATCGGCAACGACGGCAAGACGATCACGGCACAGGGCGTATGCCATGACCTTGAAACCAATCTTGCCGTTTCGGTCGAAGTGAAACGCCGTATCACGGACAAAAGCGGCAAAACCTACTCGGAAGATATGCAGGTTACAACCGGCAACGCAGCATCGGCAATCGCTTTCCGAAATGCAGTTCTGAAAGTAGTTCCCAAAGCCGTAACAAAACGGGTCATCGACGAAATCAAACAGGTTGCGCTCGGCAAAGCCATAGACCTCGAAACCCGCAGGCAGAATATGATTGCCTACTTCGGCAAACTGGGTGTATCGCAGACGGACATCCTCACCTACTGCGGCGTGAAACGTATCGAGGAAATCACCAGCGAAATGGTGTTCGAGTTGAGCGGCTTGAAAAACGCCATAAAGGAGGGCACAACGACCGTAGCCGAAACATTCAAGCAGAACACCGCCGACGCAGAGAAGTTGGCCGAGGACGCCCGAAAACAAGCCGAGGCCAAACGCCGCAAGGTGGCAGAGGCTGCCGCCGCAGCTACGGCTGCAACACAAGGTGGCGGACAACCCTCCGAAACATCGGAGGCCGTGAATCCCGAAACAGGCGAAGTAACAAAAAAATAACCGCTCGAAAGAGCATAATTCAATATAACAATGGATAACGTAGAAATCAAAAAATCGAATCTCGAAGCAGCGTACAAACAAGCTGACGACAACACGAAAAAACTGCTCGCCACATTGTTCGGCGATGCGGTAACAACCAAAGACGACCGCCCAGTAACGGAGCGTATCAAGACGTTCGAGGACGCAATGGCTGCACTCGACAGCAACCACCCATTTGTATGCGATTCCCGAGCGTTTTGCGCCCAATCCGACAACATCAGCCCTGATATGCTGGCGTATCTCAAACTCCGCATCATCTGCGCTGCCTTAAACGAGGGCTGGGAACCACAGTTTACAGAGGATGAGTGGCGGTATTATCCTTGGTTTTACCTCTACACACAGGCGGAACTCGACGACATGGGCAACGGGGAAAAGCAGGAGCGGCGAATGATTGACACCGCTGACTATGTAACTGAATATGCGGGCTTCGGCTATGCGTATTCGTCTGACGCCCCCTCGCTTGCGAATGCGGACATCGGCTCTCGCCTTTGCTTGCGGAGCAGCGACCTCGCCATTTACTGCGGAAAGCAGTTCATCAAATTATGGGCTGATTTCAACTTAACCCGCAAATAAAAATATCAGGGAGGGATTTTCACCCTCCCTATTTTCAAAACCTCAAAATTAACAGAAATGGATATTCAAAACATCGTAAAAGACCTGCAAAAGTGGCAGGAGGAAAACAAAGAAAACCGGAGCGTAATCATTATTACCTCTGAATGTATCGCAAAATCCGAGGGGGGGGGTAAACGCACCAGCGCATCTCTCATAGGGGTTGTTGGTTCAGAAGGGATGCTCGTGCCCTCCCTTGCAAATGCCATTACCCAACACTCCGATTTCATCGACCTACTCCGTAAGGCCACAAAAGTTGCGGCAATAGATACAATTTCCCAAACCATTAAAGACGTAAATTAGTATGAGCAATACAGTAATACGACCCAAAGACCGAGCCGAATGGCTCGAATACCGCAAAGACGGTATCGGTAGTTCCGAAGTAGCGACAATCCTCGGCCTCAATCCGTGGGAAACTCCTTACCAGCTATGGAGACGCAAAAAAGGGCTGGACGCCCCCAAAGACGAAACCTTTGCGATGAAAGCCGGGCATTATCTCGAAGATGCCGTATCGCAGTTTTGGGCTGACGCAACAGGCCGAGAGGTCATCAAAAGTTCAGCCGGAGATTGGTTGTTCAAGAACAACGAAAAAGGGTTCTTGCAAGCCTCCCCCGACCGTACTTATTGGCTGGACGGCCACCGAAACCCGAACAACAAAGGGATATTGGAGTGTAAAACAACCCAAATGTCAATCGACCCCGACGACCTGCCGAAGCATTGGTTCTGCCAGGTTCAATACCTGCTCGGAGTTTCGGAATTTAAGCAAGGTTCGCTGGCTTGGCTCTGTTCCGGCCGAGAATTCGGGTACAAGGACATCGCATTTGTTCCGGACTTCTTCGGATGGATGATTGAGGAGGTTGAACGCTTTTGGGTTGATAACATCATCGGAAACGTGGAACCGGATGCGACTACCGTTACGGACGTTATCACGAAATACGCCCGCCATACGGAGGGAAAAATCATTGAGGTTAGCGATGACATCCTCTCGGCCTGCAATCAACTGAAAGTGGTAAAAGCAGAACTTGCCAAACTCGAAGCCACCAAAGAAGAACTCGAATCGAAAATCAAAATGGGCTTCGGGGATGCAGAAGCCATCAGTTACGGAGGCCAAACCCTCGCAACGTGGAAAACGTCCAAAGACAGCGCAAAATTCGATAGCAAGGCTTTCGGGAAAGTCCACCCCGACCTTGCACAAGAGTTCACGAAGATAGTACCGGGCACACGCCGATTTATCCTAAAATAGAGGGAATGTATGCAATATCAAACCAGCAGCGAGAGGAAATTATCAAACTTCTCGCTGCTTTACAAGACCTGCCCGACAAAGATACCAAGACTATCAATATCAAACGCCGAGCGGTCATACTGACAAGGAAGTTGAACAATAAAAAGCAGATAGACAATGACACCAAATGATTTTTTAGGGCAATTATGGGAGTATAAACTGAACAGTTAAATTTTCTTCGCTCAAAATATGATTGTATTATAATCATTTTATTATTTTCGCAAAACCAAAAGTAACAGAGTATGAATAAGAAAGAACATAGCACTGTATATGGGTGGGAGTGGCCGAAAGGCCTCCCTACGCTCCTGTTATGCGTGGTAGCCCTAAATACGGTGCTTTTTAACACTATACGGCTATGATTACGTTACGTTCCAATCAATCAGAGCCGATAAACAAGGCGATTGCATTCTTCAACGAAAAGAAGCCGAAACCGAGTTTGATAGTACTCCCCACAGCGTGGGGAAAATCAATCCTTACTGCTTTCGTTGCGAAGAACTGCACGGATAAATTGCTCGTTTTACAGCCCTCAAAGGAGCTGTTGGAGCAGAACTACAAAAAATACCTATCGCTATGCGGGTTCGTAACCAACGCCGGTATCTACTCCGCATCATTCGGTCGAAAGGACATCGCACAAATTACCTACGCCACTATCGGCAGCATAAAGTCGCTCGGAGCGACATTCAAACAAATGGGCTTTACCAAAATGCTCATTGACGAGGCGCATCTATATCCCCGTGAATCCGATAGTATGCTCGGCAAGTTCCTCGAAGAAAGCGGGATCACACACGTTCTCGGCATAACGGCCACGCCTGTCAAATTACAGACCAACCGAGACCTCGACGGCAACACCTTTTCCAAACTTGTGATGCTGACCTCCCGCAGCAAGAAAGGCAATTTTTTCAAGGACATTATCCACGTCGGGCAGGTTCGGGAAATGGTAGAACTCGGATTTTGGAGCAAACTCGTGTATCAGGCTGCCGATTTTGACGACAGTATGCTCGTGTTCAACTCCTCCAAATCCGAATACACGGAATACAGCGTTCAACAAGCATACAATGCCAACAACGGCGCAGGCGGCATAATCGACGCACTCAACAGCAACAAAGACCGCAAGCATATCCTCGTGTTTGTTCCAAGCGTACAGGACGCTATCGACCTATCGCAACGGTATGAAAATTCAGCCGTGATATACGGCGATATGGATAAGCGGCAACGGGATTTCGTCATATCGGAGTTCCGAGCCGGACGCATACGGGTAATTTTCAACGTGCGGGTGCTTTCAACGGGTTTCGACTACACGGGGATAGATTGTATTGTTCTCGGCATTTCAACGGCCTCAATCGCCCTGTATTACCAAATCATCGGGCGTGCTACACGTATCGACGAGGGCAAACAGGACGCCCTCATTATCGACCTCGGCGGCAATGTAGCCCGTTTCGGCAAGGTCGAGGACATCACATTTGAACGGGGGAAGATATGGAGAATGTTCGGCAGCGGCGGGAAGCTGTTGAGCGGCATACCTATCAGCGACATCGGACGGGTAACGAAACAGGACGTGGACGCAATGGATGCCGGGCGGAAAGCCGTTATCGAGGTCATGCCTTTCGGCAAGTATAAAGGCGAGCGCATCGCCGACATTCCGGCCAGCTATCGACAATGGTGTTTGGCAAATTTCGAGTGGAAAGCCCACAACGAAAACCTCCGGCAATCACTCTTAGCTACACTTAAAAATTAAGGATATGGCAAGACCCAAGAAAAATAATGCAGAGTATTTCACGCATGACGCTGATATGCGGAATGACGTGAAAATAAAGGCTCTCCGCCGTAAATTTTCCCACACAGGGTATGCCGTATGGAATTACCTGTTGGAAACACTCACCGACAGCGATTTTTTCGAGGTTGAGTGGGAGGAAATAAACATCGAACTCCTTGCGGCGGATTATGACGTATCGGTTAGCGAGCTGACCGAAATTGTTGAATACTGCGTAAAAATCGGGTTGTTGCAGCGGGCTGGGAATAAACTCATTTCCAAAGCCCACCAGCAACGGTTCTCCTCTTTGCTCGCAAACCGTGAACGGAAGCGCATTTCAGAGGGGCAAAACGCAAGTATGCCGAATAATGGCGGAGTTATGGCGAGCCAAAACCCCGTAAAAACTGATGAAACTGATGCAAGCGGCAACCCGAAACAACATAGTAAAGGAGAGGAGAGCAAAGGAGAGGAAAAGAAAGGAGAAATAAAATATCCTTATCAGGATATTGCCGACCTGTGGAATTCGATATGCAAGAGCCTACCGAAAATATCGAAGTTATCAGACCCTCGTCGGGCTAAGATAAAAGCCCGGCTCAACGAGTTCGGCAAGCCCGAAAGTTGGATGCCGACCTGCGAGGCTTTGTTTGAGGCAGTCGAGGCATCCAGTTTCTTGCGGGGCGAAAACAAATCGAATTGGCAAGCGACGTTCGATTGGCTGTTCAGCAACGGCACGAACTGGGTTAAGGTCATGGAGGGCAACTACACCAACAAAGGCCAGCAACACAAAACCGGTTCCACCACCCTCGGCTGTGATGAGCGCATCGAGAACGGACGCCGGACGTATGGGTCGGGAAAGGTTACAATCCCGATGAACGCTCCTCCCCGTCCGGGCGATAAATACGCTTGGGATAGTTCAACGCAAAAATGGGTGCTGTTATGATGCGGTGGAGAGAGTTGGGAATAGAAATCCCGTACAATCGCACGAGCGGCAACATCAAGACCTACTGCCCTCAATGTAGGGACAGCCGCCACAACAAACGGGATAAAAGCCTATCGGTGGACTTGGCGACAGGTGTATTCAACTGCCACTACTGCGGGTGGGCAGGCTGCGCCGTCGAAAAAGAGCAGCGGTGGGACAAACCGTTTTACAACCCTCGCCCGCTGGCTCGACAGAAGCCCGAATACAAAAAACCCAAACAGACAGGCAATACTGCTATGAGCAGCAAGGCCATTGCTTGGTTTGCAGGGCGGGGTATCAGCAAAAAGACGCTCGAACAAATGCGGGTTACGGAGGGTATGGAATGGATGCCACAGAAAAACGGTCAGGCCAACACAATCCAATTCAACTACTACCGCAGGGGCGAATTGGTAAACACGAAGTTCCGCACGGGCGACAAGTGTTTCAAAATGGTATCGGGGGCAGAATTGCTGCCATACAATATCGACGCTATCAAAGGGCAAAAAGAGTGTATCATAACGGAGGGCGAAATGGATGCCCTTTCGTTCATTGAGTGTGGCCGTACCGACGTTGTAAGCGTTCCGAACGGGGCAAATGCCAACCTCTCTTACCTGGACGATTATATCGAGGAGTATTTCGACGACAAAGATACGATTTTCATCGCATCGGACACCGACACCAAAGGCGTTATCTTACGGGACGAGTTGTTACGGCGTTTCGGAGCTGACCGCTGTCGCATTCTCGAATATGGGGAGGGATGCAAGGACGCCAACGAGCATTTGATGAAGTTCGGACGGGATAGCCTGCTGAAATGCCTCGACGATGCGCCGGAGGTAAAGGTAGAGGGTATTTTTACGGTTTCGGACTTTGAGCAATCGCTGGACGCCATTTTTGAACACGGCTTGCAAAAGGGCGTAACAATCGGGCACGACAATTTCGACCGGTTGTGTTCATTCGAGACCAAACGCCTCTGCATCGTAACAGGTATTCCGGGCAGCGGTAAATCGGAGTTCATCGACGAAATTGCCGAACGGCTCAATATGCGGTACGGGTGGAGATTCGCATATTTCAGCCCCGAAAACGCCCCGCTCGCCTATCACGCATCCAAGTTGATAGAGAAGTTTACCGGCAAGAAATTCAGCAAGGAAACGCTTAAATTCGGGGAATATCGGCTGGTAAAAGAACACCTCGAAGATAACTTTTACTTCATCAGCCCAGCAGATAATTTCCGAGTAGATACAATCCTCGAAAAAGCCAAATTCCTCGTCCGGCGGCGGGGCATTAAAGCCCTCGTAATTGACCCATACAACCGATTGGAGAGCCAACAGGGAAACCGGAATGAAACGCAGTACATCAGCGAACTGCTCGACAAGCTGACGAATTTCGCTCAAATCAATGACATCCTCATAATTCTGATGGCGCACCCGACCAAGCAGCCGAAGAACAAAGACGGAGTAATTGAAGCCCCGACGCTGTATGACATCAGCGGCTCGGCCAACTTCTACAACAAAGCAGATTTCGGCATCGTGGTTCACCGGAACCGCCTTGAAAATACGGTCGAGGTTCACGTTCAGAAAGTCAAGTTCCGACACCTCGGAGAGTGCGGGACTTGCCTATTCAAGTACAACATCAACAACGGGCGGTACACACCGTTCGACGGCGCAAGTTTCGACGCTATTGCATGGGACAATACCAACCACCTGCAACAACACCAACAAGAGCTGTTGGAGGAGGCATACCGCAGCAGCGTGTTTGATTTCCGAGACGACGATATGCCGGACGACGATTGCCCATTCTAACAATATGGAAGCGAATATAATATATAACATTGACTGCCTTACGGGGTTACGCAATCTGCCCGACGATAGCATAGATTGTTGTGTTACCTCCCCGCCGTATTTCAACCTGCGGGATTATGAAGTGAGCGGTCAGATCGGGTTAGAGGATACGCCTGAACAATACATTCAAAAGCTGGTCGGCGTATTCCACGAGGTAAGGCGGGTATTAGCCCCTGCGGGAACATTATGGGTAAATATCGGGGATTGCTATGCTGGCAGCGGAAAAGGGGCAGCAAACTATCCCGACAATGCCATGAAATACAAACGGGGACAAATCGAGGGACTGTCGGGCGTTCGGCCATAGTCAAGAAATTCGATGGCTACAAGAGCAAAGACCTCATCGGCATACCTTGGATGCTGGCCTTTGCGTTACGGGCGGACGGCTGGTTTCTGCGGCAGGATATTATTTGGGCAAAGCCTAACCCCATGCCGGAAAGTATGAAAGACCGGTGTACGAAATCCCATGAATATATCTTCTTGCTCACCAAATCCCCGAAATATTACTTCGACTGTGAGGCTATCCATGAAAAAGCCGTAACAAGCGGCACAATCCCGACAAATGCACCTCGCTACGGCGGTAACAAATACACGGCTACCCCCGAAAAGTTTACCGGACAAAAAGCGGCAACGCATATATCGACAGGGAATTTCGGAACAAAAGAGACGTATGGACAATCCCGACACAACCCCTGCAAGAAGCGCATTTTGCGACGTTCCCCGAAAAATTGGTGGCTGACTGCATTTTGGCCGGATGCCCTGAAAATGGAATCGTCCTCGACCCATTTATGGGTTCCGGAACGACGGGCATAGTCGCCCGAAAATTCAACCGCAAATACATCGGGTTCGAGTTGAATCCCGAATACATACAAATCGCCGACAAACGACTGAAAAAAGAACTCGGATTATTCATTTAACCTCAATAACAGTATGAAAACGTATGTAATTACACTTTCAAAGCGGTTCCCAACCGGACATAATCGGGCTGGCGAGCCAACACATTTTTGGGAAAAATTCATTAAAGGCCGAGATAACTACTCGTGCATTTACCGAGATTTTTGGGAAACTACGATTCCAAAAATCCACACGATACGTGCGAACTACCCACTTTGGAAGAAACGTATCGCCGAGGTTGAACGGGGTGAGGCTTGCCTATCAATCCGGCAATGGACGGGTAAACCTTATCGCAGCAAACAGGTTGAAATTGCCCGGCTGACAAAGGAGGACGGCGTGGGAATCCAACGGCTGGAATTTGTGAACGGCAAACTCGGGCTGCCTCGTATCGGAATTGTGTATCAGCGAAAAAACGAAATTGCTCTGAACGACGGTTTATCGTTCGAGGATTGGGAGAATTGGTTCAAAAACTACGACCTCGCACAGCCTATGGCAATCATCCACTTCACCAAATTCCGCTACTGATATGAACACACAAAAAATGATTGAATGGATAGGCACTCACAATGTCGGCATTTCATCGAGAACAATGTGGTGCGGATTGATGGGTGTTGGTTCCGGTTCGGCTGGAAGATTCGACATACCTCACGATGCCGACGACTTCTCACGCTGCTATGACCTCGTAACATTTGCAGAGGTTTCACCGGCTTATGACCTGCCCCGCATTTGTGAAATTTTTCCTTGGTACAAGCCCATTATAGACAGTTGGGAAACGCTCGTTGAGTTGTATGAAAAGCAGGATTACAAGGGCGTATATCATTTGCTGTCGAGCAAGCATGCCGAGGTTATGCGCTTACAAGGATACGAGAAAAAACAGAGCGGAATTTGGATAAAAAAACAATAGACTATGGCAACGACAAAAGAACATATAATTCAGTACTGCAAAGACCACAATTTCAAACTCCGAGAGGAAGATTTCGACGGCTCTATTCATCAGTACAGCAAATATCTATCGAAAACCATACTCCTGTTTATCGGCGTATCTGACACCATGTTGAATGTCGGAATAATAGTTCTCGATACGCAGCAACAAGTTTACAAAAAAGATACGACACTTCCCCTCACGCTCATTGAGCCGAGCTATTGGCGGCTCCATTTGAGTACAATGGTTCACGACGTTGTGGCGGCTGTTTTCGACGAAATGACCGGACTCGGTTTTAACCCTAAAAAATGACGCCCATGAAACTGCTCTATATCGACTTATTCTGCGGGGCGGGCGGAACCTCTACTGGCGTTGAGAACGCTCGGTACGAAGGCCGGCAATGTGCAAAGGTCATCGGATGCGTAAACCATGACGCCAACGCCATAGCCTCACACGCCGCCAACCACCCCGACGCTATGCACTTCACGGAGGATATTCGGACGCTGGAACTCTCCCCGTTGATAGCCCATATTGCCAAAATGCGGAAACTCTATCCCGACGCATTCGTTGTATTATGGGCGAGCCTCGAATGTACGAATTTCAGCAAGGCCAAAGGTGGGCAGCCCCGTGATGCCGACAGCCGGACGCTGGCCGAACACCTGTTCCGCTATATCGAGGCTATCAATCCCGACTACATTCAGATTGAGAACGTCGAGGAGTTTATGAGCTGGGGCGACCTCGACGAAAACGGCAAACCGATAAGCAAGGACGCAGGGCGATTGTACCAACAATGGGTGGCGAACGTCTGCGGGTATGGTTACCGGTTTGTTCATCGCATACTCAACTCTGCCGACTATGGGGCGTACACCTCCCGTCGCCGGTTCTTCGGCATCTTCGCAAAAGGGAGCCTCCCGATTGTGTTTCCCGAACCGACGCACAGCAAAGAGGGAGCGGCTGGGCTGTTCGGCCGATTACACCGCTGGAAACCCGTGCGGGAGGTGTTGGACTTTTCGGACGAGGGAGAAAGCATCTTCGGACGCAAAAAACCGCTCGTCGATGCGACGCTGGAACGGATATATGCGGGACTGATAAAGTTCGTTGCGGGCGGCAAGGAGGCATTCATGGTAAAATGGAACAGCATGAGCCGAGCAGGTAAATACCATGCTCCGGGCATTGACGAGCCGTGTCCGACTGTTGCAACGCAAAGTCGGCTCGGCGTGGCACAGGTGAGTTTCCTTTCCAAGTATTATGGCGGTAGTCCGGAGGGCAAGAGTGTATCGGTAGAGGAACCGGCAGGAGCAATAACCACAAGAGACCACCACTCGTTCATCACGGCCTACTATGGCAACGGGCACAACCACAGCATCGACGAACCCGCTCCGACACTGACGACGAAAGACCGGCTCGCATTTGTTGATATGCAGTACGGGAACGGGACACCCTGCGACATCGAAACACCCGCTCCGACCGTTACCACCAACCCCAAACACCAACTCGTTACCTGCAAACCGTGGATAATGAACACGAGTTTCAAAAACACAGGGAGCAGCATCGACGAACCGGCACAGACAGTAACGGCAAACCGGAAATGGCACTACCTGATGAACCCGCAATTCCAATCCGCAGGAGGTTCAGTCGATAGCCCATGTTTTACGCTCATCGCTCGTATGGATAAAATGCCTCCGTACCTCATTCAGACAGAACAGGGCGAAATGGCTATCGTTATCGAACCGGACGACAGCCCCGCAATGGTAAAAATCAAACAATTTATGGCATTGTACGGCATTATCGACATCAAAATGCGAATGCTCCGCATACCGGAATTGAAACGGATTATGGGTTTCCCCTCCGACTATGTTCTCGTCGGGACACAGGCCGACCAAAAGAAATTCATCGGTAACGCCGTGGAAGTCAATATGGCACGGGTTCTCTGCGAGGCTCTTTGCGCTCGACTGATTGAGGAGGACATCAAGCCGATTCGGGCGGCTGCATAGCCAAAACGAAACGCAAATAAAAAAAACGCACTATAAATCATCGAATTATGAAAGTGAAAGAAATCATCAAGTATCTGCACAACTACCAAAAGTGGCGGCGAGGGGCTGACCTCCCGATGCCCAACCCCAAAGAATTGGGGATAGCTATTGACGGGGCTATTCGTGAACTGCGAAACTTCCAACGGCTGAAAATCAAACTCGACAAGAAAAGCCCCAAATGAAATGCCACTACATATACACCGAAAACGGCGAAAAGGTGCTTATCCCATACTGTTGGCCGGTAGTTCTTTCGGGGGATATGTCGCAATGCACCTGCCGCACTGAAAAGACCTTTGCGGCTTTCGAGCGGGAACGGTACAATGAAACCGTCAAGGCTCTGCGGGCGGAAATAAAGGATTTGGAACACGAAAACGCCTATCTCAATAGGATAATCAAAAAACTCACAAAACAAAAACGTAAAAAATGAAAACAATGACGAAAGAGCAGCTTGCGGAGCTGCTGAACGGTAATGAGTACCGTGATGAAATGACAAAGGAACAGGAACAGGCTGCCAAGCAAAACAATCTGCTGGTGCTGTTCGGTGCATCGGATGACCTGCTCGAAATGCGAGGGGCTATCCGTGATGAAGTCGGAGCCTATGACGGCGGAGAGTATGCGCTGGCATTGGACGGCGAACTGTATGCCGACGGCGAGGAAGAAAACACCTACCACAAGGCCATAGGCAACGAGGTTCTTCCCATTTCGGACGAGTGCGACAACGACGACAATCCCCGCCTCATTCGAGCCGAGTGGTGTCCCGACGACCAACCGGCTTTGAGTTGGCGTATATCCTCCAATATTCCCTACGCCTCGTTCACAATCAAGGAGGACGGAGAACCTTACTGCGAGGGTATAATTATCGACATCGACGACATAATCCCCAACAACAAATAATACAACAATTATGGGAAACTTTGGAATTAAAATCGACCTCCTGAAACTGAAAAACAGTTTCGTAACCAACCTCAAAGGCAAGGCTGCCACGAAACGCTGCTTGGTTATCCCTATCGACGACAGCGGAGTTTACCTCGGCGAGAAAGGGGTGTATCTGAACCTCACAGCCGTTGAAATGCGGGAACAGCGTTACGGCGATACGCACGTCCTCAAACAAAGCCTCGCAAAAGAGGTGTACCAAGCCATGAGCGAAGAGGAACGCATGGCACAGCCCATATTCGGGGCGTTGAAACCTATCGAAAGCCAACAGCGGCAAATGGAAGTAACGCAGACTACCAACGCAGCAGAGGCAGTCGAGACCCTGACGACCTCCCGTTCTGACATTCGGCGAACAAAAGCACGGCACAATTCGGGGAGCAATCCCCGTTTTGTCGTCTTGCCCGAATTCAGCCCCAAATTCAAACGATATGACAACAGATAAGCAAACACCCGACAAGCCAAAAAGAAAAGCACAGAAGCCGCAGAAACAGCCAAAAATGGATATGTTCACGGCTATATGCAAAAGCGACCTAAAAATAGAGGTCGTCAAAGAATACCTATTCCACCCCACCCGCAAATGGAGGTTCGACTATGCCATACCCGACCATAAAATAGCCCTCGAAGTCGAGGGTGGTGTGTGGACAGGTGGACGTCATACCCGCCCGCAAGGGTTTCTCAGCGACATCGAAAAGTACAATGCCGGAACATTGCTCGGCTGGCGGATATTCAGAGTAACGCCCGACGACTTATGCAGGTTGAAGACGCTGGAATTGATAAAACAGGCTATTTCCGTCTGAAAACTCATTTTTTTGCCCAAAAAGTGATTATAATACAATCATATTGGCTAATTTTGTCGAAACTAACAAATTCAAAGGATGATAAAATTTTCAGAATTCGTATCGCTCGGCCACCCTGATAAGATTGCGGACTATATTTCGCAATATCTCCTCGACCGGTACATCGAACACGACCCGCAAACCCGTTATGCGGTTGAAGTGCAAATCAAGGGCTACCAGGTAACGCTCGGCGGCGAGGTATCAAGTAAGCACCATTTTTCAGCACAGGAGATACGGGATTTTGTCCGTGCATCTGTAAACGAAATCGGGTACACACGAGAATATCAGCAGAAATGGGGTGCTGACAATACCATTTGTGGCGACCTGCTCGACGTGGCTATCTATATCTGCCAACAGAGCAACGACATTGCACAAGGGTTGTCCGGCTGGGGCGACCAAGGCATTTTCTTCGGTTATTGTGAGTACCGTCCCGATACCTGCGGAATGCCTCTCGACCATACCCTCGCCAAAAGATTATGCAAAGACCTGTTCGAGAGTGGCATCGGAGGCCTCGACATCAAAACGCAGGTCATTACCCGCAATGATAAGGTCGAAAAGGTCATCGTTGCAATCCCGCTGCTCGATGACACGAGCAAAAAGACCGTGAAACACTTTGTGCGCTCACGTATCAAAGGCCGGTATCAGCTCATCATCAACGGCACAGGCCGATACGTCAAACACTCGTCTATCGCAGACTGCGGTACAACCGGTCGCAAATTGGCGGTGGATTTCTATGGAGGCAACAGTAAACTCGGCGGCGGTTCCCCTTGGACGAAAGATGCAAGCAAGGCTGACCTCACGCTGAACCTCGCCGCCCGCCGCCTCGCTATCAACTACTCGATGAAATACAAAACGGACGTAACGACCGCCCTCGCCTGCTGCATCGGCAAACAGGCGGTGGATTTCATCGTTCAAGACACGGCGGAAAACACGTTGGCCGAGGGGACAATGGACATCAATCCACAGGAGATATGCAAGGAGTTCAAGTTGAACACCCCGATTTATGCGTCTATGTGCCGCTGGGGGCTGTTCGGCGAATATCAACAAGACAAAGTATGGGAATAGGACTATGAAAACGGAACTCGTAAAACTCTCTCAAATACGGGTGAACGGGGCAAACCCTCGTATCATCAAAGACGACAAGTTTGCCAAGTTGGTAAACTCGATTCTCGATTTTCCGAAGATGCTGGAACTTCGCCCGATTGTGGTGGACGATACACTCGTTTGCTTGGGCGGAAATATGCGTTACCGGGCATTGACTTTCATAGCCGAGATGCCTATTGACGACCTGAAATCTCGACTGTGCGATATTCGAGGTTTTCAGAAAAAAACCGAAGCCGAGAAAGAGGCTTTGGTTGAACATTGGGAACGTTGGCAGGATAACCCGACCGCTCCCATTATCCGTGCTGCCGACTTATCGGATGAAGAACAAAAGGAGTTTATCATCAAGGACAACGTGGGCTATGGCGAATGGGACTACGATATGCTGGCGAATGATTGGGAGGCAGAAGACCTCGAAGATTGGGGGCTGGACGTATGGCAGTCCGACAACAACGACGGCGGCGACAGTGCAGGCGAAAGCAGCAAACCAGCCAACGGCTCTTTGGCCGACCGCTTCGTTATCCCTCCGTTCTCAATTCTCGACACCCGCAAAGGCTATTGGCAAGCCCGAAAAAAGGTTTGGAGGGAACTTATCGGGGACATGGGCGAAAGCCGCAACGACACGTTAATAACAAGCCCCGAAATCAAGTACAAGGACATCTACCAAAAGACACGGGAGCATCGAGAATCGCTCGGCCTGTCGTTCAAAGAATACCTCGACAAATATGTGCCGGAGGAGGTCAAAGAGCGGGAGGCGGCCAAAGTGCTGTCGGCGGGCGTATCATTGCTCGACCCTGTTATGGCTGAACTCATTTGCCGTTGGTTCGGGTTGGAAAAATGCAAGACGTTCGACTGTTTCGCTGGCGATAGCGTATTCGGATATGTATCGGCCTATCTCGGCAATGAATTTACCGGCATCGAACTCCGGCCGGAACAGGCTCAACTCAACAATGAACGGGTGGAGGGTATGGCCGCCCGCTACATCTGCGATGACGGGCAAAACGTCGGGCAACACATTGAGCCGAACAGTATGGATTTGCTGTTTAGCTGTCCGCCGTACTATGACCTCGAAAAATATTCCGACCTCGAAAACGATGCGTCCAATCAGGGAACATACGAGGAGTTCCTTACGATTCTGACGAACGCTTTCAAATCCGCCCTCGGCTGTCTGAAAGAAAACCGGTTTGCGGTTATTGTTGTCGGAGACGTTCGGGATAAGAAAACTGGCTTCTACTACAATTTCATCGACGATATGAAACGCATCTTCAAAGAAAACGGAGCCGCCCTGTATAACGAACTCATCCTCATTGAGACGGGAGCCAGCACAGCCCTCCGTGCCGCCCGTTATATGGAGAGCCGCAAGGTTGCCAAGATGCACCAAAATATCCTCGTATTCTACAAAGGCAACACAAAGGAAATCAAGAACAACTACAAAAAAATTGAATATGCAAGCGAAGATTTGGAACTTTTCAGAGTGGATAGCGGAGACGAACCCGCAGAAGATTAGGGAACATTTCGATGCGCTGTTACGCAAAGCGGGGTTCAATATCCTCCGCTTTACGGCGCATAATTTCAAACCGCAGGGATATACTGCCCTGTGGCTGCTCTCGGAAAGCCATTTTGCCGTACACACGTTCCCTGAGTATGGCAAGACGTATATCGAGTTGTCGAGTTGCAACCTCGAATATTACCAGCGTTTTTTGGAAATGACAAAGGAGTTGTAAAATGAGCGAGGCACAACAGAGAAAGCGTCGGCAGTTGAAACTATCCCGCCTCGAAATCGTGGCGCAACTCTACAAACGGGGTTACAGCATACGGAAAATCCAGTCCGAGGTAATGAAACGTCTCGGGCTGGAAACCTATTCGACGGCCACCGTGAACAGGGACATCCAAACCCTCCTCAAAGAGTGGCGGGAAAGCCGCTTGGAGAACATGGATTTGGCCTTACAACTCGAATTGGAGCGTATCGACGAAACGTGCAGGGAGTTGTGGGAACAATGGGAAAAGTCGAAAACTGACTACACCAAGACCGCCCGCAAACAGAAAGGTTCGCCGACACGGGACAGCCAAACGGGGGCGACATCTATCCGCACCTATCAAACCGAGCGGACGGAAACCGAGGTAACACGCCTCGGCGACCCGTCGTACATTGCGGAAATCAGACAGCAGCTTGCAGAACGCCGGAAGTTGCTCGGCCTGTACGCCCCTGAAAAGAAAGATATTTCGGGCGATATGAGTTTTGCGGCGTTCCTGATAGAGAGTGGCATCGTGGACGACAATGAGCAGAAATAATGACATATTGCGGCGGCGGGGCATCGACCTGATGCGTTCGTGGAGAGAGGATTGGAACCGATTTGTCCGGGACGGTCTCGGCGTTACCCTTGACAGGGAGCAGCAGGAGATTTTATCCAGTGTCCAATTCAATCCCCGCACGTCTGTTGCCTCCGGCACGGCTCGTGGTAAAGATTTCGTCGCTGCCTGCGCCGCCATATCGTTTCTGTACCTGACACCACGTTGGAACACCCAACGCCAACTCATAGAGAACACGAAAGTCGCCCTCACCGCACCGACCGATAGGCAGGTAAAGAACATTATGATGCCGGAAATTTCACGGCTCTACAACAGGGCGAAATCACGAGGCATCGTGCTGCCCGGCAGATTGAACGCCTATGACATTCGCACGGACAGCGATGAATGGTTCTTGACAGGATTCAAGGCCGACGAGAACAACCACGAGGCGTGGTCGGGCTTTCACGCTGTAAATACGATGTTCGTCATCACGGAGGCGTCCGGTATCAGCGACAACACATTTGAAGCGATTGAGGGAAACCTACAAGGCAACAGCCGTGTCTTGCTGGTATTCAACCCCAACACTCCTATCGGATATGCTGCCCGCAGCCAACGAGGGGAACGCTGGACGAAATTCCGGCTGAACAGCCTGACCGCTCCGAACGTCATTGAACATAAAATCATCATCCCCGGACAGGTCGATTACGAATGGGTTGTCGATAAACTCGAACAATGGTGTACCCGTATCGACAAATCGGAGGTGCAGGAAGAACTCGACGACTTCTGCTTCGAGGGAAAATGGTATCGCCCCGAAGACCTGTTCCGCAAAAAGGTTCTCGGCAAATTTCCGAAAGTGGCCGATGATGTGCTTATCCCGATGCAATGGATTGAAGCAGCGCAGGAACGCTGGCGGAAATACAAGGGGGAACGCACGGGAACAAATTGGCTCGGTGTCGATGTGGCTGGAATGGGACGGGACGCAACGGTCTATTGCAACCGCATCGAGAATTGGGTTGCGCCGTTCAAAAAGCACAATTCGGGCGGCACGGCAGACCACATGCGGGTTGCGGGCGACATCATCAATCACCGCCGCCAACACCCTACATCGTTCGTTAGCATCGACACAATCGGCGAGGGTGCGGGTGTCTATGCACGGGCACACGAGATTGACGACAGCCCGTATATCATCAGCTGCAAATACAGCGAGGGAGCAAAAGCCCGTGATAAAGAACTAACCGACATTACGGGGCAATACAAGTTCCTCAATATGCGGGCATACCTGTTTTGGTGCATACGAGATTGGCTCAATCCGAAAAATAACACGGGAGCCATGTTACCTCCGGACGAAGAATTTTCAGAGGAGGCAACCGAAATTCGGTGGTCATTTCGCTCCGACGGCAAAATAGTCATCGAACCAAAAGAGGACATCAAAAAGCGGCTCGGACGCTCTACCGACAAATTCGATGCGCTGGCCAACACGTTCTATCCGATTGTCATCAAGCGTCCGGTGGACAAAAAACGTATCGCACAGGCTGTGTACTAATTTTTTTGCAAACAAAATGATTATAATACAAACATTTATGGCAACAATTCAAGAAATCATCGACAAGAACAGACCGGTAACAGAGATTATTTCCGACCTGAAAGAAAAGGCCGTTTACGTGCAGCCGTGGACAGGACGCTGGGGATTGATACACGAATACGACCCCAAGCGACATCCTGTGATGAACAAAGCCAAATACCCCGACATTGTGAACGAGGACGGCTCTATCGACTACGTTACCCGTATCACATACGACCTGCAACGATTGGCTGTAAAACGTATGACGGAACTATGCTTCGGCATACCTGTCAAGCGCATCTATAAACCCAATAACGACGGGGAGCAGAAAGTCGCCAAAATGTTGGAGGCAATCTACGAGCGGAACCGCATCGACAGCGTGAACATCGAACGGAGTAATATGCTGTTCGCCGGTTGCGAGGTTATGACGCTGTGGTACGCTGTCGAGCAACGGCACGACCTTTACGGATTCAATTGCCCGCTGAAACTGCGATGCAAAAACTATTCGCCGATGCATGGGGACGAACTGTACCCGTTGTTCGATGAGTACGGCGATATGATTGCTCTATCGGTGGGCTATACCCGAAAGAAACTCGGCAAAACCGTTTCGTACTTCGACACCTATACCGACAGCAAGCACCTGAAATGGTCGAACGAGAACAACGGCTGGCAGCTCATCGAGGACGAGGATATTACCCTCGGCAAAATCCCCGGGGTGTATATGTTCCGCCCGACCCCCATTTGGGAGGACACCTCGAAAATCGTGTTCGAGATTGAATGGGCGTTGAGCCGCAACGGTAATTACCTCCGCAAGAACAGTAAACCGGTATTCTGCGTGTTTGCGGACGAAGAAATACAATTCGGCGAGGAACAACCCGAAAACAAGGAGTTCAAAAGCATCCTCCAATATCCGAAAGGTTCTTCTGCGGGGTATGTCACATGGGAGCAGGCGGTTGAAAATCTGAAATTCTTTGTTACCGAACTCCGGCAATCGTTCTTCACGCAGTTGCAACTGCCGGATTGGAGTTACGAGAGTATGAAATCCAACCCTATGTCGGGCGAAAGCCGCAAGCAGCTATTCATCGACGCCCAACTCAAAGTCAAGGACGAGAGCGGGCGACTGATTGAATTCCTCGACCGTGAAATGAACGTCGTCAAAGCGTTCCTCAAAACGATGTTGCCCGAAAAGCAATGGAAAGACGTGGACAGCCTGCAAGTGGAAATGGAGATAACGCCGTTCACGATTACAGACGATAAGGACACCATTGCGAACCTCACGACGGCCAACGGCGGCAAACCTATCATTTCACAGCGGCAAAGCGTCGAAATGCTCGGCTGGAGCAATGACGTTGATAAAACGATGCAAGAACTCGGCGAAGAAAAAACCGTCGATGCGTTCCATTTAACCGAATAGCCCCATGACGAAAGTACGCATATCACAAATGACATTCGGGGAAAGCGAATTTGTCAGAGGCAACAAGGTTTGGAGGGCTGAATCGCTATACCTGTTCGCACAGGCCAAAGGCTACGAAGTCCGAGACCTCCCGCTGTGGGCGGTAGATTTAACCGACCATCCGTTCCCTGCGGATAACCTCTCGCAGTTCATCTTCCAATGTAAGCGGGTGCAGGACTGCTCGCTGAACTATCCTATTATCCTCGACGATTGCGGGCAGATTGCCGACGGCTATCACCGCCTATGTAAAGCGATTTTGGAGGGACGTGAAACCATAAAAGCGATACGGTTGGAGGAAATGCCCGCTCCCGACCGCATAGAGGAGGAATAACAATGGCCGCAGCGAGGAAAAAGCAACAGCGGGAACGACCGAAATACTCGTGTCGGGACTGCATCCATAGTTACGATTGGCACGAAAAGAATTGGCGGGGCGAACTGTTTATGTGCCGCTGCCCGCACTACAAAGAGGGGAAGTTCTCGAAATTCTTGGACGACCCGCAATGCAACGTATTTGAATTGAGAAACAATGGCACGGTTGGACAAATGGGAGAGTAAGCACCTGAAAGACGTGGAGCGTTATGCACGGCAGATTGAAGCTATTTATCAGTCTGCCGTGCGTGAGGCTGCCGCTATCGGGGCGACAATACCCAATTTCAACCCCAACAAGCCCTTTTCGTTCGCCAACTACCCAAGCACAAAGGCTCGCATCGAAAAGTTGCTACAAACGCTAAAAACGGGCATATCGACGGTTATTCTGAACGGCATCGAGGCCGAATGGACGTTGGCGAACAACAAAAACAACGAACTGTGCAACGTCGTATTCGGGGAATACGCCACGAAATTATCACCGGAACAGGCTCGCAAGTATTACAACACCAACGACAAAGCCTGCAAAGCGTTCACGGAACGCAAAATCGGTGGACTGAAATTGTCTGACAGGGTATGGCGGTACACGGAGCAATTCAAAACGGAGATAGAAATGGGCATCGACCTCGGCCTGCGGGACGGGCTTTCAGCCGATGAAATGAGCCGGACACTTCGACAATACCTCCAACACCCCGATAAACTGTTCCGCCGTGTACGAGACCAGCACGGGCAACTGCACCTGTCGCAACGGGCGGCGGTGTATCATCCCGGCCAAGGAGTTTATCGCTCGTCGTACAAGAACGCCCACCGTTTGGCTGCCACAGAAACGAACATCGCTTACCGTACATCGGATTACACACGTTGGCAGCAACTCGATTTTGTGGTAGGCATCGAAATCAGGTTATCGAATAACCACACCCTCAATGGACGAGCGTTTACCGACATTTGCGATGAGTTGGCCGGACGCTACCCCAAGAATTTCAAGTTCACGGGCTGGCATCCGTATTGTCGTTGCCACGCAGTAGTAATACTAAAAACATTGGAGGAAATCAAAGCCGACAACGAGCGGATAATGCTCGGACAACCGCTGAACGGGGAAAGCGCAAACAAGGTGTCCGACGTACCGCCTAATTTCAAGGAGTGGAGAATCAGGAATCACGACAGGATTCAAAAGGCAACCAAGAATGGGACGCTGCCTTATTTCCTGAAAGACAACAGACAATACGCAGCATAGCACAAAACAAGGGCGGACAAATCGACCGCCCTCATTTTTTCAGATTCTACCTCACGCCAAGTTCACATCAAGGCGAAGCATAATTCCCAAAGCCTCGGCGATACGGATAAACGAGGAGAGTTGCAAATCGGTCTCGCCTTTCTCGATACGATTGATGTAGGTGCGTTCCCGCCCGACACGCTCGGCAAGTTCCTTTTGCGTCATACCAAGTTCTTTGCGCCGCTCCCGCAACATTTCGCCATAATACCAGGCACGAGCCTTTGCGTCGAACTCTGCCCGTTCCGGAGTGCCGACCTCGCCAACCTCTTTGGCAAGTACCGTTTCGGCCTTTACGAACCCCGGCTTCTTGCTGAAATCCGTCTGCCGGAGTTTCTGCAATTCTTCTGCTGTTAATCGGTTGTTTGTCGTACTCATAGCAATTTTCTTAGAATATTGATAGCCTTTGTAATTTCCTTATCGTAATCCTTTGTGCTTTTCTTCACAAAGCCGTTCAATAGGATAACGCTCGATGCAAGATTGATATTTTCATTGTCCGCCGAAAACAGGATAACCCGAACCTCGTTATCGACCGAAACTCGCAGCTCGTAAAAATCGGTGTTCGTCAGTTTCTTCACGAACTTGGTCGGTATCGGCTGTACGGTTTCCAAAATCGCTACCGCATAGCGTAGTTTTTCACGAGTGCGAGGGTTCGAACTCTGTTCAAACTCAATGTATTCCGGCGAAAATATCAAATTTCGTTTCATTCTTATCGTTATTTCTACACTGCAAAAGTAACTAATTAGTTACACTTATACAAATCTTTCACAAGAAATGTGCCTATTTTCTCCGCTTTTTTCGCAGTACGGGTTCTTTCGTGATACGACACCGCCGACCATTGTATGGTTTATCGGGAGTGATTTTCAGATTCCACAGGCGAGACACCTTGCAGCCCACCTGTTCGGGCGTGAACTTCTCGTATATTGCTGACAAGGAGGTAAAGTAAAACTCCCAACTGTCGTCGTTTTCAAGGGGAGGCTCATTGAATGCCACACGATAGATAAACTCCAACTCACTCATTGCTGCCCTCCTTTCGATACCAGCGTCAGTTGGTTGAGCCGGTCGGGGAACCAATATGCGTCGCTGTCTAAAAAGACAATGCCACAATCCTCGTCTTTGGGGTAACGGTGCGGGCATAGAAAACTATCCGGCTTACAGAATCCCAATATTTCATGGGGACCAAATGTTACCCCATAATCGTTGGTAAACAGAACCATATCCCCGACGGTTAAATCGTCGTTTGTGTCTATCACGTCCGAAAGGCGGTCGTAAATCATCATGCCGTGTTTTGCTTCCAATTCGGCTCTCCAACGCTGAAATTCAGCTTTATGACTTCGTTTCATAACTAATGTGCTATATGATAAATCCTCGGTTCTTTCGACACGTTGTAAATCCAACTTCCACAACGTACCAGCAAGGCATCCTTGCCATAGAACATTCGTTTCATTCCTGCGATGCTGCCGGTTATGTGGAAACAGGGGAACCGGTCGATTTTCAGACGGTCTCCGTCCGCTTTGTATAGTGTTTTCGTTCTCATGTCATCTGTTCTATTTCGTGAATAGGCCGCCATTGGTATAGGCTCGGTTTGCGTTCCAAATCGCCTCGCCATTCAGCGGCATTATCATAGTCGATGAGTTCGATGCACCCGTCCCGCTTGTCTTTGACAAGACGTGGCAGTTCCCGAAAAATCTCATCAAGGGCTTCATCAGTAGCAAATCCCGATTTGTCTGACTGAATCTTATGCCAACGGAGCAGTTCGTTCAGTTCACTCATAGCACCTGCAACAAATCCACGTCTTTCCAGCATAGATAAATATCCCATCCTGACCGGAAGCATTTCGTCAGGGTCAAAAGGGTCAATTACGGCTTCTTTCGCTCGTTCTAAAATCGTCTTCATTTTTTAACTGTTTTATCAGTTTATCAAGCCCTCGTCCGTCCTGTATCGTTTTGCCGGTTGCCCACCCGCTGTACGGGAAGAACGTAACGGTCTTGCCCTTGTGAGTGAACTGTATTTTCTTGTTATCCCGCAGCGTGATTGTGTAGCCAAGCTGCTCAATTCGCCTGACTGCATGGGCTATGCGCTCCGGTTCCAGCCGCTCCTGTCGCTCAATGTTCAACCTTGCCATGTCCTACGATTTTTTCGGGGTGTACGGGAAAATCCCAATTAACCATTTCATCAGGCAACGATGAATGAATGTCGCCTCCGAGAACCAGCCCGCAATGTTTCTCGGCATATTCTTCTGCCTGCGCTTTGCTGGCGGCTTGGATTTTGAACTCGCCCCTGAACACGTACCGAACAGGGACGGTATAAATTCTCTTTTTGTCGCTCATAATTTCAGGTTTTATTGCCTGACAATCGCAGGCGGTTTGACAAATACCCGTAAGGGTATTATTATATACTTTCCTATGGAAAAGAATAAACAACAGACTGACATAATAACCGATAATTTCGTTTCCGACATCAGAACCATCATAGAACAAGGACGGAAACAAGCTTATGCCGCAACTGGTCAAATAGCCATTATGACTTATTGGAACATTGGACGGCGTATCGTGGAAGAAGAACAGCAGGGAGCAAGCAGGGCGGCATACGGACAAAAACTTATCCCAGCTCTTGCTGTCAGACTTACTGCTGAATACGGAACCGGCTATGGTAAACGTAACTTGGCATATTACCGAAAGTTTTATCTGGAATTCAGGGATGTAGAGATTTTGCACACGCGTGTGCAAAATCTTACTTGGTCACATGTCCGCAGGCTTCTTTCCGTCAGCAATACACAAGTAAGGGAATGGTATCTTAAGACAGCGGCTGAAGATATGTGGAGCGTAGATGATCTTGACAGGAATATCTCCACCCAATATTATGAACGACGGCTTGCGGCTCAAAGAGAGAGTTCAACTCTACCCGTACCTTATGCCGGTCAAACAGATCCGTTGGAATATATAAAGAATCCAATGGTGGCCGAATTTATGGGTTTCCGTCGTGATACCAGCTATTCCGAATCGGAACTGGAACAGGCATTAATCGACAATCTCGAAAAATTCATTATGGAACTCGGCCGTGGATTCGCTTTCGTGGAAAGGCAACAGCATATTGTGACCGATACGGCTGATTTTTATATCGACCTTGTATTTTATAATTACAAGATGAAGCGATTTGTCATCTTTGAACTAAAAACCCACAAGCTGACTCATCAGGACATCGGACAATTGGATATGTACATCCGTATGTACGATGATTTGGTTAAAGGAGATGATGACAATCCGACCATCGGTGTGTTGCTCTGCACGGATACGGACAACACCATAGCAAAATATTCTGTATTGCATGACAGCGATCAGATTTTTGCCGCCAAGTATATGACATACATGCCTACAGAGGAAGAGCTTCGCCGGGAGATTGAGCAGCAGAAACGCTTCTTTATGGAACAGCACGAAAAAGAGGAGGAGTGATATGGAAAGCAGCGGTGTAAAATGGGTCCGGCTCGGGGATTATATCGAGCAGTGTGATGAAAGAAATACGGCAGGTAGTAACTATCCTGTTATTGGCATAAATAGGGATAAAACATTTATGCCAACGGTTGCCAATCTAGACGGCGTTGATATTGCTAAATACAAAATTGTTTCCAAAGGGATGTTTGTATTTAGTGGAATGCAAACAGGTCGTGATATATGCATTCGAATTGGATTATACGACAAAGATCAACCCGCTTTGATTTCGCCTGCATATACGACTTTTTTCATCAATAAAGAGAACGACGTTTTACCGGAATACTTTTTTATGTATTTCAATAGAGACGAAAGCGACCGTTATGGCTGGTTTATTAGTGATTCCAGCGTTCGAGCCAATTTGGACTGGCCTCGTTTCCTTGATATTGAGATTCCTCTTCCATCTGTTGCCGAACAGCAGAAAGTGGTGAACGCATGGCGAGCATTCCGGGAAATTAAAGTGCAAAACGAGGCCAAGGCAGCCCCGCTTATGCAACTCTGCCAAAGCTATATCCAAGAACTGAAACACAAATATCCGATGCAAGAAATCGGACCATATATTCATCGCATAGATGAAAGAAACACAGACAACAAAATTAAAGAAGTTAGGAGTGTTTCTGTAACAAAAAACTTTAATGTAACGAATGCTAAGGTCGATAAAAACAACCTTTCAAACTATAAAATAGTAAGAGAAAATCAAATAAGTTTTGTTCAAACGACAGGAAACGAAAAATGTCTTTGTGCAGCTATCAATCATTTAGGTTTTCCGATTGTCGTCACTTCGGTAAATGAAGTATTTGAAACAGATGAAAAGTATCTGTTGGCAGATTATTTACATTTAATATTCCGAAGAACAGAGACTGATCGTTATGCTCGTTTTAATTCATGGGGAAGTGCTCGAGAGACATTTACTTGGGAAGATATGACACGTTTTGCCATACCTCTACCATCTATTGAAGTTCAGCAAGCAATTGTCAATATCTACAAGTGTGCCAATGAGGCCAAGAGGATAGCCGAAGAAGCCGACCGGCTTTCGCGTGAAGTGTGCCCGGCATTGCTTCAACACGTCATACATTCTTAAATCGCAGCGATTATGGCAGGCAAAGGGAAATATTATGAAAGCCAGTTTGAGGAGGCTACCATCGAACTCCTCCGCGAGTCGCATTGGCAATATACGTTTGGCGATGACATTCACCGGAAATATACCGACCCGCTTATTGAAGAAGACCTGCGGACATTTCTTGCCGCTCAGTACATAGATAAAAAACTGACCGCTTCCGAGGTGGACGGCATTGTTGCCAATCTGCGGAACACTGGCGGCCAGAACGATTATTATGCCCTGCAAAACACCTTCCTGCTCTATCGGGACGGATATGATTTTACATACAGTGATAGCAGGGATAATCCGTTCCGCTTGCAATACATCGACTTCGAGCATCCCGACCATAATATTTTCCGTTGCGTCAACCAATTTGTCATGGAACAAGGCCGCGAGAACCGTCGGCCCGACATTCTGCTTTTTGTAAACGGCATACCGGTCTGCATCGTCGAACTCAAAAACCCGACTAAGCAGAATGCCACCATACGCGATGCCCACACACAGATTTGTACCCGCTATATGCGGGATATACCGGCCTTGCTGAAATATTGTGCGCTGGCGGTTATCAGTGACGGGGCGAAGAACGAATTGGGAACGACCTACACCCCATTCGAATTTTTCTACGAATGGAAGAAAATCGACAATGAAGACAAAGCCGGCAAGGGGCTTGATACGCTTCGGACCCTTGTTCGCGGAGCGCTTTCGCCAGAACGCATCTTGGAAATCCTGCGCGATTATGTCTATTTCCCTGATCCGACGAAAGAGGATGACACGACCGAAGTGGTGTGCCGCTATCCACAATTCTTTGCTACGCGTAAACTGCGGGACCATATCCTCTCCCATTTGCGCTCCGTTGGCGGCGATGGCAAGGGGGGTACCTATTTCGGCGCCACCGGGTGTGGAAAGACCTATACCATGCTGTTCCTTGCTCGCCAGTTGGCACTGCGTTGCCGTGAGCAACTGGGTAGTCCAACAATCCTTATTATCGTTGATCGGGAAGATTTGGAGACTCAAAGCGGAAAACTGTTCTGCCGCTCGAAACGCTACCTTGAAGACGAGGCTGTAAAGGTATTTGAGACCCGCAAAGAACTTGCCGAAGAGATGAGTATGCGCAAGACCGGCGGGGTCTATATTACCACTATTCAGAAATTCGCAGAGTCCACCGGATTGCTTACGGAGCGTTCCAATGTGATTTGTCTGAGCGACGAGGCGCACCGTTCTCAAAACAACCTCGGGTCGAAACTGTCGATACAGACAGAAGGCGACACCGGGAAAATAGGGGCAAAAATTACATACGGATTTGCCAAATACCTGCGTGATGCCTTGCCTAACGCCACATATGTGGGCTTTACCGGAACACCCATCGACGAGACCATACATGTATTTGGAGATGTCGTAGATCAATACACGATGAAGGAGTCGGAAGATGACGGCATCACCGTACCTATCAAATACGATCCCCGACTGGCGCGTGTTTTCTTGAACAACGAGCAAGCCGAGAAGGTTGAGGAATACTACCGGATCTGTGCGGACGAAGGGGCTACGCCTGAAGATATTGCCAAGAGCAAAGCCGCCATGTCGAGCATGGAGGTAATTATCGGTGATGAAGATGTGTTGCGCCGAGTGGCCAAAGATATTATCGACGACTACAAACGCCGGACAGAGACAACCGACCGTCTGCAAAAGGCGATGATTACCTGTGCCGACCGCACAATTGCGTTCCGGTTGTATAAAATCATGCGGGAGCTGCAACCCGACTGGTTCGAGAAGAAAAAGGCTCTGAACGAACTTGTATTGACGGCAGATGAAAAGGCCAAACTCAATGACATCGCTTTTGTCAATATGGTAATGACCCGCGACAAGGACGATGAAAAGGAGCTATACAATCTGCTTGGAGACAAGGAGTATCGGAAATTTCTCGATACAGAGTTCAAGTCGGAGAAATCCAATTTCCATATCTCCATCAATGTAGATATGTGGATTACAGGATTTGATGTGCCTTGCCTGACCATGCTTTACAACGACAAACCGCTGTCGAAACACACGTTGATACAGACCATATCGCGAGTGAACCGCCGATATGGAACCAAGGAATTTGGCTTTATCATCGACTATATCGGTATTCGTGAGGAGATGAAGAAGGCTATGAAAAAATACGGCGGAGATGTCGGGCCACAAGAAGATTTGGAAGCAGCTCATGAAGTGTTGAAAAACGAGTTGCAATTGCTGCAAGAGAGATTGTCGGGTCTGGTGTTTGACCGTTTTTTCGGAAATAACGACCTTGCACGTCTTCAGTTCATTCAAGAAGCAGCCGAATATATCCTTGCCAACAGTGTGGAGCGAAAAGGAGAGGTCTCATTCCTCAAACTTTTCAAAGAACATGTCAAACGGTTGCGCTCGGCATACAGCATCTGCAATCCGGCCGGAATTCTGACTGATGAGGAGATTGCATGGAGCCAATGTTTCATGGGCATCTGTTCATACGTCAACAAAATGACCGCTACCGAGCATGATACGGAAAGCATGAACCGGCATGTGGAACAGATGGTCCAAGAGGCTATCCTCGCCAGTGGTGTGGAGAGGGTTATGAACGAAGGTGCTGAAGAAAACATTTTCAGCGACTCATTCACTAAAGAGGTGGAAGAGATAAAGATGCCGTTCACCAAGTTTCAGATTCTCTGCAAACTCGTAGCCAAAGCCATCAGAGCATATAGTCGGACGAACAAGATACAGGCCGAACATTTCCAGAAAATGCTTGAAGAGACAATCGACGCTTATAATACGCGAGATAAGCTGACATTTACCAACGATGTGACACAGAATGTTGTAAATGATGTCTATGATATTGTCTCATATAAAATCAACGGCCTCTCTAACAAACTTCTGGATATCCTGAAAGAACTTAAAACAGATAGTGAAAAGTTCAAGGTATTGGGCATCACATTCGAGGAAAAGGCATTCTTTGATGTCCTTGTTGAAGTACGAGACAAACATGGCTTTGAGTATGCAGATGATCGTTGTATTGAGTTGGCCAAGAAAATCAAAGCACTGATAGATGACACTGCCATTTATGCCGATTGGCTAAACAACGACAACCTCAAAAGCAAACTCGCCAGCCAGCTTACTTTCCTTCTGTACAAAGAGGGTTACCCGCCCCAGTGGGATGAAGAAGTCTTCCAGAAAGTACTGGAGCAGGTGGAGAATTATAAGAAACATGAATAATATAAATGGAAGTTATTAAATATGAATATCAAGGAACTAACATATTATATCCAATCTGCAAATATCAATTTCTTAATTGGTTCAGGAGCTTCACGTCCATATCTTGCGACTTTGGGTTCTATAGAAAAATTACTCACTAGGTTAAATGATGATATGCATTCTCATCCTGAGCCTAAATATAAAATTGCAGAAGCATCTATATACAAAGCATTTTATGATTCTGTTATTGCACCCAATAGATTTTTCGGAGACGGATCTGATTATTGTGAAACGAAAAGCAATTATCAAAACTATCTGATTACATGGAATAACTTATTAAACAAAAGACATTCTCGCATTCTCAATAAACAATTAAATATATTTACGACAAACATCGATTTAATGATTGAAGATGCTGCAAGTGGATTGGGTGTAGAGTTGAATGATGGTTTTAGAGGAAGTATTGATCCAATCTATGACGAAGCCAATTTTATGAAATCTATAATGCAGACAAGTATACATTTTCAGCATACTTCTGAAGTCCCAGTATTTAATTTGCTTAAAATACATGGTTCTATCAATTGGAGTGATCGGGATAATCATATAGTGCATGAACGTTTTTGGTACTGTTATGTAGATGATGAAATAAAAAAATTGGGAGATGATAAATTTGTCAATCTGTTTATTGAGTCGGAAAAAAGAAAAACAGAAAAAACATATGAACAAATTATAGAAGATGCAGAAGGACTTGAATTATCATATGATGCTTCCGAATATGATAATTTCATCACTGCGTATAAAAAATTTATAATAATCAATCCGACAAAAAGAAAATTTGCAGAAACGGTACTTGATTATCATTTCTACGAATTAATGCGATTATATTCCAATGCGTTGGAAAAAGAGAATTCAGTCCTTTTTGTTGTAGGCTTTTCATTTGCTGATGAACATATTGCAACACTTACAAGACGTTCGGCAGAAAATAATCCAACTTTAAAAGTGATTATTTTTGCGTATTGTGATGAAGAAGAGAAGTCATTAAAAAAGAATATAGGCATTGATTCTACTTGTGTCAATAACAATATTCTTATCATTACGCCAACCAAAATGAGAGAATTGAATGTGGATGATGACTATAATGACATAGTCTGTGATATTGAGCATTTAGATATGAACGCAATTAATAAGATTTTCGAATATATCAATAAAACAATCCACGCAAGTTATGAATAACAAACATATAGGGATACATAACTCAGTATTTAGAGTTGGAGTAGTATATTCTGTAAATGGGCGTGAGGTCAAGATTCGTGTAGATCACAATAAAAATTCTTCCCATCTGATTTACAAAGGAACACTGATAAAAAATGTTTCTGTAGGAAGCTATGTAAAAATTCTCAAAGGCTACACTCCGATTATTGGAAAAGTAGAATCAGAATATATTGATGAGAGTAAACAGGAAGATAAAGTATTGATTTCAGCGGAAGATTCCATAAATAGGATATTGATTGTCAAGTTAATTGGCTTTATTGACAACCAAATTTTCCGTCGTGGAGTTAATGAATTGCCATTAATAGACAACGAATGCCATCTTTTAACAAATGAAGAATTTAATCTTATTCATACATTCGCTGGCTCCGGCAAAGAAACTATTGAGGTAGGTCATCTTGCAAATGATTCACTTGTTCCTGTAAATCTTGGAATTGGGAAACTTTTTTCCAGTCATATCGGAATATTCGGCAATACAGGCTCAGGCAAGTCATATACATTGGCTAAAATTTATAGACAGCTTTTTACTCATTATTCTGGAAATAGCGCATTTAAAGAGAATGCTCAATTTTTATTTTTTGATTTTAATGGAGAGTATTCTTCCCATAATAGTATTATCTCGGATTCTGACAAAAAAGTATATAAATTGAACACAAGAAAAGATAATGGAGATAAAATCCCTTTAGCAGATGATGATTTCTTGGATATTAATCTATTGAGTATATTCTCTAATGCAACAGAAAAGACGCAACGACCTTTCATTGCGAGAAGTATTGATTTGTATAAGAAGATTGATAAGGACGAAAACAAATTTCGGAATTTTTTGAAAAAGCAAATCAAGGATATATTGATAATGTCTGATAAGGTCAAAAGTGAATTACTCCTTGATTATGTGGCAGAGATACTTCCTCCCAAATACGATGATGATGGGGTAGATATTGGATTAAAAACGGATTTTCATTATCACAACAATAGTAGTTGTTATTTTTTTTATGATTCAAATAACCAATTTATCAATTTGCAAGACCATCCGGATCAAATAGAAACGCGAAGTATATACATGCATGTAGATCAATTTGGGTTTACAGAAAGTTTTATTCATAACTTTATATGTATAATGTATATGCGAATGATATATGATGTGTTAGCAAACAGAGCATTAAATGAACACATTGCTCCTGCAATTCATAAACTTCGTCAATCAGAATCAGACATTTCTCGCATATTTAATTCTTCAAAAGACATGGGTGATTTTTGGGGCGATTCTAATGTTGTAATTATTGATTTAAGCGATGTAAATACTGACACAAAGAAACGTATTCCATTATTGTTGACTAATAAACTATATAATGAACATAAAAAAGCGGGGAAGGCTCAAAAATATTTAAATTTAATAGTAGATGAAGCGCATAATATATTGTCTTATCAATCAACACGTGAAAGTGAAGAGTGGAAAGATTATAGACTAGAGGTTTTTGAAGAGATTATTAAAGAGGGTCGAAAATTCGGAGTATTCATGACTATTGCCAGCCAACGTCCGTCGGATATTTCTTCTACCATAATATCGCAATTGCATAATTATTTTATACATCGGCTTGTTAATGAAAAGGACATACAACAAGTGAACAATACAATTTCATATCTAGATAAAGTTTCAGTTGAATCATTGCCGATTTTATCAACTGGGGTTTGTGTAATTGCAGGTCAACTTGCTGAAATGCCACTTGTTGTACAAATAGGCAAGATAGAAGCCGGATTTCGTCCAGCAAATGAAACAATTGATATAGAGAACATATGGAAAGGCAAAGAGGCTGCATCAATATAGAATAGTTTGCGACAGCCTCTTTGCTGTTATTTACTTCGTTTTGACCTGTTTTTCTGTTCACCCCACGGAAGGTCGGAAGACGAACTGCCAGCACCAGTGCCGACATGGGGCTGTGCCGGACCTCCGGCTGCAAGGGTAAACGCAGCACCCAATAGTTCCGCCTGCTTACCGCTTACCTGCTCCTGCGGTTCGAACACAGCATTGACAAATTCCTCGTCCGTGATCTGGCCGTTGAAATGTCTTTGGGCCACATCATAGTCTATTTGGAATTTGATGTTCTCAAAAAGTTCATCGCCGACCCGTGTCCAGATGTGAAGCGACGGATTCCGATAGTTTGAGACATTGACACGTACAAGCTCGGCACCGGACGAGAGGCTGTAACGTTGGGGATTGGCTTTGCGGTCGAGCAAACTTATCTGCTTTCGCAGCCTGTCTATGACTGAATCTTTCTCTTTTGACTGCCATTCTGCCGCTTCCGCCTGATGAATGGCTTTGTCTATTTCTTTTTGATAGCCATTCCGTAGTTTTCCGATTTCTGATTTATGTTGTTCCTGCAACCGTGCCTTTTCTGCCTGAAGTTCCTCAATCTGTTTATTGAGTTCAGCTATCAGCTTGTCCTTGTTAGCCAGTTCCTTCTTTGCCTTGGAAAGGTCTCCCTTGCCGAACCACGCGAGGATGGTGTTCCTTCCTTCTTGCGCCTTCTCCACATCGGCCTGTAACTTGGCTATATCCTCTTCATACTGGATTACCTGCTGCCTGTAATATTCCGAGTTTGTCTGATGCTTGGCGGTAGATCCGACAATTCCACGCTGCAACCCGAACGGTTTCATGGCCTTGGCATAGCTGTTCTGGTATTCATGCAATTTGGTACGGCGCATCACATCGTCCGCCGACAGGCGGGGTCCGGACTTCGTTTCATATTTCTTTTCGCCCTCCCGCTTTCTGCGGATACGCTCACCGGTTACTATGGGCACAACTGTGGCGTGCAGGTGTGGGGTCTTCTCGTCCATATGCAGCACGCAGGACACAAGGTTGTCATCACCAAAGGTCTCCCTTAGCCATTTGAGATTGGCATCGATCCAACTGCCCAGTTTGCCGTCATTGGCAATTTCCATCATCTGCTCATGCGTTCCGGTCAGCATTACGCGTATTGCCTTTGTCTGGTTCTTGCTGACTTTGCGGCGTAGCCCGGCGGTCTCGATGCGGTGCTGTATCGCCTCGGTGCGATTGGACACGCCATCGGGAAATCTGACCAACTCACGGTTGAGATGTGTCCGGTCCGCATTAGCATTAACCGGCACATAAATCTTTCCCTTGGCATCCTTTCTTTCTATATGGCATGACATTCCACTGTCATTACCGCTACCACGCTGCAGGTGGCAGACAGCGTATTGTGTATTACTCATATCTGTTCGTTATTTTATTGTTATTCTTGTTGTAAAATCCCGTCAGACCGCCGGAGGCATACCCGGGAGCCTGGAGAGTGCCCCGGCTTATGGGCTTTTTGACTGCCGGACGCGAAGCGGAGACGGTGAAAATGCCCTAATAAGCTACGGGATTTTACAACCCCATTTTCACGGGACAGCGAGCTGTCCATTGATTCTCCTTCATTCGATCTTCCCTGCATCCACCAGTTCAAGTCCGAAGGTGTCGATGAAGCTCTGCAACGCTGGATTGCGTTGTATCATCCTCGCGAGAATCATCTGTGGTGTATCCTCCATCAGCAGGAAGTCGGCGATGTCCAGTCCCCGACTACGCTGTTTATCGGTCGCCATCTTTTCCAGCAGGTCGGAACAGGTGACACGCCTGCAGATAGTCTCCAGCATCGACATTCGTTCCCGCCATTCGTCGGTTGCTTTGAGATCGGGGAAAAGGATCACTTCTCGTTCTTTCAATACCTGCATGGCCTCGCTGTTGAAACAGCCGTGCATTCCCCCGGTGGCAAGCCATACAAAATCAGGGATGAACAGGGCGGCAACCAGTGCCGTCTTCTCGCTTTCGACAATGGCTACAGGCTTGGCTGACATGGCAGCGGAAGTGTCCGAAAGCAGATGCTCACCGAACAGGCACTGCTTCATGTGGAAATCCGGCACTTTTCTTACAGAATGGACCCAGTTGACTTGATTGAAAGGCTCTTTAATCCGGTGCCCGGTTACGGCATCGTAGCCCATAATCTTGCCTGCACGCACGTTACCCTTTACATCTATCTGCCAGAACACGGTCGAACCGTTCCACATCCTTGACGTGCCGACTTTGTAAACATGGAACAACCTGCCGGCTTCCTCCTTTCCCGCCACTTTGGTGAAGTAACGGTACAAAGGGTTGATGCCGTACCCGCGCATGGATTGCTCCACCCAATCACAGGGAAGATAAGAAATCTCCGGCTCTTGTTCTGTTGGCGATTGTTTTGCTACATACTTTATCGCAAATGCACTGCCGTTCATTTTATGGCCAGCCGATGTTTCCCTTGCTGACGGATTGTCCCGGAAGTATTCTTTCGGGGAATAGTGATAGCCACAACTGTTGATGTGGTCACATTTACCCACGTACCCTGGGAAAGAAATCTCTCCCACCTCGTCGATATAACGGGTAAAGCAGGACTTCCTTCCGCACCCCGGACAGACGGTCTTGCTGCCCGGTTTGTATTTCTGTAGATGGAATCTATATTCGTTCATAATGTTGTCGGTTATGTGTTTCTGCAAATGAATACCACCATTTGCAGTTTGCAGTTCTTGCAGTCCTGCAGGAATTTCCCCTTTTCAGTCCTCGAAACTGCAAAACTGCA
>ERZ1673730.290-NODE-290-length-75545-cov-36.398808_pt1 | contig 75545 bp, 72 predicted proteins | sample MGYA00580200_ERZ1673730 | MGnify/ENA primary metagenome ERZ1673730 (study PRJEB41218, sample SAMN15661761) | gut metagenome | host: Homo sapiens | place: Canada: London | collected 2015-08-20/2019-03-30 | study: EMG produced TPA metagenomics assembly of...
CACATTTGCGAACAGGCCACGCCTAATCTCGGGATAACTCAATCCTCGGGATTAGCCCAGCAGAACGTGCGCTGCTGCATCCCGGCAGGATGACGTAATCGTCCAGCCGCTCTGTCAACCGCAAAATGTCTTTCGTGCCGGAGATGCTGTTTGCGTCCAGCATCCCAGCGAATTTGTCACAGTCGACCTCCGACATATGCTCCAGCCGCTCGGCAAGCTGATCGATGCGCTCGACTTCGCCCTCTGCGGCAAGATCTACGCCGCTCAGATACAGCCCTAAATTCATGACCTCGCTTGCCGCACCCTGAATCGTGACTGTTTTGGACATCGACTTCAAAGTTTCCAGCGTTCTGTCAACATCCTCTTTTTCTGCGGGAGTTGTCGTAGGAAATGAGAGAAGCACCTGTTTCCCGGTTTCGCCCTGCCTTAAAAACAGCGTCACCATGACATGCCCTCCTTTTTTGCTTCCTGCTCCTGCTGGCAGCTCTCTGCCGGGTCATCCCGCATCAGTTCCTCCAGCGTCAGTGTGCCGCGGTAAGAAATATAGCCGCGGTCTACAAATACACCGTCTTCCTGAAGCATCCGATTTACGCCGTAATCACCATAGTTATAGAAATCTTCAAGGTTCTCGTCATATTCGTAATGACCGGACTGCTGCATCATGTATTTTCCGAGTTCCTCCGGCGTGTGGGCATTCGGTGCAAAATCGAACTGATCCAGATTTTCAGCCAGCTGGCGGATATTTGCCGCACACGCCGGTTTCGCCATCTGGCAGACCGCGCCGAGCTTCTCGAGATCCTGTTCCTTGAAATTTGAGCACGCATGGCATAGCCGGTTCAGTTCAAAGAGCGATTCGCGTTCAAAATCCAATGCGCAGTCGACCTCATCCGGAAATCGGCTATCTGTGACCAGCATCTGCATTTCGCCGCAGGAGGCGATCCCGACGCGAAGCATCGCGCGCTCCAGCTTCATCCGGCTTGCCGGGAGCTGCACCCACTCCTGTTTCTTTGGATCATCTTCACCTGTGGCTCGGAGCTTCAGCTCCATGATACAGCTTTCTGGCATCCAGATCGGAGGCAGATGCTTGCGGTCATACGCCTGCTCCAGCTTGATGCCGTTGTCGTACACAACACCATACTGTGTCACATACCCCGGCTGCCCGGAGATCAGCGCCAAAGCCGTCTCCTTTCCATCCAGATTCTCCAGTTCTTCCGAATCACAGGCACCGTGGACGGTCAGATAGTGCCGTTTGCCGACCAGCTCCAAATCATTAAAATCTGAAACGACCGTCACCTCTCTGGCGCAGAAGGAAAGATCGATCAGCTCGTCCGCTGCGGATAATCCGAATCGCTCCACCGCTGCATTAAATTGCAGCAGTTCATATCGGTCGAAGCTCTCCATCTCCCGCGCCAGCCAGTCCAGCTCATCGATATTCGCTATCGTGCCGGTCATTCTGACCAGTGCGGGGCAGTTTGGTGCGCAAACGTCAACCACTAGGCAGTCCTGCACTCTGGCATCGCCGATCTGACTTTTTTCCAGCGCCAGAATTGCCTGTTCATATTGATCTTCGGGAATTGGGAACGTGATCGTGACCGGCGCAAAATGTGCGCTGCTTCTGTTTTTGAGCGTTGCTTCAAACACGTTTTTCACCTCGCTTCTCGATTTTCTGCATATCCGTGAAGGTACACTCGCCATTGCTGCGCCAGCAAATCAGAGCCAGGCGCATATACGGACACTGACCCTCGTGTGGATACCAGCTGCACTGTATCGTTGGCGGCGGATCTGGGTGCGACCGCAGCGGCGGCGCGTGGAAACGCGGCCGCCAATATTCTTCTTGACTGTGTTTCATAAAGTTCCTCCCTGAACACAAAAAAGCCGGGACTTCTGAAAAGAAATCCCGGCTTCCTGCGAATATTACATTGTCTGTTCCATTGTGGAGCGCTGCTCCTGTTCCTCCTGCGGCAAAAGCAGCTCGATCTGCTCCTGCACACTTTGGAGCTGCTTTTCTTCGGTATATGAGAGTGTTGCGTCAGCTTCCAGCGCAAACTCACAGGCGTTCCGGATCACAGCAAGCTGCTCGTCTGAAAAAAGGCGCTGGCTCTCCACAAGACCGGCACGGACGGCGAAGTCCTGCTTTGCCGCTTCGTAGTTTTCCATGAAGTAATGCCCGCTGTGAACGCCTTGCCGGTCAAAGTCCCATTCCCACGTCACAAATTTAGCGCCCGTTTTGCAGGAACGCCCGGCCAGCACTGCATCACCGAAATCCGCAAGTACCTTGTAGCTATCTTCCAGACCGATTGCTTTCAGCGCAGGCGCACGTTCAAAGATCCGCATATACTCTTTGACATGCCCGGCAGTCTGTATCACCGTTCGAAGCTGTCGGTCTACTTCCGGTCCTGTGATATCTGCCGGTCTAAACCGGACGATACCGTCTCTGTCAACCGAGCAGAGCGGCTGTCCATTCCATTTGACGCGGATCAGACCGTCCTCCAGTAGCTTTGCATCCAGCTCCTTGCGTAGGAGCTTCTGTTCTACCTCTTGCAGAAATCTTTCCTTCTGCGATGTGTTTTCTTCGCACATACAATACACCTCCATTCTCAGCGCCCTTTTTGAGCGCAAAAAAGGCGCTGGTCATTGGTTCGTGAAAACCAACAATCCAGCGCCCATAACTTTGTGAAAGATTTTTCTTTGTTTTTTCCGAAAATCTGTCGTCTCTGCCCTCTGAAAAAGGGCGCTGCCACTGAAAATCCGCTTGAATATGGAAAAACAGAGGTTCAAATCCCGTTTGAACCTCTGCAAAGCGGCCATTGATCCATGGAGTTTTTAGAAAATTTCCGACCGTAAAAAAGCCTGAACACCTTGAAACAACTGGGCTTTTCGCCAATTGATCCAAAGTGTTCAGATGATATGGTGCGCGAGGCGGGACTTGAACCCGCACGTCCGGAGTGGACACTAGAACCTGAATCTAGCGAGTCTGCCAATTCCACCACTCGCGCATCGTGCGCTTTCTCTCGACTGCTCCGATATATTATCACATGAGTCGTGGATTGTCAAGCATTTTTATTGAAAAGCGATTCTTTTTACGGAGTGGCCGCAAGCAGCGCCGTACCGGCGTTTTCCGGCATAAAAACGGGCAGCCCGAGGGCTGCCCATTCTTCCTTTGACTTTGTGGCCAGACAAAGCGCGTCATCAGATCACGACAACGGGCTTAATGAGATCCTTCGGCTTGTCCTTCATCAGCATCAGCGCCTCCTCGATGTGCTCCATGCCCTCGAAGCGGTGCGTCAGAAGCGGCTTGGTGTCCAGCCTGCCGTACTGCATCAGCGACACCAGCTTCTCCATACGGAGCCGTCCGCCGGGCATCAGGCCGCCGAAAATCTGCTTATGCGCCATGCCGCAGCCCCAGTCTACACGCGGCACGGTCAGATAATCGCCGGTGCCGAAGTAGTTGACATTGCCGATCCTGCCGCCGGCGCGCACCATTCGGATGGCCTGTGCGAGCGTTTCCGTTCCGCCGCCGGCGATGATAACCTTGTCCACGCCGCGGCCATCGGTTGCGCTCAGGATCTGCTCAACAATGTCGCCCTCACGGTAGTTGATGATGTCTGTCGCACCGTAGCCTCTGGCGACCTCCGTGCAGATGGGACGCGAGCCGACCGCAAACAGCCGTCCTGCGCCGCGAAGCTGCGACGCCGCGACTGCCATCAGACCGACCGGGCCAATACCGATGACGCAGACGCTGTCACCGTACTGAACGTCCGCAAGCTCTGCACCGTGGAAGCCCGTCGGCACCATGTCCGCCAGCATGACCGCTTCCTCCGCCGCGACGCCGTCCGGCAGGAGCGCGAGGTTGGCGTCCGCCTCGTTGACATGGAAGTAATCAGCGAAAACGCCGTCCTTGAAATTCGAGAACTTCCAGCCCGCCAGCATACCGCCGGAGTGCATGGAATATCCCGCCTGCGCCTCCAGAGAGCCCCAATCCGGCGTGATGGCCGGGACGATCACACGGTCGCCCACCTTGAACTGGCGCACCATGCAGCCGACCTCCACGACCTCGCCGACTGCCTCGTGTCCGAGGATCATGTCGGTACGTTCTCCGATGGCGCCCTCCCAAACGGTGTGCACGTCAGACGTGCAGGGAGATACTGCCAGCGGACGGACGATCGCATCCAGCGGCCCGCATTCGGGAGCCTCCTTCTCGATCCAACCAGTCTTGCCGATGCCAAGCATCGCGTAACCCTTCATTTTCATGTGTTTTCGCTTCCTTTCGTTTGTAAATGGATGATTTATGAGATGCAGTCGCACTGAGCGCCGCAGTTCTCAGCCCAGGAATAAAAATATGCCGAACGTGTATCTGTCGCCGGCGGCGCGGGATCGAGCCGGTAACCGGAAATTCCGAGCGCCTCCTCCGGACGAAGCCACGGTTTTCCCTGAACAGCGCTGGTCTCCTCATGCGTCAGAAGTCCGCGGTAGGCCGTCAGCGCACGGCGGTAATAGCCGTCGCGGATGCAGCTTTCCTCCTCGCCGTCGTTCAGAAGGCTCAGAAGCATCGGCAGCATCTGCGCTGCATAGGCCACGGACGCAGAATGCGCGACCGCGCCGGGAATGTTGGAAACGCAGTAGTGTACGATGCCGTCTACAATGTAGCGCGGCTGGTCATGGGTGGTCGCATGGCTTGTTTCGATCGCGCCCGGCTCGTCGTTTGAGATGTCCACGATCACAGAGCCCTTTTCCATCCGTGAGAGCATCGCGCGCGTGATGAGAAAGTCCGGATTTTCCTTCTGCCACTTGACGCAGTTGAGGACAAGATCCGTTTTGGGGAGCACCTCCGCAATGCTTTCCTGCGAGCAGCGCATAACACGGACGCGGCCATGATACTGCGCGGAGAGCTCGCGGAGCTTTTGCATATTTCGCGCCATGACCGTACAGTTTGCGCCAAGCGCATGCAGGACTTGCAGCGCACTCCGCCCAACCTTACCGCTGCCGAGGATCAATACCTCAATGCCCGGCGCGCCGGCGAAGCCGCCGACATACTTTCCCTTTCCGCCGTGGATGGTCAGCAGAGATTCCAGCCCGAAAAGCGCGCCCATCTTCCCTGCCGCTTCGCTGTTCGGAGAGCCGTACCGGTGTGAATCCTCCGCCGTAAATGCAATGCAGCCGCTTTCCAGCAGTGCATCGACCTCGGCAGGATTTGCCGCCGGATGGAGGCAGCCGAGAAGGAGCTGCCCTTTTCGGATCAGAGGCCATTCCTCCGGTGTGAACTCCTTGACCTTGGCGACCATGTCGCAGACTGCAAACAGTTCCTGCGCGGTGCTCGCCAGAAGCGCACCCGCGGCCTCATATGCCTCATCCAGAAAGCCTGCCCGCGCTCCGCAGCCGCGCTGTGCATAAACGGTGTGGCCTGCGGCTGTGATGGCTGCCACCTCCTGCGGTGTGCAGATGACACGGCTTTCACCTAGTTTCGTCTCACGTAAGATTCCCAAAATCATACTCCGCTCCTCCTTTCAGAAAGTGTTTCCCCGTTGACACGGTGTATTCTTTCTGCCTCTATCATACAGGAAAATCTTCCGTTACGCAACACTAATAATACAAAGTCTCGGTTTAATTTGCGTATGTCGAACAAAGCAGGTGCCCTAAATAAAAGCACACCGAAAGGAGACGCTTCGCAAAAAAGCATCTTCTTCCGGTCTTTGAACTCCACCAACAGGCGATCGGCCTTGCATGCTGCGTTATTGTATTCCAAGGATCCTCGTTGTATCATGAGACTGTAACCAAGACAACACTTTTTGAGGAGATGAGTACGATGGAACTAGGAAAGAAAATCAAGCATCTGCGCTTTCAGGCGGGGCTGACACAGGAGCAGCTGGCTGAAAAACTGGGGATCGGAGCGCAGTCGGTGTCCAAATGGGAAAATGCTGTAGCCATGCCCGACATTGCCGCGCTTCCTCTTTTGGCGGAGATCTTCGGCGTCTCAATTGATGACCTGTTCGATGTTACAACGGAGCAGCGTCTTAACCGAATCGAGAATCGAATGGACGCGGAGGAGGAGCTTCCGTCAGATGTTTTTCGGGAGTTTGAGAGCTTCCTGCGGGCCGAGCTGGATGATCCGAAGCATCAGAAGCGGGCAACTGAGCTGATCGCTTATCTCTACTGGCACCGCATGAACGCGGAAGCGCAGAAGGCATCCCGGTACGCGAAAGAGGCGATCCGCCGCGCACCGAATGAAAAAGGCTGCCAATGGCTCCTGTGTAAAACAGATAACCATGCCGTCTGGGACTGGAATATCTGTAATCACTCCAAGGCGATCGATTTCTATCGGGAGCTGGCAGAGGATCATCCGGACGCCGCGCTGCCGTATATGTACCTGCTGGATAATCTGATTGCCGACCACAGAGCCGATGAGGCGGAGCTTTGGCTGGAACGCTTCTGTGCTCTGGATAACGCGAATCCTGTCATGAAGCAGGTTTTTCGGGCCTACATCGCGCTTGCCCGCTTTGACGAGGCTTCCGGAGATAAGATCATGGAAGACCTTCTGGCAGAGCAGCCGGACAACGACGGCGCTCTCTTTGAGGCCGCACAATACTATGCCGCCAAGGCTGACTACAAAAAGGCCATCCGCATTTATGAGCGAGCCTTTGCCGAAGATATCAGGCGTCCCAGATTCCAGGACGCGCTCATGGGAATTGCAGATATCTATGAGATCACGGGCGATTATGCCAATGCCGCGCAGACCTATGACAGGATCATTGACCTGCTGGAAAACGAGTGGGGTCTGACCGAGGAGACCGATTTGTCCGTGACGGCGGCAAAAAAGGAAAAAATGCGTCTGCTTGCAAAAGTGTAATTCGGCTCTGCCCGAGCACCGGATCTTGCGCCCAAAAACATCAATAAGCAGCGAAAACAGGCGTGACCGCAACGGTCACGCCTGCTTCATGTTTTTTAGCCGGTTGTTGTATCTGTTGCTTTGCTTATTCACCATGTCCGTTCTTCTGACACTCCGGGCAGATTCCCTCAAAGATGAGTCTGTGGCGTGTGATCTGATAGCCGGACTCGGCGGCGATCGTTTCATCGAGCTTCGCATCATAGGAAAACGGAATGTCACGGACTGCGCCGCAGCTCGTACAGATGGAATGGTAGTGAAATTCCGTTCTGTGGTCATAGCGGTCCGCTCCCGGAACCTTGACATGTGTGATCTGCCCTTCCTCGGAAAGAACATTTAAATTCCGGTATACCGTTCCGCGGCTGAATTTAGGGTCTTTTGCGCGGATCTCCAGATAGATCTGATCCGCACTCGGATGATCATCGTGTTCCTGCACCATCTCCAGAACGATTCTACGCTGCCGTGTATTTCGGAGCTGCCTCATGCCTCTGCCCGTCTTCACATCACTCAATTTGATTGCCCATCCCATCCTGTACAAATGATTCTTTTCGACTGCTTTCTTGCAGATATCGAAATCATAGCGCAAAAAGCGCTCGCTGTCAACCTTCCAAAGGATTCCACAAAAGCGCGCCCGATCGGTGATCGGACGCGCTTTTATCGTATAGCTGATTTAAAAAGGTTATTCGTCGAACAGATACAGCAGGTACCCGTAGCCTTCCTCCTCCATTTTCGCGTAAGGGACGAAGCGGAGCGACGCGCTGTTGATGCAGTAGCGCACGCCGTTCGGCGATTCCGGATCACCCGTGAACACATGTCCGAGGTGGGAATCTCCGGCGCGGCTGCGCACCTCGGTGCGGCGCATTCCGTGGCTGTTGTCCTCCAGCTCGACAACGGCCGGCTCCTCGATGGGCTTTGTGAATGCCGGCCAGCCGCAGCCGCTTTCAAACTTATCCGTGGAGGAAAAGAGCGGCTCGCCGGTGACGACGTCTACATAGATGCCCTTCTCGAACTGGTTCCAGAACTCACCGGTGAAGGCGCGCTCCGTGCCGCTCTCCTGTGTGACGCGGTATTGCTCCTGCGTCAGCTTGTCGCGAATGGACTCCGCCGCGGGCTTTTTGTAATCGCCCGGGTCGATGCGCAGTCTGGAGAACAGCTCCATCTCCGCCCACGGAATGTGGCAGTAGCCGTTCGGATTCTTCTCCAGATAGTTCTGGTGGTATTCCTCGGCAGGATAGTAGTTCTTGAGCGGGCCGATCTCCACGAAGAATTTCTCGCTGCGGCCGCGCTCGATGGCTGCGATGCGCTCCACCGTCTCTCTGGCGCTGTCGTTGGTGTAGTAAACGCCGGTCTGGTACTGGCTGCCGATGTCATTCCCCTGACGGTTCTCCACCGTCGGGTCAATGACATAGAAGTAAGCCAGAAGCAGCGCGTCAAGGCTCACCTGCTCGGGGTCGTACTCCACGCGTACCGTCTCGCGGAAGCCGGTGGTGCCTTTGCAGACAGTCTGGTAGTCGGCGTCCTCCTCACAGGTGCCGTTGGCGTAGCCGCTCTGGGCGTCGATGACGCCGGGAATGGACTGCATAAGCTGTTCCATGCCCCAGAAGCAGCCGCCCGCCAGATAAATGACATGTTCCGTCGTTTCCATATACATGTTCTCCTCGTCGGACACATCCAAAACGTGTCCGCTTGTCCGGGTTTCCTCTGCTTCCGTTTTCTGTGTCGCCGCCTTCTGTCCGGCGGTGCAGCCTGACAGCAGCACCGCGGCCAGCAGGAGCGGCAGCATGGCTCGCTTCATCGCCGCCTCCTTTCAAAACTGCGTTCGATCAGCCCATGTCGTTGGCAAGCGCCTGATCGATCTGCTTCTGCAGCGCTTCCTTCTGGGCATCGCCGGTGATCGCACCCACGATGGGGTCGCCGACAATGTTGCCGTAGCGGTCGACCACATAGGTCGTCGGGTAGGCAAAGACATTTGCGGTAAACATGCCCGCCTCACTGTCAGAGCCAAAATACACGTTCTGATAGGTGGCGCCCTTCTTGCCAAGGATCTCCTTTGCCTCGGCGATCGCCGCCTCGTCGCCCTCGAGCGTGAAGGTGTTGACGCCGATGAGCGCGCCGCCCTTCTCCGCAAGCTCCTTGTTCAGCGCGTCAAGGTCGCTCAGCTCGCCGACGCAGGGGCTGCAGGTCGTAAACCAGAAGTTCACCACGGTGACGGCGTTGGCGCCGAACAGCTCGTCGCTCTTTACGGGGTTGCCGTCGAGGTCCTTGCCCTCAAAGGAGGGGAATTTCTGCATGCTGCCATCGGCGGGAGCCGTCATCACATTGCCGTTCTGCATGTCGTCCAGAATTTCGGGGAATTTTTCCTCCAATGCGGTCAGCTTGTTTTCGATGTCGCTGATCTCCTTAGCGCCCTTCTTCAGAAGTGCCAGTTCATCTTCGGTGAACTTGTCCTTGGCGGACTCAATGGTGTCCAGCAGGAAGTCGCCGTAGTTTTTGCCGTCCTCCACCATGACCATGCCCTTGTCGGCGGACATGAAAACCTTCTCCCAAAGCTCCGTGTTCTGCGAAAGGATCTCGTTCTCCTGCTCAAGGAGCTTCTTGTGCATCTCCAGCGCCTCGGCGGCGGTCTTCGGCTCGTCGGTCATAGACATATCCTCGCCGCTCATGTCCGCAGCATTGTCCGCAGGCTTGTCTGCGCCCTTGTTTTCCATGTTTTTGTCCTTACCGGAAGTCGTGCAGGCAGCCAGGCTGCATACCAGCACGAGCGCCAGCACCAGCGCAAGAATTTTCCTGATGTTCATTGTTTGTTCCTCCTAATTGTTTGTCAGTGTTTTTCAGCGTCATCCGCGGCTTTCCTTGTCACTTCTGCCGCTTTTGCTTTATCTTTACCGTCTCCGAAGCCATAGCGGAAGCGCACAGCTTCGGTCGGACAGGCACGAACGCACATCCCGCATCGGATGCACTCGGTATGGTTGGGCGTTTTCGTCACGTCCACGTCCATTTTGCAAACCCTCGCACATTTCCCGCAGGAGATGCACTTGTTCTTGTCCACCTTCATCTGGAAAAGGGAGACCTTGTTGAGCAGCGCGTAAAACGCGCCCAGCGGGCAGATCCATTTGCAGAACGGCCGGTAGAACAGCACGCTCAGCACGATCACCGTCAGCAAAATGCCCAGCTTCCACGAGAACAGGCTCCCGAGCGCTGCCCGGATGCCGGAATTGGCGATGGAGAGCGGGATCGCCCCCTCCAGAACGCCCTGCGGGCAGAGGTATTTGCAGAAGTAGGGGTCGCCCATGCCCACGTCGTTTACAAGGAACGCCGGCAGCAGGAAGACCATCACCAGCAAAATGGCGTATTTGAGGTATCTCAGGGGCTTGAGCTTCTTTGTGGAGAGCTTTTTTGTGGGGATCTTGTGCAGCAGCTCCTGAAGCCAGCCGAACGGGCAGAGGAAGCCGCAGATGAAGCGTCCCAGCAAAACGCCCAGCAAAATGAGGATTCCTGTGATATAATAAGAGAAGCGGAACTTCGACGAGCCGACCACTGCCTGAAACGACCCGATGGGGCAGGCGCCGGAGGCAGCCGGGCATGAGTAGCAGTTGAGTCCCGGCACGCAGACGGTTTTTCCCTTTCCCTGATAGAGCTTTCCCTTCAGGAAGTTCGGCACGTGCATGTTTGTCAGGAGCGTGGCTCCCGCCTGAATCCAGCCCCGGAAGCGGGCCATGAGATGCGATGCGCTTGATGCCTTCTTATCCAATGCCCACACACTCCAAACACAATTTGATGGCTTTGCTCAAAACCGCAGCCGCCTCACCGCGCCACGCGCCATAGCACACCATGGCCGCTCCGGCAGCCAGCAGCACGACCTGCGCCGCCGCCTTTTTTGCATGACTCAATTTCATCACCCTTTCCTTTTTCTGCGCCTATCATAGCGCACGGGAGTTAAAGTCCCTGTTAAGAACAGAAACTTAACAGAAAACTTATCTGTTTTTGTTATACTGAATGCAGCATATTTTAAGGAGGAGTATTATGCACCTTTTGGTCATTGAGGACGAGCGCGCCCTGTGCGAAACCATCGTCCGCAGCCTGCGGCGGCAGGCATACAGCGTGGATTACTGCTATGACGGGGAAAAAGCGCTGGAGCTGCTGGGTGTGGAGCGCTACGATCTGGTGCTGCTGGATCTGAATCTGCCGGGAAAGGACGGCATGACGGTGCTGCGCACGCTGCGCCAGAGCGACCGGGAGACGCGGGTGCTGATCCTCTCTGCCCGAAGCGAGGTCGAGGACAAGGTGGCCGGTCTCGACGCGGGCGCAAACGACTATCTGGCAAAGCCCTTTCATCTGGCGGAGCTGGAGGCGCGCATCCGCAGTCTGACGCTGCGGCATTTCACGCAGCAGGACGTGCTGCTGCGCTGCGGCGAGCTGACCTTTGACACGCGCTCGCGCACGGCTGCCGTCCGCGGCGAGACGCTGACGCTGACCCGCAAGGAGACGGGCATTCTGGAATATCTGATGGTGCATCAGGGCCGTCCGGTGAGTCAGGAGGAGCTGATGGATCATGTCTGGGACAACAGCGTGGACAATTTCAGCAACTCCATCCGTGTACACATTTCCGCCCTGCGGAAAAAGCTGCGCACCGCGCTGGGCTATGACCCCATCCGCAACCGCATCGGCGAGGGCTATCTGATGGGAGGGACGGAAGGATGAAGCGGCTTTCCCTACAGTGGCGCATCACGCTGATGACCACCCTTCTGATTGGCATCACCTGCGTGGCCATGAATTTGCTGCTGTGCTCCTCCGGTGTGTATTATATGGACACCATTGCGGACAGCTTACAGGGCGGTGGCACGGTGATCCTGAATGATGGCGGAGCGGCGAGCTTTGACCCGCAGCTCATAGCGCCCAACGAGGAGTTGACCATCGTCGTCGATGGGGTGCAGGGGAGCTTCCGCACCACCAACTGGTACATCACGGCGGCGGTGACGCTTCTCAGCGGCGTGCTCGCGTACTTCGTCAGCGGCCATGCGCTCAAGCCCCTGCGCAGCTTTGCCGCGCAGGTGGAGAAGGTCCAGATGAACAATCTGGCGGACATGAAGATCAACGAGGACGTCCTGCCGGAGTTCCGGCAGCTCAGCAAGTCCTTTAACCAGATGCTTGAGCGGCTCAACAACGCCTTTGCCGCCCAGCGGCAGTTTACCGGCAATGCCGCCCACGAGCTGCGCACGCCGCTGGCGCTGATGCAGGCGCAGCTGGAGCTGTTTTCGGCGGAGCACCCCGGTCTCACGCCGGAGGCGGCGGAGTTTCTGCGGCTTTTGCGGGAACAGACGGAGCGGCTGACGCAGATGACCAAGACGCTGCTGGAAATGAGCAATCTCCAGCAGGTCGCGCGAAACGAGCAGATTGAGCTTGCGCCGATGATCGAGGAGATCTTCACCGATCTTGCGCCGCTCGCGGAAAAGCGCAATATCACGCTGGAGCACGAGGGCGACGCCACCATGACCGGCAGCGACGCACTGATCTACCGGATGCTCTTTAATCTCACGGAGAATGCCGTCAAGTATAATCGCCCCGGCGGGTCGGTGAAGGTGCTTGTCTGTCAGACGGAGCAGGCGCTTCGCATCCGCGTCTGCGACACCGGCTGCGGCATTCCGCCGGAATATCAAAGGAGCATTTTCCAGCCCTTCTTCCGCGTGGACAAATCCCGCAGCCGCGAGTTCGGCGGCGCGGGACTGGGGCTTTCTCTGGTGTGGGAGATCGCCGGTCTGCACGGCGGCTCCGTTCTGGTGGAGGAAAGCTCGGAGGCGGGCAGCACCATCGCAGTGGAGCTCCCAAAATAGTACGATTCCCGCGCAGAGCAAACGTTCTGCGCGGGAATTCTGTTTTTCGCTTATTTCTGCTCCTGAATGTAGAGGCTGACGCGGCTCTGGATGTGCTTGGAGGCCTCCTCCACGCTCTTGCCGCCGGAAAAATAGCCCGCAGCCTCCTCCGTGATGATGTTTATGACGTTCTGGTCGAAGTCGATGTAGCTGGTCGTGGAATCGATCAGCGCCATCACGGCGTCAAACTGCTCCTGCGTGACGGCGTAAAGCTCGACCATCGGTTCGTTTCCATAGCTCATGCCGCCGTTTGAAATGGGGATCGGCTCGCCGTTTTCATCGAGCACCTGCTTTCCGTCGTCATCGGTCAAATATTCCTGCGTCATGGCTTCCTTGGCTTTGGCGTCAAAGACAGATTTCAAGATCGGGAATGTCCAGACCTTCTTCTGCGCCTCCTCGGAGAGCGTCGAGCGGATAAACGCCCATGCCGCGTCCTTGTCCTTGCAGGTCGTGGTGATGGAGAGCGTTGTGCCAAAGGCAAACGCATTGCCGCTCGAGCCGTCCTCGCGCGGGAAGCCGATGAAGCGGACGTCTCCATCGAGCACGGCGAACGTATAATAAAGGACGTCGTAACCGGCAATCGTTGTCGGTGAGAGCAACTGTCTGCCGTTTTTCATACGGGAAAAGTCACTCTCATACTCCTCGCTGCTCTGCCAGTCGAACTCCGCCGGGAGCGGCTTGATGAATTCGAGCAGGGCGCGGAACGCATCCGAATCGAAATCGCAGGTGCCGTTCTGCCAGTCTATAAAGTTCTTCGCGTTCATCGCGACGCAGTACAGGAGCATCTGCGACTGGGTGTACTCCGGGCTAAAGACCGTCGCACCCTCGGAGAGCTTGCCGAGCGCATCGTTGACGTCGGCCAGCGTCCATGTCTCATGCCCGCCGACGATCTTTCCAATGCCGATCGCCGTGGTGACGCCAAAGCCGAGCGGAAGCTGGTAGAGCTTGCCGTCCGTCTGCGCGGCCTCAAGCGGCTGCGTCATGAGTGCATCGCGGGAATAGACGGGATCCTTGTCGATATACGGCCAGAGGTCTTCCAGCAGGCCCTTGGCGGCATACTGCCGCAGCGGCATCGTCATGTCGTTTGCGATCAGATCGGGGGCGTTGCCGGAGATGATCTCGGTGTTGAGCTTCGTGAGACCGGCGTTGGGATCTCCATCGGACGAATACTCCGCGTAGTCCTTGACCACGATGCGGTAATCGGCGTTGGTCTTATTAAAGCGGACGATCTGGCTGCGGAGGTTGTAATCCAGCCAGAAGCAGGCAAGCGTCAGCTCCGTTTTCTGCGGCACCTCGGAGGCATCCACACGGCGCAGCACCACGATCTGCTCGCCGGCGCCGTTCTCGCTGAAATCGTGGCTTACGGCGGCGATGCGGCCGTCTGAGAAAAAGCCGAGGCGGTCCGTGCTGATCTTTCCGGAGTCAATGTCACATGCCAGCCAGTCAACGACCTTCTCCACCTCGCCGCTGTCCCTGCGCTCTCCGAACAGATCGCTGCCGTTCGTGTAGAAATAGCGGTAGATGTCGTTGCCCGCATAGAGCATCCGCGCATTATCGGAAACGGGCGTTTCCTTGCCGAAGCTCTTGCTCGCGGTGTCAAACAGCTTAAAGACGGTCTTGCCCTCTGCCGAGATGGACATCAGGCCGACCTCGCTCGGCGAGAGCTGACAGAGCTGAGCGAAGCCGTCATCGCGGCTCTTGCTGAAAATGAGGCTTCCATCCGGGCCGTAGACATTGACGTTCTGATAGTCATAGGTGTAAACATAGCCCTGGTCATCGGAAAAAATGCTGTCGAGCGAGGCATAGACTGTCTCGTTCTGCGGCGCCGCGGGCGTGATGGTACGCAGCTGCGTGCCGCTCGCGTCGAGCTGGACAAGCTCAGAGAGCGTCCCGCCGCCCGTTCCGTCCTCCGAATAGCAGTCGGTCTGGCGGTAGATCCAGATCGTCCCGTCTGCACCGGCCGCCATGTTCTGGATGCTGGTGTTGACGGTATAGTCCGCCGGATCGGCCGCTCCGCACAGCGCCTCCACGTCGGGCCCTGAGACGTAGTTTTCGAGCCGGGCGCATTCTCCGCTGTCCGGGTCAAGGCGGAAAACAGCCTCGGTATAGGTGTCGTAGAACGACTCATTTCCGCTGTCGTCGATGTAGCTCGCCTTGCCGCCGTCTGAGACGCCGCCGGCAAAGAAAAGCGTGTTGCCCGAAACGCAGCTCGTGCTGACCCAGCGGACCTGCTCGGGGATGTCCAAATACTGCGCCTGATAGGCGTACTGCGACGATGCCTCCGGCGTCGTTCCCGTCTGGGCAGACGGGTCTGCGCCGTCTGGTGTTGTTTTGTCCTTGCTGCATCCTGCAAGCGCCCCAAGCAGAAGCGTGAGCGCGGCGCAGGCAGCGATCATGCGTTTTTTCATAACGTTGCCCCTTTCCTGGCGTTTTCCTCTTTTCGTCCCTATCCTAGCAGACTCTCTCGGAAAAGGAAAGCCATTCAAAGGCTTTTTAAGAAAACCTTAAGAAAAAATCAATGCTCCTAAAAATGATCTGCAATTTAAAATAATATCAAGACTTTATCTCAAAAACTCTTGTCAAATAAACGATCATCCGATATAATATAAGCACAGGGGAACCGAACTCGCAACGCATTCGGAGGCAGCGGGAACATCCTTTCTCCTTGTATCTCACAAACCTGGCCCCTCGCTCTCATAATCACAAGACAATGGCCGCAGGCGGATACCCCCTGTCAGTATTTTCTGCGCGTCATTTCTGTCATGGCAGGTTCCCCTATGCCTGCTGTGCTCCTTCCTCCGCCGCCCCTGTCTCCACACAGGGGCGGTATCATTTGCCTGAAAAGCCCGGCGGCAAAGCTCTTGCCGCCGGGCTCAGATCTTTCTTCTGTCGTTTCTAGTCCTTCCATGTGTCGATCAGCATTTCGATCTCTGCGGTAAAGCGGCGCAGGCGCTGGTTCGACTGCTCCTTGCAGGCCATTGCGACCGCAACGAGGCGCTGCGCCGCCTCCACGAGCTGCGCAAAGGCTTCGTTCTTTCTTGCGCGGCCCTTTTTCTCAATGCGCTGCCCCTCTGTGACCACGAGGAACTTGCCTTGCAGCAGGTCAAATTCCGTCCCGCTGAACGGCGCGACCGCGCTGTAGCCCTCTGAGACAAGGCGGTCGCGGAATGCCTCGCAGTTTTCTTCATCGCCGTGGTTGACAAACACAACGCGCGGCTTGCGCGTGAATGCGTGGACCCAGTGGAGAAGGCCGTCTCTGTCCGCGTGACCGCTTGTGCCGTGCAGGGCGCAGATCTCCGCATTGACCGAGATCTCCTCCCCGAACAGGCGGACGGTTTTTGCGCCGCTCAGAAGGCTCCGTCCCAGCGTGCCCTCCGCCTGATAGCCGGCAAAAAGGATGATGTTCTCCCATCTCCAGAGATTGTGCTTGAGGTGATGGCGGATGCGTCCCGCGTCGCACATGCCGCTTGCGGAGAGGATGACCTTCGGGCGCGGATCGTCGTTGATCTTCTTCGACTCCTCCACGCTCTCCGTCAGATACAGATTGGCAGACCAGAGCGGATTGATCCCCTGCCGCAGCAGCTCGCGCGTTTCTCCGTCCAGATATTCCGGATCGCACTGCATAAACACCGCCGTTGCCGCCTCGGCAAGCGGGCTGTCCAGATAAACAGGCCAGCCGTCGTGCCCCTGCACGAGGCGCTTTTGCTTGATCTCACGGATGGCGTACAAAAGCTCCTGCGTCCTGCCGACCGCAAACGCCGGAACGATCACGCTGCCGCCCCGGTCAAAGGCGCGCTGCAAGACCGCGGCAAGCTCCGCGACCGTGTCCCCCGCCTTCTCATGCAGCCGGTTTCCGTAGGTGGACTCGATCACCAGATAATCCGCCTCGTCCACCGTCAGAGGGTCGCTGAGGATCGGCTGGTCCGTGTTGCCGACGTCACCGCTGAACACGATCTTCCGCGTCTCCCCGTTCTCCGTCAGCCACAGCTCCACGCACGCCGAGCCGAGCAGATGCCCAACGTCGGTAAAGCGGAGCTCCACGCCCTCCGCGACCTTGATGCGCTCTGCATAGCTGCACGGGCGCATCAGCCGCAGCACGCCCGCCGCGTCTTCGGTGGTATAGACCGGCTCGACAGCCGCGCGTCCGGCACGCACCGCCTTGCGGCTCATCCACTCTGCGTCGCTCTGCTGAATGTGCGCAGAGTCCATCAGCATGATGCGGCTGAGATTCTCCGTCGCCTGCGTCGCGTAGACCTTTCCCCGAAATCCGTCCTTGTACAGCTTCGGCAGCATCCCGGAGTGGTCGATGTGCGCGTGCGTCAGAAACACCGCGTCGATCTGTCCGGGCGCAGCCGGCAGGGGCGCGTTTTCAAAAACGTTGAGCCCCTGCTCCATGCCGCAATCGATCAGGAATCTGCCCCCACAGCATTCCAGATATGTGCAGCTCCCCGTTACCTCGTGTGCTGCGCCAATGAATGTGATTTTCATGGCTATGCTCCCTTCCTCATATCAAATCAGATTTGCTCCACAATGTATCGCTCCGCCTGCTGCGCGGCAGCCGCGCCGTCCGCCGCAGCCGTCAGGATGCCCCGCAGTTGCTTTGTCCGAACATCACCCGCCGCAAAAACACCGGGCAGATTTGTCACGGTCGTCTCGTCTGCCGGAATGTATCCCTCCGCGTCCAGCGTGACCTGTCCCCGGAACAATCCCGTTTCCGGCACGCCGCCAAGACACACGAACGCCCCGTCACATGGCATATCCCAGACATCTCCGCCGCGCTGTTCCCGAAGACAGATGGACGAGACCCAGTTTGCATGCAGGAATGCCAGCACCTCGCTTCCGGCGTAGCGCTCCACGTTCCGCATCATTTTCAGCTTCGACGCATAGGCCTGGCCGATCGTCATTTTTTCGCCCCGATGCACCAGACAGACCCGCTTTGCAATGCGGGAAAGGAGCATCGCCGCCTCGGCAGCCTGCTCACCCTCCCCGATCACCGCAACGGTTTTCCGTTTGTACATCATGGAGCGGCAGGACGCATAGTAGTGAACGCCGCGTCCCAGCATCTCGTCCTCTCCTTCGACCTCGAGCTTTCTCGGCGGCGCGCCGGTCGCCAGAATGACGGCGGGCGCCTGATAAATTTGCTTTGCGCCCTCCACGGTCTTGACCGGCTGCGTCAGCTCGACGCGCCGCACCTCCTCGGTCACAAGCTCCGCGCCGAAGCGCTCCGCACCGCGCTGCATTTTTTCACTCAGGCTCAGCCCGTCGATCCCGGCGTCAAAGCCCGGATAGTTTTCGATATTTTCACTTCGGACGGCCTGCCCGCCGACGGACTGCTTTTCCAGCACGACTGCATGAAGCCCTGCTCTTGCGGCATACAGTGCGGCAGAATATCCCGCCGGGCCGCCGCCGACGATCACAATGTCATACATCGCAGCCATACAGCTCACCTCCATTCCGCCCCAGCATTTTCTTCAAGAACGCGTCGATCTCCCTCTCCGAAGAAGGGTCGATCAGAAAGCCTGCCACCGCGCCGTTGATAAACAGCAGCAGCGTCGGCAGCTTGTGAATGTTGTACCTGCGTGCCAGTGCCGTTTCCGTGTCAAAATTGACACGCCCCACGGTGATCAGGCCTTCGTACTGCGCAGAGATCGATTCCAGTGCCGGTGCGAGCGCGCGGCAATACCCGCACCACGGCGCCCAGAATTTCACCAGAACCGGCTTCCTCGTTTTCGAGACATCATCCCGAAAGCTCTCTGTCGTGATTGCGTTGATTGCCATATTACGCTCCTTTCCCGGCGCGATGCGCCGCGTCTTTCGGCTTCTGTTTCCCTCCGTCCTGTTTATAATTGAGACATCATCCTATTTATATTTCCACTTTACCAGTATTCGCGTACCTTGTCAAGAAACCCCTCAAAAAAGCGCCGCTTGTGTTTTACCGGCGGAACACTTGCGAATAGACCGATTTTATGGCATAATAATCTTTAGAACTTGGAACAGGAGTAACTGCCATGGCCGCTTTTACAAAACAGGCGATCAAAGCAAGCTTCCTGAAGCTGCTGGGAATGTACCCGCTGCGGGACATCAGCGTCAAAATGATCGTTGAGGACTGCGGCATCAACCGAAAATCGTTCTACTATCACTATCAGGATATCCCTGCGCTTTTGGAGGAGATCCTGACCGAGCAGGCCGATGCGCTTCTTGCATCCTACCAGTCTGTCCATTCTCTGGAGGAATGCCTGACCGCAGTGATCGAAAAGCTGATTGCAAACAAGAAGCGTGTGCAGCACATCTACCGCTCCGTCAACCGGGATGTGTTTGAAACGGCGCTGATGCAGGTCTGCGGCTATCTTTCCCGGCTGTACATCGACGAGATCACGCAAAGCCATCCGATCTCCGATGCCAACCGGGAGCTGATCATTGGTTTTTACCGTGGTGAGAGCTTTGGACTCATCATGGACTGGATGATGCGCGGAATGCCGGACGACGTTCTGACGTATTTCCATCAGATCTGTGTATTCCGCCATGGTATGAGTGAGGAAATGCTGACGCGCATGGTGCAGTCAGACAAATGAAGCCATATTGGACTCTCGCAGCGTTTCGCCGCACATGGCAAAACGCTGCGCGTTTTTTTGCTGCCTATGAGACAGAGATTTCCGCACTTTAAGGCAGAAAATCGGCGGATGGCGTTTCTTCTCTCTTGACACGCCGGATATTGCGCACTATAATACTTCAAAAATGAATCATTCAAATTAAAAGGAGTTTGCACATGAATCTGAATATCACCATTTCCAGAAAGATCGCGCTCGCCTACAGCGCCGCATGCAAACCGCTTTGCCGGGAACTGGGCCTTCCGCAGACGGCGTTCGACATTCTGATGTTCCTCGGAAACAATCCTGAATACAAAACCGCCAGTGAGATCGTGGAGATCCGGCGCATCAAGGCAAATCTGGTGTCCGTCAATGTTGAGCGGCTGGTGCAGGAGGGCTATCTCACGCGCCGCCCGGTCAAGGGCGACCGGCGCAAGACAGAGCTTCTCTGCACCGAAAAGGCGCAGCCCATCCTCAAGCGCGGGCGGCAGCTTCAGAATGCTTTTTCCGAGCGGCTGTTTGCAAATATGGACGAGGACATGCGCAGAATCTTTTCTGCGGCAATGCGCATCATTGAAAACAATCTGAATGAGCTTCTGGAGGCGGACGAGCAATGAAGATCCTATTGACGATTCTTGTCACATTTTTTGCGGGCATGGGCGCAGGTCTCGGCACCGGCTTTGCCGGGATGAGCGCCGCTGCCGTCATCAGCCCCATGCTCATCACCTTTTTGGACATCGAGCCGTATATGGCGGTGGGCATTGCGCTGTCCTCCGATGTGCTTGCCAGCGCGATCTCGGCGTACACCTACCACAAAAACAAAAATCTCGACGTCAAAAACGGCTCGATCATGATGGCGAGTGTGCTGATCTTTACCGTGGTCGGCAGCTACGCAGCCAGTCTCGTCCCCTCGAGAACCATGGGAAGCTTCTCCGTGTTCATGACCTTCCTGTTGGGCGTCAAGTTTATTTTGCGCCCCGTTATGACCACAAAGGAGTCTATGGCGCAGATCTCGGCCAAAAAGCGCGCAATCCAGTCGGTCGTCTGCGGTGTTTTGATCGGACTGATCTGCGGCTTCATCGGCGCCGGCGGCGGCATGATGATGCTGCTCATCCTGACGAGTGTGATGGGCTTTGAGCTCAAGACCGCCGTCGGCACGAGCGTGTTTATCATGACATTTACCGCGCTGACAGGCGCCGTGTCGCATTTTGTGATCGGCGGCATTCCGGATATTCTGACGTGGGTGCTGTGCGTGCTCTTTACTCTTCTCTGGGCGCGCATCGCGGCCGTCTTTGCCAACAAGGCGCAGCCCAAGACGCTCAACCGTGCGACCGGCGTGGTGCTGGTCGTTCTCGGCGCTGTCATTATGGGCTTCCAGCTTCTGAGCTGAGCATTTTCCCGGAGCGATTCCACCTGAAACTGTATGAGCGCCGCGGTCATGACTGACCGCGGCGCTCTGAATATACATTGGCTCAGTATGGGATCACTTCTGCGGCATCTGCCAGCCGTCAATGTCGGTGTGCAGCAGATGGTGCGAACGCTCCGACAGGGGCTTGCCCAGATACTCGGCATAAAGCGCCTGTACATCGGGGTTTTCGTGCGAGAAGCGGATCGCCGTCTTGCGGTCGAGACTCCAAAGGACGTTGCCTCTGCGCTCAGCGCATTCCTCACCGTCGTGGATGGGCTGACCGCCGCCGCCTGCGCAGCCGCCGGGGCAGGCCATGACTTCGACGAAATCATACGCCACGCTGCCGGATTCGATGGCTTCCATCAGCTTTCTTGTGTTCGCAAGGCCGCTCACGACCGCCGTGCGGACGGTGCCCGCGCCGGGAATGTCGAACGAGGCTTCCTTCCAGCCCTGCATGCCGCGCACGGAGGAGAACGCATCCGGATCCGGATTCTTGCCGGTGACCAGATAATACGCGCTGCGAAGTGCCGCGTCCATGACGCCGCCCGTCGCGCCGAAGATGACGGCTGCGCCGGTACCGGAACCGAGCGGGCTGTCAAAGCCGCTTTCCTCCAGCGAGGCGGGGTCGATCATCGAGCAGCGGAGCATACGAACCAGCTCGCGCGTGGTGATGACCACGTCCACGTCCGGATCTCCACAGGCATCGCGCATCGTCGGCAGCTCCGCCTCCGCCTTTTTGGATGTACACGGCATGACGGAGATGACGCGCAGGTTTTTGGGATCAACGCCGATCTTGTCCGCAAAGTGGCTCTTGGCGACCGCGCCGAACATCTGCTGCGGGGATTTCGCCGTGGAGAGGTTCTTTGCAAACTGCGGGAACTGGCCCTTCACAAAGCGCACCCAGCCGGGGCAGCAGGAGGTGAACATCGGCCACGCATAGTCATCACGATGGGTAAAACGCTCGATAAACTCGCTGCCCTCCTCCATGATGGTGAGGTCGGCACTGAAATTGGTATCAAACACATAGTCAAAGCCAAGCTGGCGCAGCGCCGAGGCAAGGACGCCCGGTGTGGCCTGCTCCGGCGTGAGGCCGAAATATTCGGTCCATGCCGCGCGGACGGCGGGCGCAACCTGCACAACCGTCGTCAGCTCCGGGTCTGCCAGCATACGGTAGACATGGTCGGTGTCATCGCGCTCCTCGAGTGCGCCGACCGGGCAGTGCGTCACGCACTGACCGCAGTAAGTGCAGAGGGAACTGGAAAGGGTATTGGCCTCCGCCGTGCCGACGGTCGTGCGGGAGCCGGTGCCGACCAGATCCCAGATATGCACGCCCTGCATCTTCTCACAGACCTGCACGCAGCGCATACACTTGACGCAGCGGTTTTCAAAGCGCAGGATCGGCGCGGTATAATCGACCGTTGCCGGACGCAGCTTTCTCTGATAGGGCGCGCCGAGGAGGTTATAGTCGTTGGAGAGCTTCTGGAGCTTGCAGTTGCCGCTGCGGGTACATTTGACGCAGTTGACGTCATGCTGGCTGAGCAGAAGCTGAAGGTTCACACGGCGCGTCATACGCACTTTCTGGGTGTTCGTATGGATGACCATGCCCTCGCTGACCGCATTGTCACACGCGGCAACGAGCGTATCCTGCCCCTCGATCTCGACCATGCAGATGCGGCATGCGCCGATCTCGTTGAGATCCTTGAGGTAGCAAAGCGTCGGAATATCAATATTCACCGAGCGTGCCGCATCGAGGATGCTTGTTCCCTCCGGCACGCAAACGGTTTTGCTGTCAATGACAAGTGTTACCATCTTTCCGTTCTCCCTCCCTTGAAGATGCCATAGCCAAAGTGGTCGCAGCGCAGGCATCTGGAGCTTTCCGCACAGGCTTCCTCGTGCGTCATGCCGAATTCGATGTCTTCAAAATCGCACTTGCGCTCGCCTGCTTCGCGCTCCTTGGTGTTGACGCGGCCACGTGCGGGACATACGTCGAGATGCGGCGCGGGGATCTCCACGTCGGTGCGGATCTCATGGTGGAAGCCGAGCTGCTCGTCAATGTTGGCCGCTGCGACCTTACCGGCTGCAATGGCGCGGATGGCAGTGGCGGGGCCGGTCACGCAGTCGCCGCCGGCAAAGACATTTTCCATGTTGTCGACCTGGCTGGAGCTTTCTGCCATAAACGTACCGCGGCGAATGGGGATGCCGGTCTGTGCAAAGCCCGCGATCTCAACGCCCTGCCCGATGGCAACGACAATGATATCCGCCGGGATGCGCTCCTCTGGCTGCGCTGCCGTTTCCGGACGCGGGCGGCCGGACTTGTCGGCAAAGCCGATGATCTGCGGCTGCACCCAAAGCGCGGCAGCCTCGCCCGCCTCGTTCGCTTCGATGCGAACAGGCGCGCAGAGCTCGCGGATCTCCGCGCCTTCTGCGATCGCGCCCTGTACCTCGTCCGGAAGGGCGGTCATATCCGCAATTCTGCGGCGATAGACGCAGGTGACGCTGGATGCGCCGAGACGGACAGAGCTTCTTGTCACGTCCATCGCGACGTTGCCGCCGCCGATGACCACGACACGCTTGCCGGTGAAGTACGGCATGATGTCGTCGCCGATGGCGCGCAGCATTTCCACGGCGGACATGACATTCTTGCTGTCCTCGCCCTCGATTCCGGTCTTTTTGTCCGTATGTGCGCCGATGGCGACATAGAGGCAGTCGTAATCCTTGTGAAGCTGCTCGAAGGAAATGTCCTTTCCGACCGTCACGCCGGTATGTACCTCAACGCCGGTGGACAAAATGGACGCGATCTCCGCGTCAAGCTTTTCACGCGGGAAACGGTAGGCGGGGATACCATAGCGGAGCATACCGCCAAGCTGCTTCTTCTCCTCAAAAATGGTGACGCTGTGACCCATCAGGCGCAGATAATACGCACAGGAAAGGCCGCTCGGGCCGCCGCCGATGATGGCAACGCGCTTGCCGGTCGCTTCCGCGCACTCCGGATTCGGAACGTTGCCCGCATGATCGACCGCGTAGCGCTTGAGGCCGCGAATGTTGATGGGCGCATCGACCATATTGCGGCGGCAGCGCGCCTCGCAGGGATGCTCGCAGATATAGGCGCACGCCGTCGGCATGGGGTTATCCTTGCGGATGAGGCGCACGGCGTCCGCATAGCGTCCTTCGCGCACGAGTGCGACATAGCCCGGAACGTCAACGCCGGCCGGACAAAGCGACACACAGGGCACGGGATTTTGCAGCGAAGCAAGGCAGCGGTGGTGCTTCACATGGTTCACATAATCGTCACGGAAGCCCTCAAAGCCGCTCAGGACGAGCTGCGCCGCGTCACGGCCGATCGCACAGTCCGCCGAGGCAACGATCGCGCGCGCCGTTCTTTCGATGGTGTCAATGGTCATCATTGTGCCGGTTCCGTCCAGAACCTGTCCCATCAGCGCGGTAAGCTGGCCAAGGCCGATCCGGCAAGGCACACATTTGCCGCACGACTGCGCGTGGCAGAGCTGCAAGAACGTCAGCGACATGTCAATGGGGCACAGTCCGGGAGGGCTGGATGCGATCCTGCGTTCCATGTCCTTGTACAGCCGGTCAACGACCGTCTGTGCCCTGCTGGCAGTTTTGATATCCAATCTGCTCAAGGGTTCCTCACTCCTTCTGTTTTCGGCTCTCACTGTCCTTTCGGGGAGAGCATTTTCTTTGCGTTTCTACAATACCATGCGTCCTGAAATAAGTCAATATTTATCGATACTCTTTTACTCATATCAGCACACTTCTTTTCATTCCGGCGTGCCCGGCTGCAAAAGCCGGATGCTGCCGCGCCGAAGCTCGAGCTTCCCTTCCCGCTGCATCGTACCAAGCAGACGCGAAAGGGCGCTGCGGTTCATGCCGAGGCACTGCGCCATTTGCTCGCGTGTCAGCCCCTCACAGACGATCTCGCCTGTCCGGAAGGCCTCCTGCCTGAGATACGCCTCCAGCCGCGTTCTCCCGTCAGGGATCGACAAAAGACGGACATGGCTCTGAAGCGCCCAGTATTTTTCGGAGATCTCCTCCAGAAGATTTGATAAAAGCCCCGCGCAGTCTCTGCCGCCGTCCTGCGCAATGCACGAAAGCAGCGCGTCAAGCGAAAAAAACAGGATCTTGGCGGGCTTTGCCGTGCGAAGCTCCACAGGGCTGCCGACCGTTCTCGCAGACATCAGCACATCTCCGAACAGGCAGCCTGCTTCGTGCGCCGCGGAAAAGCTCGCCTGCCCGTCCGCGGTATAGCGCCACGCCTCCACACGGCCGGACAGAACAATGCCTGCGCACGAGACGCGCTCGCCCATGCTCCATAAAACCGTGTTTTTGGGCATTGTGACCGTCCGAACCGCAAGTCTCTCCAGCAGCCTGTCCAGCGTGTCCTCCGAGAAGCCCTTGAAAAGACTGTTTTGAAGGAGGCTCTCCCGTTCTCTTTGTGTCAGCATGGCGTTCCCTCCAATGCGTTGCAGATGCAACGCATTTTATCTACAATATAGCTATAATGGGAGCAGATTTCAAGCATGGAGGAATTCTCATGAAAAAAACGATTTGGATCGCACAAACTGCCGTCTGCCTTGCACTGCTGCTCGCCGTGCAGTTTGTGACAAAAAGCCTCGGCCAGTTCGTGACCGGCTCGTGCGTCAATCTGGTGCTGGCCATCGCAGCGCTCACCGGCGGTGTCTGGTCCGGCGTGACAGTCGCCGTCATTTCGCCGTTCTGCGCATTTCTGCTCGGCATCGGCCCCGCGTTCTTCCCGATGGTTCCCTGTGTCGCGCTGGGCAACGCGGTCTACGCCGTGCTGTTCGGCCTGCTGGTCGGCAAGTGCCTGCAAAAAAAGCAGACCGTCTGCGCCTACGGCAGTATGCTTCTCGCAGCCGCCGCGAAATTCGCAGTCTTGTACGTTGTCCTCGTCCGCTTGGTCGCGCCGGTCATTGTCCCTGCGGCAAAGCTCAGCACCGTGACCGCAGCCTTCACATGGCCGCAGCTCGTCACCGCAACGATCGGCGGTGTGCTGGCCTGTCTGATCGCACCCGTCATCCGCAAGGCGCTCGGTGCTGCATCCTCGGGAAGCAAGCGCGCAAAGTAACCCGCGGCGCCTGAAATATGTTTTGGGCAGCACGCCGGAGACCATCTGGGTTTCCGGCGTGTTTTCTTATTTTGTTATCCCCTGCGCTTCGAGATAGCGGCAGGCCGCGATCGCAGCCGCCGTGCCGTCCGAAACGGCAGTCGTGAGCTGACGCACCTGCTTTTTGCGCCCGTCACCGGCAGCAAAAACGCCCGGAAGGCTCGTTTTTGTATCCTCGCCTGCCAGATAGTATCCGTTTTCCTCCGCAACGGCATCTGCAAAGGGCGCGCTCTGCGGCACCTGCCCGACCGCGACGAACAGGCCCTCCACGTCGAGCCGCTCCGTCTGTCCTGTCTTGAGGTTCGTCAAAAGCAGTCCTTGCAGGGCCTCATCCGACCAGAGGAGCTTCTCTACCGTGCGGCCTCGCAGAATACGGATGTTCTCCTGCCGTTCCGCGCGGCTGACGAGCTGCGCGCCAGCGCGGAAGCTGTCACGCCGGTGGATCAGTGTGACGCTCCGGCAGGTGCTTGCCAGAAAGAGCGCGTCCTGAAGCGCAGTCTCGCCGCCGCCCACGACCGCAACGTCTGCGCCCTCATAAAATGCGCCGTCGCAAAGTGCGCAGTAAGACACGCCGCAGCCGGTCAGCAGCTCCTCGCCCGGAAGCCCCAGCCGCCGATGAGACGCACCGGTCGCGAGGATGACCGTCCTTGCTTCCCGCGTGCCGTCCGTGCAGAGCACGCGGAAACCTGTCTGCGTTTTTTCCAGTCCGGCTGCCTCCGTATACAAGAGCTCCGCGCCAAGCGCCTCCGCCTGCGCGCGCATCCGCCCGGCGAGCTCCGCGCCGGAAACGGACGGAGCACCGGGGTAGTTTTCCACCAGCGGTGCAGAGACGATCTGCCCGCCGGCCGCTTCACGCTCAAGGATCGCGGTGCGTTTTCCGGCGCGGGCGGCGTAGATCGCCGCCGTCAGCCCCGCCGGCCCACCGCCGATGATCAGGATGTCATACATGCTCGCTCTCCCTTGCGGCAAGGAATGCCCGCACACCGCTCACTCCGGTCCACTTCTGCCCGCCGGATACAAGCGTCGGCGCCTGCCGGATGCCGAGCGCGCGCACGGCATCGCGGTTTTCCTCCGCGAGGCGCAGCGTGTAGCGCACGCCTGCCGCATCGAGAAGCTGCTCGGCCTGCTTGCAGTTGGGGCAGGTCTTTGTGGCAAACAGCTCGACTTCCTCCTGTGCCTGCGCGGCAGGCTGTCCGGAGGCCGCATCCTGCTTCTGAACGCCGCAGTGCGTCAGCTTCGACGAGCCGATGTCATACGTTCTGCGGTCCTTGAATTCCTGTGCCTTGCCGTCGTTCCAGTTCTGCACGGGCCTGTAATAGCCGGTGATGCGGCTGTAGACCTCGGCTTTTTCTCCGCAAATGGGGCAGACCGGCTGCTCGCCCGCGAGATATCCGTGGTTTTTACAGACAGAATATGTCGGCGACAGCGTGTAATACGGCAGGCGGTAGTTTTCCGCGATCTTCCGGACGAGGGATGCCGCCGCCTTCCAGTCAGGCAGCTTCTCACCGAGGAAGGCGTGGAACACCGTGCCGGAGGTGTAGAGCGTCTGCAGCTCATCCTGCACGTCAAGTGCGGAGAAAATATCCTCCGTATAGCCGACCGGCAGGTGGCTGGAGTTCGTGTAGTACGGCGTGCCGTTTTCGTTCGCCGTGATGATGTCGGGATAGAGCTGCTTATCGTGCTTGGCAAGGCGGTAGGCGGTGGACTCGGCAGGCGTGGCCTCCAGATTGTAGAGGTCGCCATACTGCTCCTGATAATCGCTCAGCCGCTCCCGCATGTGGTTCAGCACGTCCTTTGCAAATGCTTGCGCCTCCGGATGCGTCAGATCCTTTCGCAGCCACTTCGCATTGAGCCCCGCCTCATTCATACCGACAAGGCCGATGGTCGAAAAATGGTTCTCGAACGTGCCGAGGTAGCGCCTGGTGTAGGGGTAGAGGCCGCCCTCCATCAGCTTCGTGATGACCGTGCGCTTGGTCTTGAGCGAACGCGCGGCAACGTCCATCAGCTTGTCGAGTCTGCTGTAGAAATCCGCCTCATTTTCCGCCAAATAGGCGATGCGCGGCAGGTTGATCGTCACCACGCCGACCGAGCCGGTCGATTCGCCGGAGCCGAAGAAGCCGCCGGACTTTTTGCGCAGCTCCCGCAGGTCGAGCCGCAGGCGGCAGCACATGGAGCGCACGTCGTTCGGCTCCATATCAGAGTTGATGTAGTTGGAGAAATACGGCGTGCCGTACTTCGCCGTCATTTCAAAGAGGAGCTTGTTGTTCTCCGTCTCGCCCCAATTGAAATCCTTGGTGATGGAATAGGTCGGAATGGGATACTGGAAGCCGCGTCCGTTCGCGTCGCCCTCGATCATCAGCTCGATGAAGGCCTTGTTCACCATGTCCATTTCCTTCTGGCACTCGCCGTAGGTGAACGCCTGCTCACGGCCGCCGACGATGGCGGGCAGGTTCGCCATGTCTCTGGGAACCGTCCAGTCGAGCGTGATGTTGGAAAACGGCGCCTGCGTGCCCCAGCGCGACGGCGTATTGACGCCGTAGACGAACGACTGCACGCACTGCTTGACCTCGCGCTGCGTCAGATTGTCCACGCGGACAAACGGCGCAAGGTATGTGTCAAACGAGGAAAACGCCTGCGCGCCCGCCCACTCATTCTGCATGATGCCGAGGAAATTGACCATTTGGTTGCAGAGCGTGGACAGATGCGACGCCGGAGCGGAGCTGATCTTGCCCACCACGCCGCCAAGTCCTTCCGCGATGAGCTGGCGAAGGCTCCATCCGGCGCAGTAGCCGGTGAGCATGCTCAGATCATGCAGATGCAGATCCGCATTCCGATGCGCCTGCGCGACCTCTGCGTCGTAGATCTCGCTCAGCCAGTAGTTGGCTGTGATGGCGCCGGAGTTGGAGAGGATCAGACCGCCGACGGAATATGTGACCGTGGAGTTCTCCTTCACGCGCCAGTCGTTGATGCGGAGGTAGTTGTCCACCAGCTCCTTGTAGTTGAGAAGTGTGCTTCCGACATTGCGGAGCTTTTCACGCTGCTTGCGGTACAGAATGTAGGCCTTGGCCACATCCGAATAGCCCGCTTCACTCAAAACGCGCTCCACGCAGTCCTGAATATCTTCCACCGAAACCAGATCGTTCTTGATCTTCGGCTCAAATTCCGCCGTGACACGCAGCGCCAGCATCTCGATCACACTGGGGTGATGATTCCTGCCCACTGCCTCAAATGCCTTTGTGATCGCATTGCCGATCTTGGCAATGTGAAATTCCGTAATGCTTCCGTCTCTCTTTGTTACCCGATACATAACAGGCCCTCCTTTGTCTGTGTGCCTCGCACGACACGCAAATGGGATGCAGCTTTATACGCTGCATCCCATTTTAACCCAAAGCATGTGTACCTGTCAATATCTTGTGCCATTCAAATTTCATTGCAACAATATATTGTTTTTCATATACCGCGCAGCGCCACATTGGGGATCTTAGGCCGCACCAGCTCCGCCCAATGGCGAAGCTGCTCCGGGGCCGGCGCGTGAAGCCCCGCCTTTAAGACCGTTTCCCGCGGTTCAAAGCGCTGGATAAAATAGCGCTCCGCACCTGCGAGCCAGTCCCCCAGCTTTTGAAACGATGCATCATCGTGGAGCTCCGCGACCGCCGTTGTCCGAAACTCATACGCGACCGTGCCGCGCAGCAGGAACGAAACGCTTTTGAAAACAGGCGTGAGCTCCGGCTCGCAAACGCCGATGGTTTGCGCGTAGCGCTCCGGGCTGTTCTTCACATCCATGGCGACATAATCGGCAAGCCCCGCCTGCACGATCGCCTCCAGCCGCTCCGGAAATGCGCCGTTCGTGTCCAGCTTGACGGCATAGCCCAGCGCCTTGATCTTCTCCAGAAGGCTCGGCAGCTCCTGCCGCAAAAGCGGCTCCCCGCCAGTGACGGCAACGCCGTCCAGCACGCCCTGCCGTTTTTTCAGGAACATCAAAAGCGCGTCCTCGTCCATCGCATCGCCGGTGTCGCCCTGAAGGAGCGGTGCATTGTGGCAAAACGGGCATCGGAAATTGCATCCGGACAGGAACACCGTACACGCCGTTCTGCCCGGATAGTCGAGCAGTGTCAGCTTTTGCAGTCCTTGTATCCGCATTCGTCCACATCCTCTCTGTCCGTGTCTGACACCGAAGCGGCGTCCTGCTCGGCATTTTCCGCTTCCGCCCTCAGCGTGCTTCGGCGCTCGCGCCTTTGCAGCAGCCATGCGCTGAGACTTCCCTTTGTCGCCGGATACGGAAACAGCTTGACATTGACCAGCCATGCGATCGAAACGCCCACGATCGTCTGCACCGCACGCATCAGGGAATGCAGGTAGACGCTGCTTTCAAAGTGGCTGATCATCAGAATGACCGCGATGGACGCGGCAAGTCCGCAGTAATCGCGGCAGTTTGCCCATTCCGCCGCACAAAGCACCGCCAGCGTGCCCGTCAGCAGGATCACGATCTCATACCATCCGCTTTTCCAGACCACCTGCGGCATGTTTCGCAGCAGGTCGGTCAGTAGCAGGAACGGAAGCCCCACGCCAATGGCGATCAGCGTCGCCAAAATGCGCTTTTTGCCGTTCACCCGCGTCTTTTCGGACGATTCGCGGATCTCCATCATTGCGTAAATATAAATAAACAGTGGGTGCGGCTCCAGCCCCGGCACCAGCAGGCGCAGGAGCTGCCAGAAGCAAAAGCCCAGAAACATCGCAAAAATGCTTTTCAGCTTCCGTCTTCCGATGTGCAGATGCGGCCCTTTCTGGCTCTCGTTCGGCGAAGGAGACACCATATTCTCGTCTCTCCGATCCTCATTCATCCTCGGCTCACGCTCCTTTGTCGCTCAGGCAGTCGCAGCGCACGCTGCATTTCCGGTTTTGTCTGTCCGTACTGACTGAGACTTTCTCTCGAGCAGCACGGGCGCAGCGCAGAATGCCGCCTCAGTTCTGCATACAGATCTGTTCGCCGCAGACGGGAGCATAGATGATGAGGCTGCTGCCGTCCAGATTCTCCCGGTGCATATCCACGCCGCTGATCTGGTGGTTGTCGTAGGTGTTATAGTAATAGATGCCCTTGTCGGTGTTGCAGCAGGAGGTGAACAGCGTGATCTCATACCGGCCCTCTCCCAGCTTGCAGCAGCCGCGCTGCTGGTCTACGCTGCCAAGGATGTGGAAAAACTGGCTTACGCTCTCCGCCTCCGAATCCCCGGAGAGAGAATTCATCTTGACAAATGCCACCCGAACAAATCTGGACTGGGAGGACAGGTCGCCCGGAAGCCCCATGCCGCCCATACCGCGGCTGTAGGGATCGAGCGCAAGTTCCTTTGAGAATGTGTTCTCCCGGTTGTCCACCGCGAGGTGCATATAATTGTTCAGCTGGAACAGCTGATACGGAAACGGCGGATTGTTCGTAAGCACGCCGACCGGATTGTCATAGACCTTCAGGCCGTCCTTCACAGACTCCACCGTGATGCACGCGGTTTTGTCGGCAATGAGCCAGTGAAGCTGCGCAAGCGGCAGGTTTTCCATAAATGGCGTGTCGATCAGGTTCAGGCGCAAAAGCGCCTGCCGCGCCTCCACAACGCTTGCGCAGGTGCCGAGGATCCATGGGATCAGCTCAAACTGTGCGATGTTCTCTTTTCCTTCCGCCGGTTTGTTGTAGTGCGCATTTCCGACGAAGTTCAGTCCCGCGATCCCGAGGCCCTTCTCATTGACTGCGTCGTAATACAGAGGATAATCCTGCATGACGCACGCCATGCCGATCATGGCGTAGTGGCTCTTGAGCTGTTCGCCGTTTCGCAGGTGGAATACATAGTTTCTGGGCGTGACCGTCACACGATCTCCATATGAAATGTCATAGTCCAGCGTTCTTCCGAAATAGAAATCCTTTGTTTTGTAGGTAGCTGCTGTACACATCGTTGTTCCTCCGAAGCTTGCTTGTCATGTTGTAAAAATGTGCGTCTTTGCGCGGAAGCAGACGCTCAAATCGGCATCGGCGTCTGCGCGAGCACGATGACGATCAAGACGGCAAGCACAAACGCCGCCGCGCCGACAATGGCCGCGACCTTTCCGCTGAATTTCTTCCCCGCGACCCTGCATACCAGCGCCGCGCAGGCAATGCAGACCGCCGCGGCTGCCAGCGCAATGCCGAGCGTCTTCCACAGCCACGAAAGCTCATATAGTATTCTCATTTTTTCACCGATCCTTTCGTCTGAGAAAACGGGAGGTCAGAACGCGAACAGATTCAGCCCCGTCTCCTCGTCATGGCGGCGGTCAACGACGCCGTCGATGATGCTGATGACCATTTCGCAGGTCGCGCTCACAAACGCGCTGTTCAGATGGCCGCCAAAGACCTCTCCCCTGTCATTTCCGGCGCTCATGTGCATGTGCGCATAAAACTCGCCGTTCATGGTATTGATGGTTCCCGTCAGGGAGACGATCTCAAAGTCGCCTCTGAATTCATTCGCGTGATACTTCTGCTCGCTTACGCTATAGACGCCGACGGTAAAATGATCCGTCGCGCCGAGTGCGCGGATGTCCGCCAGCAGTATGTGCTCTGCTGCCGCGATCTTTTTCACCTGTTCGAGGATCTCCTCGCCTCTGTCGATCCTTGCCACGATCTTGTTTCCAAATCTTCTGTAATCCATATCGGGTTCTCCCATTTCCTGCGCGGTCCGGCTCACGCCGCGTTCTTATTTGCGTTCTTATTATAGTGCACAGCACCATGAAGTACAACTTAAAAACCGCTTCATAAATTCCCGCGAATACAAAAGAGCCCGAATGAAACAGCTCATTCGGGTCTTGTGTCTGATGCAGGCTGGAAGCTCAGCGGGCCGGGGAAAGCATCTTCTGCGTCCGGAACCAGTGCAGCGTGCTGCGCAGCGTCTCCTTGAGCGGGCGGGCATGGAAGCCGAGCGTCTTGGATGCCTTCGCATTGGAAAAATGTCCGTTGGAATCCAGCACCGAGATAGAATACGGCGTGAAAAACGGGCGCTGCCTGCGAAGGTGCGCGATCTTCTCACAGATGGGCGCGAAGCATTTCGCCAGCGCGGCAGGCGCGTAGAGCTTCGGCGCCTTCTCGCCGAGCAGTGACGCTGTCATCGTAAAGATGTCGCGGATGCTTGCGTAATGGCCGGAAAGGATGTAGCATTCTCCGGCTTTTCCGCGTTCGGCGCAGGCCAGAATGCCCACCGCAACGTCACGCACGTCAACAAAGTCATAGCCGCCCTTGACGCCGAGCGGAAGTCTGCCGCGGCTGAGCGCCAGAAGCATCCGGGTCATGTTGCCGCACGCCAGATCGCCCGGGCCGATGATGCCGGACGGATGGACCACGCTGGCATTGAGCCCCTCCTGCGCCGCCTTGAGGACAAGCGCCGTTGCCATTGCCTTGCTCTTTCCGTAATCGCCGTCGATCTCATCCGGCGTAAACTGATGCGTTTCCGTGATCGTCTGCGGCGCGGGCTTTTCCGGGATCGCGTGGACGGAGCTGACATAGACCAGCTTGGCCGCACGATATTCCCGGCAGAGGTCAATGATATTCTGCGTACCCTGCACATTGACGGAGTAAAGCATCTTGCCGGGATTGGATGCAATAGAGACAATGCCCGCACAGTGCAGCACGCAGAAGTTTTCTCCGCCTGCGGCAAAGAAATCGCGCATCGAGTCCTTCTCAGTCAGATTTCCGTAATACGGTTCCACCTCGCTTGGCAGCGTATCGATAAGCGGGTCATTTTCCATGACCAGCGCCAGAACACGGCATTTGTGCCCCACCAAAAGCTGTACCACAGCCCTTCCGAGGAAGCCGGTGGCGCCGGTGATCAGATAGTTTTGATACATCACACGTCCTCCTTCAGATAAATATACTGGTGTTGATTATCTTTCACAGTTACAGTATAATACAATCAGCCGCAAATACCATAGACACATTGCGGCGGGCTGAAAGAACGGCAACACATTTGCCGCATCTGTTGACTTAATTTGTAAACTTTCTGTGGAGGCGCTATGAAGACGGACGCGAGAGTGAAGTACACAAGGATGGTGCTGAAAAAAGCGCTGCTGGAGCTGCTGGAGCACAAGCCGGTCAACAAGATCACCGTCAAGGAGGTCTGCGAGCGTGCAGGGCTGAACCGCGCGACCTTTTACGCGCATTATACAGACTGCTTTGATCTCCTGGAGAGCATCGAGGAGGAGCTGTTCGGGCAGTTTGAACGTTCGATGCAGAATTACGTGCAGTCATTTGACATTGCGGCTCTGGTGGACGGGCTTTACGGCATCATTCAGGAAAACGAGGCGGTCTGCCGGGTGCTGCTGTTCGGCCGGCGCAGCACGGAGCTGATCCACCGGATGATCGTGTACGCGCACGATCTGAGCATCGCCTCCTGGCGAAGGACACTGAAAAAAGCGTCAGATGACGAGCTGGAAATGCTCTATCTCTGCCTGTCGAACGGGCTTCTGAGCGTCATTCTGGACGGATACGACCGATTTAACCGTCAGAGCGTGATCCGGTTTATCGACCTCATGTACCATCAGGCAACCGCGCCGCTCTTATAAGGCGCTTCCGGCCGCGATTCGTGCCTGCGGGCGCGAACTCTACGAGGTTTTTGACAGTCTAAGACCCCTGTGCAGGCAAATTGTCTGCACAGGGGCCATTTCTGTTATGCGGTATATTTATCCGTATGCGCGCATCAGCACGACCGACAATGTGCTCTGCGAAAGGAATGGCAGGCAGATGCCGTTTGCGCCGGCGGCGATCATTAGTTCTTCACCGCTCGGGGAGATGAGCACAGGATATGTCTCACAGATGAACACCGGCCCGTCATAGCTGTCGTAGGCACTTCCGCCGACAAGAGAAAGCTCGATGGTCACATAGCTCGGCATGTCGATGGCGGTCTCGATCGTCCAGAAACCGCTCCACTGCTCTACAAGATCTTCCTGCCCCTCATAGGACCAGTCCAGATCGACTGTGCCGCCCGTCTCATCGTCGGGATAGAAGGTCAGCGTGAAGAATCCATAATCACTCGTCTCACGCACCGTTGTAGGCACGCACCACGAAACTCCCCCGCCTTCCGATCCGGCCAGACCGAGCGCCGTCGGGCCATTCCAGCCGTCTGCGAACCAGTCTCCAAGTCCCTCCGGGCCGCTCTGCCATGTGTACTCCGTAAAGTCCCACGAATGATACGCTCCTGTTTCCGATACGCACGGCGCAAGAATGCTCATTGCGTCAAGCGACGGGTTCCACTGGCAGGTGTTGCCGTTGTTGTCGGTGATGATGACCTGTGTGTCATCCTCGTATGCCACACCGTCGAGATTTGCAAAGAGCAGCACCGGCTCACCGCTCTCTGAGCGGTAAAGCACCTCGGTGACCTCCTGACTCTGCGTGGCTGCATTCCACTCGACACGATTGATCGCAACCGTCGCATTTTCATCGACCGGCACGATGCAGTAGAGATGGCCCGCGCCGCCGAGGATGTGCTCCGCATCGATCTCCGCGATAAACGGGTATTTGCTGAGCATCGCGCTGTTGGTTTCCCACAGCCATGCAGGGAAGCCCTTCTCGAAGCCCTCGTCAAACAGCCCGCCGACATAGCCCAGATACGCCATGCCGAACATCACGTCCGGAACGTCGATCTTGTCACGAAGCCAGAAAAGCGATTGCTGGCCTTCCTCGGTGCCGGTGTACTGTGCAGGCGGCGTGTCGGTGTCGTCCGGATCGCCGTCGTGCGGCAGGCGGTCATCCGGGTCGCCGTCTGCTGCGGGATCTTCGTCTCTTTCTTTGTTTGTCAGCTTATTCTGGTCTTTGGGCGAGTCGACCTTACCCGGGCGTCTTGCCGGCTTATCATCCTTGTCCAGCTCCATCCGCGCACATGCGCAGAGAGAAAGAGCCAGCACCAGCGCCAGCAGCAGTGCGATCGCTCGTCTGTATGTCGTTCTCATAACTGCTCCTTTCAGAATTTTCCGCTTCGACCGGAACCGCCGCCGCCGCTTTCATAGCTGCTGCCTCCGCCGGAGCTGGAGGAACTGCGCTCGATCTTGCGGCGGGAGGTCGTTTTATGGGTAAATTGGTCTGTTTTTTCGGTAAGCTTGAGTGATTTGGAAATGTAGGTGTTGGCTGTCGTCTTCTTGGCCACACTCTCCATCTTGCCCAGTATGATGCCTGTAATGGCAGCCGCAAAGAGCAGCGACAGTCCGACCACAATAAGGATCGGAACCAGCATGCTCTGCCGCACGGGTTTTCCGTCCTTGGCTTTTTGCAGATAGACGTCACATTCACGGATGTAGTCTGCAAAGCCGCCGTACCAGTCATCATTCCTGAAGTTGTCCAGATAGACATCTTCCATCTTCTCGGTGCCGTACTTGTTGAACGCATATTCGCTGCGCTCGCCATAGCAGAATACCGCCCAATCACGGTCGTCCATGCTGAGCAGCAGCATGATGCCGTTGCGTTTGGGGCCTTCGCCCATGTTGTACTGGTGGTAGATGGTATAGGTCGCCTTATAGACGCCGTCCTGATTGTAGTCGCGGTAGTCTCCCACCGTCACGATGTAAACACCGACGCGATACTTCTGTGTGACTTGCTCCGCCATCTTTTCAAGCTGCTCGCGTTCGCTTTCGGTGAGAAGTCCGGCCGCATCGGTCACATGGTCAAGCTCCGGGCCGGACGTCTGCTCCGCAGATACGCTCGCGCAGAGGGCAAGCACCGTGATCAGGGTCAGCAGGAGGCAAAGTAATCTTTTTTTCATCGTTATCTCCTCCTTACCGCGCCAGCAGATACAGCCCGGTCACACTGAGGGCAATGAGCACCGCAGCGATCGCCGCGAACATCGCGAGCGTCCGGTTCTTGCTGATCGGGAGATTGCCGACCAGCTTGCCCGTCTGTCCGTTCATGGCAAAGAGGAAGTCCTTCCCCTCCCATTTTGTGTTCAGCACCCACACGGGAAGCAGCGCATAGTGCACCTTGCCGCGCTTGAGGCGGACATTGCGGCTCTTTTCATTGCACGAGGAATAGCCCGTCACCGTACTCTCCAGTGAATTCACCAGTGAGCCTTCACAGCGCAAATCTGCTCTGACGCGGCTTTCTTCGATGCTCACATCGTATTTGTCAGCCAGAAATCCCGGCAGATACGCCGTGGAGAACGGCTTGAGCTCGGAATAATCAAACGGCTCGATGGAGTCCATATAATCATCCGGCATCTTGCTGGATGCGTCCACGGGGATCTTTTCAAAGGCAAGGGAGCCTCCGCGGCTGACGTCGTAGTGACTGGTCTCCGTGATCTCATAATCGCCGGAGGTGTATGTATGCACACGGGTGGCGCGGAACTCCACCCTACCGCTCGCCTCGCCGTCGTACATCCAGAAGGGCACGTAGATGCCCTTGATCTCCTCCAGATGGTTGGCCTTCGAGAAGGTGGACGGCAGCAGCGGCTTTTTGCGATAGTGTTTCTTCAGCGCCTTGATGGCGTCGTCCTTATTGAGCTTGAATGGAAGGACGAAGTCCGGCTTCAGCATACCGGAGAACTGCCCCGGCACCACGGTGGGGTTTCCGCAGTACGGGCAGGACGTGGCTGCCGTGGTGGCGTCGCAGATCAGCTCTGCACCGCACGACGGGCAGGAATATGCCTTCATGCCGTTTGCATCCGCGCCCCAGTCGTCGCTCAGACCGGAGGTGTCCCAGTCAGAGCCGTCGCCCGCGTCTGCGGCGGCCTTCTTTTCCGCTTCTGCCGCCTCTTTTGCTGCCGCCTGCTTTTCCTCTGCCTTCTTCGCCGCCTCAGCCGCCTTCGCCTCTTTTTCCGCATAAAGCGCCTCGATCTCCGCGACATCAAAGCTGGAACCGCAGTACTCGCACTCCAGCCGTCCGGAGCTGCCCACAAAGTGGAGCGGTCCGGTACAGGCGGGGCATTGATAATTTGTTACCTGTGTTGCCATCTCAAATTCCTCGTTTTCTCTGTCGGCGCTGCCGCTGCCGGGGGGTGACAGCAGCAGCGCCGGAAGCAATGTGGTGGATCAACTGATCGGGGTGCGTTGGAAGTTTTCAGATACACCCTAGTCCTTATAAAAGGTATCGTCCCCGGAGCGGATCGTTTTTTCTGTTTCTTCGTATATGACGGACATATTTGCCGCCGAATGGTCTCTGTTCACCAGCACAAACTGCGTGAGTTCTTCCCATTCCTCGCAGGTCTCGTCAAAATACCACGATTTACTCGCTGACTCAGCATAGACATATGTACTATACCATTCCTGCGTTTCCGCGTCAAACCACAATTCCTCCGCGATCAGGCAGCGATTGTCGTCATCCATCGTAAATTCATATCTCTGCATACCGTCCTCGGAGCGCCATGTGCCCTCCAGAAGTGCGAAGATCTCCGCTGTTCTCTGACGCTCTGCGGCGGCCTTGTCCTCCAGTGCTTTCCGCTCCTCCGCGCTGTAGTACGCTTCGGTATTGCCGTACTGCGACCAGCCCTCGTCATACGCGAACACCTGCGCAAGCCATGCGAACTGCTCGGAGTCGAGATAGCGAAGCTGGAAGATAAAAGAATCGTTGCTTTTTCGGATCGTCAGACCGCTGATTCTCTCCGCAAAATCCGCCCTGATGGTCAAGACGCCTTTTTGAAAGCCGCACTTAAAATCATCGCCCAGATCCTCAAAATTTGCATCGTAGCACCGGATCTGGCTATCGCTCAGATCGGTTCCGCTGTAATACAGCTTCAATTTTCCGGCACGATAGATAGTTTTTTTGACGCGGAGCTCGCCATAGAGGACGTCTGTTTCCGCATATCGGTACGTGACCCCGTCGTCGGAGCGGCCGGCGAAGCGGCTGCAGGCAGCCAATGCGAGCAGTCCCAGCAATACGCCCGCGGCAATGAGCGCTTTTCTCATGTCCATAGCAATCACCTTCTCATCGCGCCGGTACAAACCTGACGGGTCAGCGGACGCCGGTGACGGTAAAGGTGGCATAGGTTCTGCCGCCCTCTCGAATCAGGATCTCCTGACCGATGTACCAGACGCAGCCGTAAGCGAGGTTGTCGATCTGCACATCCGTTCTGGTCTCGCCCGAGGAGATGGTGCCGTTGAAATTGCCGAGCGTTCCGCTCACATCTATACCAGCATCCATCGGGCCGTAGAAGAACTGCATTCTGTCGCCGCGCTTGAGCACACGTGACGAGCTCTCATGATAGGTCACCGTGCCGACATAGCCGCCGCGCAGGGCAACCAGAGACGTATCCGCCAGCGTGACCGCAGCGCCGCGCGCCAGCAGGCCGACATTGGCGCTGCCGTCCGTGTTTTTCCCGAACGGGAAGCCGATGCAAATGCCGACGCTGTCCTTTTCTTCTGCATAATCGATCGCCTTGCGGAGCATTTCAATGGCAACTACCGTGACCGTTGCCGTCGTGTCCGAGTCGGTATCGGGATCATACATGTGAAGCTGAATGGTATCACCGACGTTGACACGGCCGGCGACCACGCGCGTCTGGATGACGATGCCGCGGCTTTGGACCCGGAAAACATCTCCGACGTAGCACAGGAACTCGCCGTCCGTGAGCACGTTCGTTCCGTCAGAACCGGACGTGGAAGGACTTCCCTTCATGGTGAATGCCGCCGCATTGGAGGTGACCTTCTTGCCGTTTGCATCGGTCACGACACAGCGGAACTGATAGCCGCCCGCCGACAGCGCCGCAAATTCACCGGCTGCGATGCGGAGCGTCTGCGCATTCACGTCGGAAATGGTCGCCTCCACGGCGTCCTTCGGCTTCTTGCTGAGATTCTCCCAGTCAGCGCTCATGGTGCGCCGCTGCCACTGATAGGTATAGGGCGTCTTTCCGCCCGTGGCCTCCACGGTGTAGGTAACAGCCGCGGCCGCACCGGCCTCGACCGTGACGTCCTGCGGGTGCTTTGCGATGCGGAGCGCCGAAGCCTCAGCATCACCGAGCGTGAAGCTCACGCGCTGATCCGCGTAGACCATGCGCGTCAGGATCGCCGCGACTTCGCTGCGCTTGATGTTGGTGTTCGGCAGGCAGTTGCGATCCGCGTCACTGCCCTGCACAACGCCGGCACGATAGAGCTTGTAGATGGAATATGCCTGCGGGTGCGTCATGGGAACGTCTGGAATGGCGCCGTCGGCAATCGCGTTGTCCTCCTCGAGCGCCTTCGAGCCGGTCAGTGTCGGGTTGTCCGGGATCGCACGGGAGAAAATGTCCATGAAATGCGCGCGTGTAGCCGCGCTGTTCCATACATAATCGCCTGAAATGATGTTTTTGGCCTTGGCATAGTCCACATAGGTCTGATACCACGGGGAGCTGCGTGCAAAGTCTGTGCTTCCCGTGCTGGTCAGCTTATACATGCAGGCAGCCAGCTTGACGGTTTCGGCGTACGTCACATTGTCGTTCGGCGCATAGGTCGTCGCGGTCTTTCCGTTGACGAGTCCTCCCTGCACCGCAAGACGCACGTCCTCATAATACCATGCTGTTTTCGGAACGTCTGTAAAGTTCATTTCCGCCGCCAGCGAGGCAAACGGCAGCGCCGTCAGCAGCAGTGCCAGCAGCACAATGACGGATATGATCCGCCGGGGGGTGATCATTTTCATTGGTTACCTCCCTGTAAAATAGCCGTGTCGCTCCCGCCCCAACCGGGGCGGGAGTCGACGTTACATGTTTCCTCGTTTCCTTTCTTCTGCCGTCGCAGCCTTTCAGCTTACGACGGGATCTGCTTACTGGAACGTCATGTTGTTGAGAATGATGTCGGGCATCGTTCCCGGGACGCAGTCCAATTTCGTCAGTCCGATGGACAGTGCGCGGCCGTCGTCGATCTGCGCGACATACTGGATCCAATTGTAGCCGATGTACTTATAGGTGCGGCCGCAGAAGGTGATGCCGCCGATCACGCGGTCCTCGATATCCTGATAGTTTTCGAATTTGTCCTTGTAGTAGTCGAAGTCCTCCACATTGGTTCTTACCTCGAATCTGATGGCGCCTGCACCGAACGCGGTGGGATCGTCGTTTTCCACCAGGCAGCGCCCCCCATCATCGTACGACCAGCCGGATACCGGGATCTTCGTCATGATCTTGACCTTCACATCGTCTTTTGCAAACTGGGCGATCTCCACGGAGAAGTCCTTCATCTCGGCGTTTGCAGACGCTGCCTTGTTCGCCTCGGCGGCCTCGGCCTTCACGATGTCCAGATACTTTTCTATGGCTTCTGTGCCGGAGAAGCCGCTGGTGTTGTACGCACTCACCGTATAAACGCCCGACTCCTTTTCCTTAAAATTGACGTAGATGAAATGGGAGTCGTCGTCCTTGGAGATCCATTTGTAGTAGCGGTAGTTTGCCTTCATGTGGTCGCTGTATTCTTCCTTGACGAACTGGCCTTCCACGCCGAAGTAGGCAACGATATCATCGTAAGTAGCGTCAAAAATATTATTATTGACCTCGTTCATCCAGACGTAGCCCTTTTGCACCTGCTCCTCGGTCACAATGCCGTCTCCGCCGGGGACATTCGTGTTCGTCGCCGGCGTGCCGGTATTGCCGTCATCCGTCTTTGTGCCGGTGCTGCCGTTTGCAGAAGCCTCCCCGCCAATGGTGTCGGGCATGGACTTACCGGCCTCGATCATCGGCAGATACCAGTCATCATAGTAATAGGGGTGTCCCTCTGCGTCCATATCATCCCACTTGAGTCCCCACGGACGCAGATAGATGTCGTAATGGAACTCGTCGTCGCCGTCTTCATAATCGCCGTCGATCCAGATCATGTTGTCATACTCGAGAAGACCCGGATCCACGATCCAGTCGGCATGCGCCAGCCCGATGTTTGTAAACCAGCCGCCCTCGGACATCACCGTGCCATGCTCGCCGGTACCGGCTGCGTTCAGACTGACCTCGACGCGCGCCGTGGGCTCATCCTTCGTGTAGTCCTCGTCCCAGAGCGTGATGGTTCCCGTGTAGTCCGGGCCGATCTCGATGAGGCCGCAGATATCCCACCAGCTGCCCTCCATGCTCTCGTAATCACCGTAGCAGCCAGTCATCTTCCACCAGCCGTACCATTCGCCGTTCCACCAGTCGAGCAGCTCGTCACCGGTTCCGCTCGGCTCGATGGGTGCGGTGTCGCCGTCATCGGGGTCAGAGGCTCCGGCCGCCGCCACGCGCTCAAGCTTGGAGGGCTTGATGGTGATCGTGCCGTTCTTTTTGCCGAAGACCTCCGAGAAGGTGACCTCGACCTTGCTGGTAGCGTCACGGAGCACAAACGAGGTGCGGACCTCAACAGTCTCGCCCGGCTCGACCTCTACCATCTGGGAATCTACCGCCGACTCGTAGGTGTCATAATCGAGGATCACGGTCGCCATTTCCAGCTCCTCGCCGTCCTGCTTGGCGCTTTCCGAAACCGACCAGAGATACTCGGCAGCTTCCTTGCTCTTGTTCGTGAAATCCAGTGTCAGAACGAGCGCATCGTTGCCGTCAACGTCTTCCATGATGCACGCGCCCTTGTAGACGAGCGTATAGTCTCCGAGCTTGATCACATCGGAATCTTCATTTTTGTCTTCCTTGTCTTTGCCGCAGGCCGTCAGGCTGAGCAGCATCAATGCCGCAAGAAGCAGGCATAGAAGCTTGGTCTTCGTCTGTTTCATAATTCCCTCCCAATATCCTTCAAGGATGCACAAATCTGCCGATTACCAGAAAATAACACGCAATCCCGGCAAAAAACAGGAGTGCATACATGAGCCATTTTGATTTCCTCATTTCTTTACACGCTGAATAAGGTTACCGTCCTTGTCGGTGAACTTGCCGCAGAGAATCTTGATAAAGTCAACAAGGTACCCGATGCCGAACAGTCCAGCCGTCAGCGTGTAGAGAATGCCCGTACCGATCTTGCCGACATAGTAGCGGTGGACGCCGAGACCGCCACAGAAGAGGCAAAGCAGGAACGTTGTCGTCCAGTCCTTGGAGCCTTTCGCGCCGGCAGGAGTCTCCGGCGCGACATAAACCTCTACCTCTTCGCCGTTCAAAATCTTCTTCACGGTTTCGGTCACGGTGTCGATGTAGCCGCCGCGCTCCGTTGCAAGGCCGACTGTCCCACCCTTGAGGCCCTTCTGCAACACACTATTCTTATCGACGCGCATACCGCCAACCGACATCTTGGCCTCCGTAATGACCGGCTGAATCCGGATGTGCGTGCCGTCCTTGAGGAAAAGCCAGAGACCAACGTCCACATTCGGCTCCTTCTCGAACGAGATGCGTTGGCCAGGAATGCCGCCCTTGATCTGGAACGGCATCTGGAACGCAGCCCTGCGGGCATTGAGCTTCTCCATGATCTCTTCCAGTGTGGTGGAATAGGAAAGATCAAATTCACGGGGGCTGGTCGCGAATGCGACATCTTTCATGCTGCCGGTAAGGTTATCCATAACGTTTTCCCCTTTCTAAAGTCCGGTGGGTGGCTGATAAATATTGTGTTTCTATGCGGCTTATTTTTTTGCAAAAGTGCCGCTGATGCCGTAGCCGGTGTTCTCGTTCAGGGTGAGGCTGCTGCCGTCCACGGAGAACGTGTACGTAGAGGCATCGTCGCCCCAGCTTTCCAGCTTTACCGTGAGCTGGTCGCCGTCGATGGTGTAGGTGCCGTCCTGCTTCATGTAGGCGTTCTCCATCGTGCATTTGCCCTTGCCGTTGAACGTCCAGGTGATGACGCCGTCATCGCCGAGGTCTGCCGACCATGTTCCTGCCAGCGCATCCTTGCTGCCGCAGGCAGCGAGGCTCAGCAATGCTGCTGTGATCAAAACCAGTGCTACAATCTTTTTCATGTTTCTTTTCGACCTTTCTGATTTACGATTTTCCGGTGTCTCAGCCGTTCACCGCGCCGCCGCAGTATTCGCAGCAGCCGCTGGCGTCCGGCGTGGTGGTTGCGCCGCAGTACGGACAGGTGACTGCCGTCTTGGGGGCTGCCGCCTGCTCGATCTTCTCACGCACATCTTTTCTGACCTGTGTGAGCGCCTGACGGATCTCCTCGCCGAGCTTTTTGCAATTGCGGTACTCGACATTCGTTTCGGGGCTGAATCGGCTCGGCATACCCGGCCGCACGGCGGGCGGCGGCGTAATGTCTACCGAGCTGGAGTTGACCTTGAAGCGCATCTCGTTGAAATACGGGTTGTTAACGAAGATGGAGATGTAAAAATCGTAGGAATACTCGTAACGCGGCGGGTTGTAGCTGACCTCTTTGCCGTCCTTGTCCTCGCGCTTGAGCTCCGTGCTGCTCTCATCGATGTCGAGATTGCAGCCCGTCACGTCCGCAAAATCCAGAACATCCGGGTTGGCCTCCGTCAGATTTCTCGCCCGCGTCACCATGAACTTCCCGGCGTCCTCGTCAAGCAGCACCTTCATGTCCGTGCCGAGTGTCCGGGTGGTATGGAAGGCCGCGACCTTCTCCTGATTCTCCTCGCGGTAGGCAAGCTGCGCCTTGATCTCCTCTACTGTGCTCTTGCGGCGCTCTGAGAACCACGGCGAGAGCTTTTTTGCGCAGTTTTTGCAGAGATTACCGTTTTCCAGCTTGCGGTTTCCGAGCAGGCCGATCTTGTCTCCGCAGATATCGCAATATTTTTTATCAAACAGTCCCATATGTACCTCAATCTCCTTTGTCTATTCGCGCTTGTTTTATACGGTCTGGGCATCATCCGCCTTGGCATTGAGCACCGCGCCATAGATGTAGAGCCCCGGAACCAGAACGCCGGTCAGAAGGCTCGTCACGTTGAATTCACCGCTGTTGACTGCACTGAAAACGATGCTCAGGACGCTGAAAAGTGCGACGACCACACCCCATGTGATGAGTTTTCTGGCATTTTCCGTGCACTTGCTGTGCTTGATACCCTTGATGCCTGCGATCAGCTGGCAGATGCCGCCGACCAAGGTCAGGATCAGTGCCGCGTAGTACGAGAACGTCAGCCCGGAGCCTGCACCGAGGCCCGCGACCAATGCGCCCAAGCCGCCGATGAGAACGCCGGCGAGGATGGAAAATGCAGCCGCAATGATCATCAGAATACCGGTAACCTTCAAGAAATTGTGACCCTTCATTATAATATCCTCCTTCTCCTTTTATGTCATCTTCCTTTATTCCGCAGAGCGCCGTTTCCGCACTCTGTACAGAACACATTTTTGCCGTTTGCCATTCCGCACGCGCCGCATTTCCGCTGCCATTTGGAATGCATACCGGATGACTGACCGGAGCCGTCAGACCGGTCTTCCTAATGCCTTTACACCAGATCGCCGTCGTCAAACGGATCTCCGCACTGGGGGCAGAACTTGGGCGGATGCGCCGGGTCTTCCGGCTCCCAGCCGCACTTGTCGCACTTGTACTGCGGCACTCCGGCGGGCTTGGGCTTGCCGCACTCGGCACAGAATCTGCCCTTGTTCACCGCTCCGCAGGAGCAGACCCAGCCGTCCGGCTGTGCCGCAGGCTTTTTCGTGCCGCACTCGGGGCAGAAGTTGCCGGTCGCTGCCGCGCCGCACTGCGGGCATTTCCAGCCGCCTGCCGCAGGCTTCGGCTCGGGCTTTTTGCTGCCGCAGTTCGGGCAGAAATTTCCGGTGATGCCGCTCTGGCCGCATGTACACGTCCAGCCCGCAGGCGCGGCCGGCGCCGGCTGCGCCGCCTGCTGCTGCGCGCCCATCTGATAGAGATTCTGTGCGTTCATGCCGCCTGCGCCGCCCGCCATGTTCATGCCCATAAACGCCATCGCGGGGCCTGCGTTCTGATTGGACGCCGCAGACTGCATCGCCGCCGCCTGCGCGCCGACCAGATGCGCCGCCGCTCTCGTCGGGTCCATGAACGCCGCGTTGCGCTGCATTTCCTTGAGCATCTGCTCGTCTTCCTCGCTCGCCTTGACCGACGAGACGCCGAACGACACGATCTCAAGGCCGCGCAGGTTGCGCCACTTTCCGGAGAGCACCTCGTTGAGCGCGTCCGCCAGCTCCATCGTGTGGCCGGGGAGCGCCGAGTAGCGGATGCCCATTTCGGAGATCTTGGCAAACGCGGGCTGCAGCGCGGTCAGAAGCTCGGTCTTGAGCTGGCCATCGAGGCGGTCGCGCGTGTAGTTCTCGCCCACGTTGCCGCAGACGTTCGTGTAGAACAGGATCGGATCGCAGATGCGGTAGCTGTACTCGCCGAAGCAGCGGATGGCAATGTCGATGTCGATGCCCGCGCGCTGGTCAACAACGCGGAACGGCACCGGAGACGGCGTGCCGTACTTGTTGCCGATGAGCTCCTTGGTATTGAAGTAGTAGACGCGCTGATCCTTGGGCGGCTCGCCTCCGAAGGTGAAGCGCTTGCCGATATTTTTAAAGGTGCCGACGATGCTCGTGCCGAGCTGACCGGAGAAAATGGAGGGCTCCGTCGAGCTGTCATACACGAACTCGCCCGGCACGGCGCACAGCTCCGCGACCTTGCCCTGATCGACGATGATCATGCACTGTCCGTCCGCCACCGCGACGACGGAGCCGTTCGAGATGATGTTTTCGCTTCCCTTTGTGTTGCTGCTGCGTCCGGAAACGCGCCGCTGGCCCTTGACCGCCATCACGTTTTCCGGGATCGATTCACAGTAAAAATACTCCTTCCACTGGTCGGCCAACACGCCGCCAGCCGCGCCAAGCGCCGCTTTGATAAGACCCATTATTTCTTACTTCCTTTCTCGTTTTTTATGCCCACGGATCTTCCGCCGCGGGAATGCGGATGCCGCTGAGGATGCTTGAATACTCCCACAGGAACCATTCTCCGGTGGAGGCCTTCTGCCGCAGCTTCATCGGCCGCGGCGAGTCCGCACCCGCCGTCTTGAGGAACACGCGCAGATACCCCGGCTCGATGTCCTGCGGCCGGGGGTCCGACAACACATTCAGGACATACGGCGCGTTCGGCTTGTAGCCGTTCTGCGGCGTTGCGCCTTCAAAATATGCCAGCGGCAGATAGGCCTTGCCGCGCAGCCGGTCGCGCAGGAACTGCGCATCATACGGCGTCATCGGCTTCGGCCCGCGAAGCAGGTTCATGGCGCTCACGCCGTCTGCCATATTTCTGTCAAACAGAGACAGTGCACACAGGAACAGCGCGCTGATCTTCTCCGGCGTCCGCTGCCCTGCGGCAAGCGCTTCAAACTCCTGAAGACTCTCCGGGATCTTCTGAATGATGATCTGCATATGCTCTCTCCTTTCTAAAGCGTGTCGATCACGCCCGCAAGATACGTCGGCGACACCGACGCATAAATGAAATTGTCCACCAGCCGATCCTTCACAGCCTGCCGCACATCCGCGGCAAGCATTTCGTCCGCGTTCTCATCTACCAGCAGGAGTGTCTTGCAGTCCCACCCAAGCTTTTTCACGTCGCTTTGAATTTTCAGCCGTTCGCTCAGCTTCCAAACGCCCTGACGGATGACCTCCATCACAAGCACGTTTGCATGGCAGGCGCGGCACAGGGAGACGGTCTCCTCCGGTTTTGAAGAACGGTAGACGACAAAATCCGGATCACAGCCCGTCAGCGCCTGCATCACTGCCTCCGCCAAAAGGCCGCCCTTCATATCCAGCACAATTCTTCGCATCGCTGCTTTCCACCGCCTTTCGCTTCTTATGGATTCTGCATTTTTATTGTAGCGGAAAAGATCCGTCTCCGCCCCCGCCAGTTGGATAGGTTTTGGAAATATTTTTTCCTGCTGCATAAAAAAGTGCCGTCTCAAGCGAAAAACCTGAGGCAGCACCTTATACTAAAACCTGTTTGAAATCTTTAAAAGATTTCTGAGGATAAATTGTGCCAGAAAAGGCAGATGACGCAGCTGGGCGGTTGCCCAGCAAGGAAGATAACGCATTCTGGCGCAATTTAGACTAGAAAGCATGGAGGATTTTAATCAAGTTTTAGTATTATATTGCTTGCTTATTTCATTCCTCCGACAGGTCTGCGATCAGCTTCACATCGCTGACCGCCAGCGCAAGCTGGAGCTTGTTTTCCAAACCCGTCTTTTGGAGCATATTTGCCACATGAAATTTCACAGTCGACATTTCACAGCCCATTTCTGCCGCAATGCGCGTATAGGACAGGCCGCGCAGCAAATGCCGCAGCACCTTCAGCTCCGTCTTTGTAAATTCCGTGCTTTTTGCCATTCCGACCTCGACCGTCGGCGGTGCGTCCGGGAAGATGTGCTCCCCTGCCACTGTCTGCCGGACGACCTCCATGAGGCGGTTTTTCTCTGAATCCTTGTACCAGAGGCTGTCCGCTCCGGCGGCCTTGGCCTCCTCAAGCACCGCGCCGTCGATCAGCGAGGTCACAACGACAATGACGATCTCCGGGTGCATGGCTTTGATCTGGCGAACAGCCGTCAGGCCGTTCTCGCGGTGCTCTGTCTGGACGTCCATCAAAATGAGATCCACCTGCGTGGTCCTGCACACCTCGACCGCCTGCTTCGCGCCGGAAATGGACGCAACGATCTGATGGCCGTCCTCCGCACGGAAGTAACTTTCAAGCAAACTGCGGATCATGGTCTGGTCTTCAACGATCATCACTTTCATGTGCTGTTTCCTCCTTTTCCGGCAGACTGAGCATCCGCTTGAAATCAGGACTGCTCCGGATCTCCATGCTGCCGCCCGCCTCCTCCACGCGCAGCCGCAGCATCGAAAGGCCGCCGCCCTCCGTGATCTCCCCTTTGGGCGGCGCACCGTTGTTGCTCAGGAACATATCCGTGCAGCCGCGCTCCTGCCAGAGCTGCACATACAGCTCCGTGCCGCCCGCGTGGCGAACACAGTTTGCCGTACATTCGCGGATCGCCAGCGCGGCCAATGCACGGAGCTTCTGCGATCTCGGCAGTTTTCCTTCCACAAGCACCCTGACGCCCATCTCCCCCGCGCGCCGGATCGCCGCCTCCAGCGGTTCCGACTCCGGCTCCAGCGTCATCTGATTGGAGCGGTAGAGAACGGTGATGGACTGCTCCCAAAGGGTGGCATTTGCCCGGATCTCCTCCAGGCTTGCCTTCCGCAGCAGCGCCCGCCGCGCCGAGAGGATGCTGTAGCCGATGTCGTCATGGACGCGGAGCTTCATTGCCAGCGTCTCCTCCTCGCGGATGATCTCCGGCATCTGCTCAAAAAGCGTCCGCAGGCGTTCGTTCGCCTCGGTCAGCTTTGCGTTTTCTTCCCTGAGCTGTGTTTGCTTCCGGATTAACTCCGTGACATCCGCAGCGGTGACCTGAGTATAACGGATCCCGGCCTTCGTTGTGATCTTCTCCTGCGCAAAGCGCATGGCCGTTCCGTCCGGAAGGCGGTAGATGCGAAGCTGCGGGCTGAGGCAGTCCACGTCCGCAGGCGGTGACCGGAGCGCGTCCTCCATTTCCGAAAGCGTCTGAATGCCGCCTTTTCTCAGAAAATTTGAGATGGCAAGCATCCGGTGATTGATGAGCCGCACCACGCCGTTTTCATCGAAGAAGCACGCCGCAATGGGCAGGCTGTCGAAGCTCTCTTTGATCCTGTCCATACGCGATTATTTCCCTCCCGATGTTCCGAGTTTCCGGACGATGTACTGTAGTCCGTCCTCCTCCAGCTCCCATTCCACGCCGGGGAACTGTTCCTGCAAGCCGGAAAGTGAGCGCGTGTCCGCCGCGCAAAGACGCAGCTCCGCCTCGCTTCCGGCCTCGATGAAGATCAGAAGCGAGCGAAGCGACTCCAGACCGGCCTCCACGACGGCCTCGAACAGGTCGTATGCCTGCGCCGCCTGCTCAATGGTAAGCTGCCGGTCACCATGGACGAATGCCTTACAGTCCACACCGTACAAATTGAGGTTTTCGACCGACTCATTGAGGCACAGGCGAAGCTCCTGCGCGGAGATCGCGCCGCGCTGCACGCCGACAAAGATGAGGTTGTTTCTGCGCTTGATATACGTCCCGATGAGGATGACCTGCCCAAGCAGGCGTCTGGCTCTTTCAGGGTCCTCCGTCCGCTGCAATTCGGTCAGCCGGTCGCGCAGCATGGAGATCTGTTGGGCAGTCTGCGCCTCCATCATGTCGTACAGGCGGTTTTCCTCGGTCAGCTTCAGAAGCCTCGCCCGCTGTGCATTTTCCGCTGCGAGAATGTCACCGCTGTCGCGAAGCTCGTCCCGTGTCATCTCCAGCTCCTGCCGGAGCTGATTGAGCTCGGAAACGTCCTCCTTCCAGAACACCCAGCCGCGCCGCAGCGCGTGGCGCTTCAGAAGCGTATCGCCGCTGAGACGGACGCTGTCCTGCTGCATGCTCCGCAGCTCGCTCTGCGGCAGCGGCTGCTGCATCGCGGCGGAGACAAACTGCGGGCAAAGCGCCCTGTCCGTGATCTGGACCGGCAGGCTCGTCGCCTCAAACAGCTCGTCGTAGCCGAGATTGGACTGAATGAGCCCGCATTGGATGCAGCTTTCAAAAATGCTGGCAAAAATCAGGCAGAGCGTCACGGTCATGTCTCCCGCGATCACCCAGACCCAGTGGGTCCCGCGCACATACGCGACGGCGTAGCCCACCGACATGACAAGCGGAACAAGCGGAAGCCACCGAAAACGTCTGCTGCGCGGAATGCGGCAGTTGCGCAGGATCATCGTGATGGAAACCACGGCGCACAAAAACTCCCACATCACCACGAGGAAATACCCGGCCTTGTAGCGATAATCCTGATCTGACATGACGCCGGACGGAAAGAAAAATACGAACTGATGCAGGTCATTTGTCAGCACAAGCAGCAGCAGGAGCGTCGTCGGCAGGTAAAGCAGCTTCGTCCATCGCGGAAGCCGAAAATCCTCCGCCTTGCCCAGTGACAGCGAAACGAACATGGACAGCATCGGGATAAACAGCATGGGCAGATAGTAGCAATACCACAGCAGGCGCTCTGCATCCACATTGTCAATGGAGAACTTGACGGAGCGCAGCAGCAGCCAGAGCATCATCAGCGCAGCGATCATCAGCAGATAGCGCCGCACGTGGGTCTGCACGATGCGAAAGCGGATAGACAGCCCCCATGCTCCAAACAGAAAGACATAGATCCCGCTGCGCAGGTAGTTCCATCCGTAGTCGTGAAAATCCGTCCGGCTGGCCCAGCGCGTCCACATCGCAAGGGCAATGAGCAGCGCCGCACAGAGCCCGTACCGGATGCTCTTTTTTGTTGCCTTGCTCATACCGCGCCTCCCATGCCGTCCGCCAAGCGGCGTCCATCCGATTTGGTATGTCCCAGTATAACATAGGAAAAAGAAGGTTTCAACCGCACCCGGGGGTCCTTTACGGCAGAAAAAGCGCCGCCTCCCACGAGGCGGCGCCGAAAATGCAGATTTAACTCTCAGCGCGGCTGCAATAGACCGTCACGCGCGCCTCCTTGCTGACCGTGCAGGTGTAGAGCACAAGCGGATAACCGCTGTTTTGGACAGCGTCCACGTCCTCCGGGCTTACCGTTCCGACGGCGCTGACCGTATAGCGGTTGACAGTGCCGTCCATCTCGGTAAAGCGCACGCTGTCGCCCACCTTCATCTCACCGAGTCTTGCAAAGTGTGTCCGGTAATTGTGCGCAGCAATGACAAGGTCGTCTGTCTGCGCGTCGCCGAACTGGCGGCATGGGGAGATCTTCAGCAGCTCATAACTCCAGCTCGACATCACCGGCAGCCGCAGTCCGAGCGACGGAAGCTCCAGATATCCGATAAAATCGTAGCCGGAAGGCATGGCCGCGGGCGTTTGTGCGGACGCATCCGCTGCAGGCGTCTCGTCCTGCGGAGCCTCCAGCGGCTGCTGCGGAGCTTCCTCAGGGGAACGCCCGGACTCCTGCGCCCATTCGACATCCAGCTGTCTGGACGGCGCTTCGGCACTTTCATCCGACGTGCGCGCAGCGATCACAGCCTCGATCTCAGCCAGCAGCTTCTCGGCTTCCTGCCCGGCATTTTGATCCTCCTGCCGATTGTGTGCGAACAGGAGCAGTGCCGATCCGATCAGCACTGCTCCCAGTATCACACAGACAATGCCTGCTTTTTTAGGCATTCTTGCCCTTCTTGCGCTTCGTCGCCATCAGCAGGCCGGACAGGATCAGAACCGCGCCGAGAGCGGCCAGAACGTAGATCGGCCAGTTGAGCTGACCGGTGTCGATCAGCGAATATGTGTTGGTAACGGTCACAACATCACTGCGCACGCGGTAGGACGGTGTGTAGCCCTTGGGAATGTTGGTCTCCACGACCTGCCAGTTGCCGCGGCCGTCGAGCTTCTTCCAGGTGTACGTCCAGTCGTTCCAATCACCGAGGCGCACCGTGTCGTAGACCTTTTCGCCGTCATAGAGCGTGATCGTGACGGAATCGGGGCGATTTTTTGCGTTGTCACCGCTCCACTGCTTCACGACCGTGATTTCCTCCGGGAGCGTCGGCTTCTGCGGCGGAGTCACAGGCGTGTAAAACGGCGTATTGATGATCGTCGTCACATTGCCTTCCGTCTGGTAAGTGGCAGTGTATCTGGGCGGAACGTTTGCCTCCTCGACTGTCCAGACATGGCCTTCGACCAATCGATCAAAGGTGTACGTCCAGCCGTTTTCCTGATTCAGAACCTGTCTTCTTTCGATCACGCCGTCCTTGAGGAGATGGACGGTGACTTCGTCCTTGGTGTGCAGCCAATTTCCGTCTGCCCAGACCTTGCGAACCGTCAGCTGGCTTTCGTTGAAGGCTTCCACATGGAAAACCCAGTCAACCTCGCCCACGCGCTCGGAAAACTCGTTTCCAAGCTCCAACGGCACGCTCAGCTCGACCTTCAGCTTCGCGGTCTCGCCGGTGCGGAACGTTCCAAGCGGTGTATTCTCCTGAAGGCCGCCGAGTTCGTCAGCCTTCGCGTCAAAGATCAGCGTTTCGCCGTTCCAGACCTTCATGGAAAGCTGCTTGAGGAACTCCGTCATCGTTGTGAGGGTCTCTTTTTCCGCTACCTTTTCACTGAGCGGATTTTCCTCGCCGTGCGGGACGGCGCGCATGTAGAGATTCACGAAGTCGCAGTCCGTGGCGGCGTTTTTGAATGTGATCTCCTCGGTCAGCACGTCGCCGGGCATCACGCCCTTGAAGTTTCCGAACAGGTCGGTCGCCGTGTAGTCGCTGCCGGGCTGGAATTCGAAGCCGTCCTTCTGTCCCTTGAACGTGATCGACGCGTCCGCCGCAAACGCCGTGGCAGCAAGGCCGGCCAGCAGAACGAGCACCATCAGGAACGTGAAAATCGATTTGAAAGTCTTTTTCATATTCCCACCCCCTTAAGTGCCGCTGTAGGCAGTGACGCTGCCCTCTGAAATGGTGACGCCCCAAGCCTCCCCGACTGCTTCTGCGGGCACACTCTGGATGGCCTCTGCCATCACGTCAATGGCCTGTTTGCCGCCGTCAGCATCATCATAAGAAGCTTTCAGCTCAATGCTGTCAATAAGAGCATTTTCAGGCAGCGTATTCGGCGCAACAGGTTTTGTGTAGTAATAGTAACCGTTATAAGCGACCCATCCTGCGCCGAGCGTAAATGCCGGTATCTCTGCCGTGCCGCCGATGTGCTGACCCTGCTCGTTCGTCCGGTAGGTCACCAGCTTGACGCGAATGTAGGCGTCAATATCGCCGGTGTTCTTCACATTGACGCTGCTTTTCACACCGGTTGTTGAATTGAACGTTTCTGTCACCTCACAAGCCACCTTGGAGGGATTGAATGTGTTCGTGATGGGCGCATCCTTTGTGGTAAGCCATGCAACGGTGCCGCTGATCGCCAGTGCCAGAAGCAATGCCGTGGCAATGACCATCGCGGTCAGTCTGCCTGTGTGGTGCGCTTTTCTGCGCGCCGGCCGTGCCTTCGCTCCATCGTGCTTGCCTTCGAATTGGCCTTTATACATCATCATTCCCTCCTTTCTCAGTGACTCACGCCGAAGATGTTCCTGACTACCTGACTAAAGCCGTTGAGCCAGTAAATCTTGTCGTTGGCGGTGTTCGTGCAGGTGATGCTGCCGTTGGGATTCGTAGCGTTCAATGTCGCTCCGTCTCCATAAGCCGGTGTATACCGCCAGTTCCAGCCGGTGTTTTCCTGAATGGTGTATGTGCCGACCGGCAATTCAACGAGTTCTTCTGTGCCGTTGCCCCAAATCGTCACCTCAGAATACTTTGTGCCGTCCTTGTACACATCAAACACATAGGACTCATTGCCTGCGCCGCCGGTCTTGTTGATGGTCAGCGTACAGGTCTTGACGTGAATCAGGAACTTCATACCATCGGGAAGCGTGCAGGTTTGACCTGCGCAAGCCGTATGCAGGAAGGTCGTATGACTGGTCACATCCGTGCCGCCAATCATTACAGCCACATCAACGCCAAAGTCCTGCTTGGTGTTGATTTTGTTGTTGTCGATCTTGCCAGCCTCCGGCGTGCAGGTGAAGCCCAACTCTGGCTTTGCGCCAATCATGGTCACCGCTGTATCCAATGTAGTTCCGTGCTTCCATTCGGTCTTTGTGAGATTACCGCTAAGTTCAAGCACATCCGCGCCGTAATAGCCCTCGGAATCCTTGAACGTCAGCTCCGGCTTAAAGACGTTGATCTTGGCAGCTGGATCATTTTTGCCGGTTTTGGCTCCCGTCTGGTCTCCCGTTTTGGGTGCGACCGTGACTTCGATGGTATAGGTCGTATCGTCGGTCAGGTTGTTCAGGCCAGTGGTGGGAATCTCTGTACCATCGGCCTTCTTGAGCGTCACAGTAATATCCACAAACGCTGTCTGCCATTCTCCAAGACCGTAATTCGGCTCATTGAGGTCAAGCTCAATATCACCGACCATGACGGTCGCGCCCGTTTTGAGCTGCTCGGCAGTCACGCCGTCCAGCAGGTATACATTCTTGTCCTCAGCCGCCACTGTCACGTCCTGAATCGGGACATCGACCGTGGGAACAGGGAATACGAATTTCGGTTCTGTAGCGCTGCTGTCTTCATATACCCCTGCATTGGAATTGGTCGGCACCTCGTTTCCGCCAAGGAAGCCTTCTTTCGGCTGCACCGTAAACGAGATCACCAGTTTGTTGCCGCGGTAAGTGACGTTGCCGTTCGCGTCCGTTTCTGTGCCGCACCAGTTTTCGGAGAAGTCAAAGCCAGTCACTTCCAGTTCGCCGTTGGGCTTCACCGTGGCCTGCGCTCCCATCGCGGCAGGATTTTCTGTCCAAGTACCTCCATTGCCATAGGCATACGTTTTCAGTGTGATGTCATTTGCCGTCGCACCCTTTGGCAGTTGGAAGTACGGAGAAATCACGTCTTTCACGACGGCCGATGCGTCCAAGGTCGTAGCGGAACCGCCCTCCTGAATCTGCTGAGAAATCTGCTGGAAAATGCTGTTCAGCGATTCCGCGTCATTCGCAGAAAGGTAATAGCTCGGGTAGTGGAAAGCGCCATTGTTGGAGGACAGATTCTGCATGAACCAGTTGCTGGCTGCCGGTATCCGAGAACTACCAGCTCCTAAGTCTCCAGTAGGTTTCGTTCCAAGGCTGCCGGCATCCGCGCCCTCAAAGATACCAATGGAGTAAACCGTCGCTCCGCTGTTTTTAATGGCTGTTGCCTTGTTGATCGCATCATTGGCAACATCCAGTTCAAATCCGTTCGAACTTGTCGGAGAACCATCGGTAAAGACGATCACGACGCGATTGCGTTTTTCACCATTCGGAACCGGGTTGGCATTCAGAATCCGCTGTGCCATGTCCATGCCCAGGTCGGTTCTGGTCGCGCCCTTTGCAGCCAAAGCAGAAGTTGCCGCATTGACCATGTATTGTCCGTCCGCAGTGTTCACACTCTGAAGGACATCTTTCAGATTCTGGTTTTTAATATTATTGTAAGCCACGCCGACAGAGTCGCTGTTCGTTCCGCGGATGGAAAGCAACTCCGTGTTGTTTCCATTTCCGCTCTTGCTCGCAAAGCCAACGACTGCGACACGGTGATTGATGTCATCCGCTGTTCCAGGCTGTCCATCCGGGCCTGCTGCCTTTTGATTCACGCTGTTAACGAACTCACCAACAGCAGATTTCAGTGCCTGAAGTCGAGTCGTGGTGCCAACAGTTTTGTATTTCTCATAAAGCGTGAAATCTGTCGGTCTTGTATCCTTGCCTGTGGAGGTGCCAATGGTGTGCATTACACCGTCCTTGTCTGTGTAGGTGTAAGTATAGGCGGTGCTATCTCCATCCGCATTCGGAGTGTAAAGCGGGCCATGGATGCCAAAGCTCGGCACAGCCGAGCTACCCGTACTCGTAACGGTGGTAGCATCCGAAAAAGTGTAGGTGTAAGCATAGCCATCCCATGTAAGGTTGCGAGTCACTGTAACAGATTTGTACTCGTCTCCGACCTTCTCGTACAGATTCTCACTATTCTTCCAATACTCCTTATTTGTCAGATTATTCAATTCTCGATATGTTGTCGTCTTTGTTACCGAGACAGTGGCATACTTTCCGTCTTCAAGCTTATGATACAGGTTCGGGTTCACTGCTCCATTATGCCGAAGATAAAAATAGTCATTGTTTGTTTTGTTCGAGTAGGGTCTAAAATCAAACTGCGACATTTTATCTGCCATCGAGCCGGACTGGTCAAGCACCAGAATGATATCCGTGGGGATATCCTCGGTAATCGTGCTCGTGACCTGCGAGCCGGTGGCGTATGCCTCCAGCGTGATGGTGTATGTGCCGTCGTCATTGCGTGTTGCCGTTTTGCTGACCTGCATACCGCTGCCGCTTGGCGGTTCTGCATAGGCGGTTGAGGCCGGGACGATCAACGTGCAGAAAAGGGACAGGCACAAAAGCAGCGATAGAATTCTCTTCTTTTTCATACTCTGCCTCCTTATCTTCCGCCGCTGACCGGCTCACCAAACGGAGCAACATAGGTGAAGTTCACAGTGGGGCTGTAAATCTCACTCTCCACAGGCGGTTCGGATTCCTCAATGGTGATGGGCGGCAGCGGTTCCGGCATCAGCGCCGTCAAATGTGCCTCAATCAGAGCAATCTGCTCCTCAGTCAGCAGGGCAAGCGCTTCCTCGGAAGCTGCCTCGATGATGGCTTCTGCCTCCTCGATGGTCATGCACGCCATGATCCTGTCAAACAGGTGGCAGGGGCAGGTGCAGAACGGATCTTCGCAGCCATCAAAGCAGGTGGGGATGTGTTTCGAGTCCTGTGCCTCGGGCTCCTCATACAAGGGGCAGTCGAGCTGGTGCGGCTCGCCCTCCTCGGGCTGCGGGTCGCAGGTGCAGACCGGCTCATCCGGATTTTCCGGATTTTCCGGGTCTTCGGGGAGCTCGGGGAGCTCCGGATTTTCCGGAAGCTCCTGGTCAATCGGGCCGTCATAGGGCTCCGGTTCTTCTCCTTCTTCGCCCTCTGCGCCCGGTTCTTCCGGCGTCAGCGAGACTTCGTCGGACGCGCCGTCCGAATCGGACGAAAGTGCCAGCGTCGTCGGAAGCGTCACACTGACGATCAGCACAAGGCAGAGCAGAAGCGTCAGGAATTTCTTCTTCGTCATGTTGCTACCTCCTTACGGCGTTGTTGTCGGCCAACCGGCGGCCTCCAGCGCGTTTTTGCCGTTGTTCGCGCTCTGTACAGCCTGCGCCGCAATGTCCACGGTCGCAGTCGCGTTCTGGTACTCGTTGCCCATGTCGGACTTGAATGTCACGGCTGTGAAGATTGGCTCTGTCACCTCACCGGGCTTCAAGGCTTCCTTATAGTAATAGTAGCCGTCCTTTTCTGTCCAGTCCGCCTCGTTCAGCGTCAGCTCGACCAGCGCGGTGTTCGCCTCACCATCGCCTGCCAGCTCGATGCTTCTGGTGACGGATACGCGAATCCACGCATCGGACGCACCGGTGTTTTTGACCTCGGCGATCTTCGTGACCGTTGCGCCGGGCATGATGCCCTCCAGATCTTCAAAGGGCTGCGTCTTTTCCGCATCCGCCCATTCCTGTACAGCGATCTTTACACCGCCGGTGGTGATTACATTGTGTGATGATCCCTCGGCGTTAAAATACGCGAGAGTTCCCGCTGCCAGAATTGCGGCGCAAATCACCACCAACGAGATCACAAGCAGTTTTCGCTTCATATGCCATTTCTCCTCTCAGTCTTTTTACATATCGCACATGGGGGGTCAGCTGGCCGTAAAGGCCATGCGGGAATACCCGGAGTGCTCCCCGGATACTCCCGTATGGCCTGCACCCCGAGGGGTGCAGAGCCATATTTAGAGAAGGTTAGAGGTTTGAGAATCAGCGCGCATCAAATGCAGCAAATGCAGCTTCCCACGTGTCAAAGCCATCAGCCTGCATAGCCTGAGCAACAACGTTGATGCCAAAGTTGCCGTTCTGAGCAATGCGCGTAGTCACATCATTTTCCGTCATTTTTGCCGGGAAAGCGATCTGAGAGAACATTGCGGACGTATCAGCATCGGCATCCAAAACCTTGGTGTATTTCAGGGTCGCAACAAAATCACTGGTGGGATGATCCGGGCCAGACATATCATAAGCAATGTCAACAAGCTCCCAGTCCTCACCGAGCGTATTGTTGATAAGAGCATTGAATGCAGCCTCCTGCGGAGCAGTCCAGACGTTATCGTTGTAGAGGCCCAGCCAGTTCATGCCGTTTTCAACGGTAACAATAGCGCGGATATAAGCACCGTTTTTGCCAGTGTTATGGACAATCGGGTCTTTGGTCACGACAGCACCGGGGTAGACGTTATACTCGTTGCTGGTGACGCGGTCGCCTTCGGGATCATTGACGTTGGTTTCGTCGAGCTTGATCTTGACATCACCCATTGTGAAGGTGTTGGTCGCGGTCTTGGTGTCCGTGAAGTACGCAAGGGTCGCGCCCACGACTGCGATCGCGACGAGCGCAATGCAGAGGCAAATCGCTGTGATCTTCTTTTTCATGTTCTTCTACTCCTCATCAAATATAGTATGGTATTTTTTCTGCGCCGCGCGCAGTGGGTGGACTTCGGAGCGGTGCCGGGGCTCGGCTGGCTTCTCAGGCCATGCGGGAATACCCGGAGGGCTCCCCGGGTACTCCCGGGTGGCCTGCACCCCGAGGGATGCAGAGCCATATCAGAAACTACAAAGTGAAAATAGAGCGTGCGCTCGGATTACTGCCAGTTGGTAGCGGGCGTGCCCCACGGATTGTAATGGGCACCGAATGCAGCGTCCATTGCGGCTGCGGCAGAGTCAAAGCCCTCGGCCTGAACAGCAACCGCAAACACCAGATAGTGCACTGTGCCTTCAAGAATACTCAGATCCGCATCAGGATAGCGCGGGTCAAAGTACTTGCCGTCCTTCATGTCCACGTTCTTGTCCAGATACACGCCGCAAATAAACTGCTCGGTCTTTTCACCGGCCGCGACAGGCATGTAGTAGTCCGCAAAGTAGACATTGTAGCTGACGCCATCCATAACGGTCTCAAAATACTGCCATTTGCCGTTATTCATCCACTTCCACTCATTCTCATAAGTGGTTGCCAGTCCATTCTCCGTCATCTTGTTGCCAAAGTTGCCGTGCAGGATATTCGCACCGGCGTTGAAGGTCTCATAGCCATCGTCGAGATCAGAGGGAACCGCATAGTAGGCGCGAATCCATGCGGCAGACTTGCCGGTATTCTCGATGGTAACGACCTTGTCGATGTAGTTCGCAGCCTTGGGCTGGCCATTGGGGTACTTTTCGCCCTGTGCAGAGCCGACGATCGGCATCAGAACCTTATCGCCAGTATAGGGAACAAAGCCGGTATGGTCCTCATTGCTCTGCTGCTCGATCAGCTTGATTTTGACGCCGCCAGCGGTGAACGTATTGTCAGCATTGTCGGTATCGGTGAAATAGGCCAGAGATGCGCCTACGACTGCGATCGCGACGAGCGCAACGCAAAGGCAAATCGCTGTGATCTTCTTTTTCATGTTCTTCTACTCCTTATCAAATATAGTATAGTATTGCTTCTGCGCCGCGCGCAGTGGGGGACTCAGGGATTGGTGGGGTTCACATTTGCCCACGCCTCGGCAGCTGTAAATTCCGTTGCCGCATCCTTGTGGAGCTGTGATGCGTATGCCGTGATCGTCAGGGTCGGCAGTGTATTCGCCGAAAGGCCTTCCATCATCGCCTTGGTCACTTCGCCCTTGACGGTGACCTTGTCATCCTTGAGGACGCTGTATGCAGTGCCGATATCGGCAGTCACGACTTTCCGTGAGTAGACATTGGTTTGACCCTCAACCAACGTCCAGCCGTCCGCCATTTCATAGGTCATGAAATCATCAAAGTTCGCGGATTTCTCCAGCTTCACAAACAGAAAGCACTCCTCGCTTCCGGCAAGGACTGTTGCCTTGGGGTCTTTCTGAATGTCGTAACCGGGAATCATCTTGAAATTATTCTTTGTTTCTTCCAGCTTGACCTTGATATCACTGGTGGTGAACGTGTTTGTCACCGTGTCGGACTTCGCAGTCAGCCACGCCAGCGTACCGGCAGCGACGCCGACAACGACCAGAACCATCGCCAGCACCAACGCCAAAACTTTCTTTTTCACACTCGGTTCCTCCTTTTTGCAGGTTTCAATGGGGGTATTGCAGCAGGCGGTCACGCTCACACGCCCCGCCTGCCGGGTCGATTTGCTTGAGGCTTGTCTCAGTTAAATGCCGCCCAAGCCGCATCCGCATTGGCGAAGCCGTCCGCCTGAATTGCGTAGGCGTTGACGGTGATGGTCATGCCCTCGATGGTGGCAAGCTGCTCGTTCGTGATCTCGCCGGGGACGGTGATGGAGTCAAACAGCGCGTCCAGCGCAACATCAGCAGTGGGAGCGGCAACCGCTTCCTTGTACCAGAACTCGTATGTACGGGTGTTTGCAGGCGCATCCTTGGTGTTGCCCTTGTAAGTCCACTTGGCTGCGTCATAACCGTTGAAGATACTGGTCAGATTCGCGCCATCGGGTGCGAAAATGGCGTCCAGTTCATTGGCCTTGCTGAAGGTGACGGTCATCTTGACGTAGCTGGATTCGCTGCCGCTCAGGACGGTGACCATCGGGTCTTTGTTGTAGGTGTGGCCGGGAAGCAGCTTGTAGCTGTTTGCTTTCACACGGTCGGCATTTGCAACCAGAGAGCCATCCGGATTGGCTTTCGCTTCGTCGAGCTTGATGTTGACCTTGCCGACGGTAAAGGTGTTTGTGACCGTATCGGTCGAGGTCAAATATGCCATCGTACCAAAGATCGTCGCTGCAACCAGCAGTACCGCACAAAGCGCCAGAAGCAATGCCTTACTTCTTGTTTTCATTTCGGGACCTCCTTGAAAATAGTGATTTATAGGGAGCCTTTCGGCATTGCCCTCTTACGGGTGCGCGGCGCTCACGGCGTCACGCTGCGCCATCCGGCGCGCCATCAGATCATGGACGGCTTCCTGCTGTTTCTCGCTCAGCGGGCCTTTTTCCGCTGCGCGGCGTATGACCGCAAGCTCCTCGTCCGTCAGCAGATCCTGCGTCTCCTGCCGCAGTCTGCGTGTCAGCGCATCGTCCGGCAGCTGCTCAGGCGCGTTCTCCGCCGGAGCACTTTCCGCGGTGCGAGGCCGACTGAATTTCCCGCCGTGCGCGGATTTCTTCGCCGCACCTCTGCTCTTCCCGGCTGCGCGTGTCTTTTTGCCGCCGTCCGGTTCTTTTTCCTTTTCCCCGTCCGAGAAAATGTCGGGAATGAACACCAGCAGCAAAAGCACCGCACCTGCCGAGATCGCGACGTACATGCCGGGCGGATGCTGAATGTATTCCGCAAGATACCCGAGATACGGGATAGAAAAGACCGGCTCTCCGATCACGTTTTTATAATGTACGAGCGTGCCGTCCTCCGCTTCGTTCGCATCGCCCTTGGTGCGGAAACGAATTACGGTTGCGTCCTCCTCATCCGGGACAACCCCCACGACACGGTGCGTCGCGACCGTCTTTTCATCGAGCATGAACGTGATGGGCTGACCGGGCTGAATGGTAAACGGGTCAACCTTTTTGACATAGATCAGTGAGCCGGTATGGTATGTCGGCTCCATCGAGCCGGAGAGGACGGTAAAGACCTGCAAACCGAAAATACGCGCGCCCGCCAGCAGGAGCGCCAGCAAGACAACGACGGCAACCAGGACAGTGCTTATGAAATTCCAGATTTTCTTAAGTGTTTTGCTCATTTTTATCCTTTCCGGCAGAATGTTTCCATTAAAAGTTGTTTTTTCTTTCAAATGGCATCATTCGTCAAATCCCAAAGCATTTTTTCGTTTCCGTTGCCGAAAAAACGGCATTTGGAAACTTTTGTGCGCCTAAAATTCCTGAGTTTCCCTATTTTGTAGTGCAAAATGAACAATATTGCTCGGTCCCGATGCACAATATTTATGTGTGATTTCATCTCGCTGAATCATTATATAGTGGTATTATAGCATCTGCGTTGCATTAAGGCAGTAGAATTTTAGTATTTCTAGGAAATTTTATACGACTCTTTACATATTTTTTATATGAATTTATTACAAAATGTTCACTTTGTATTTCCAGCCGCGTGGATGCTCAATACGCCTAAAAATTCCGTTTTTATGCAAAAATCGACTCTGTCCGTTTGGGCAGGCTCGACAAAGGTTGTTTCAAAATGTCGTATTCAAGAAGTTCAGCGATTTCTGTCCTGCTCAATGAGCAGCTTGAGCGCATCCACCGAAACGCGGACGGACGCCGAGGTATCCTCGCTCATCGTCTGATCGAGCCCGGCCGCCTCACGCTCCTGATTCCAGATCACGTGGAAGCACGAGCCGCAGCGGCAGCCGCGCGCAGCCGCGACGACGAACATGGCCGCCGACTCCATCTCCGAGGCAAGCACACCGAGACGCTTCCACGCCTCCCACTTCTGCAAAAGCTCATAGGAGACCGGCATGGTCTTCGGTGCGTGCTGACCGTAGAACGAGTCCTTGCACTGCACAACGCCGGTATGGACGTCTTTGCCGAGCGCCAGCGCCGCCTGACGCAGCGCGATGGTCACATCGAGATCGGCGACCGCCGGGAACTCGATGGGGGCATACTCCGTTGAGGTGTGCTCAAAGCGGATCGCGCCGGTCGCAACAACGATGTCGCCGGATTTGACCTTCCGATCGATGCCGCCGCAGGTGCCTGTGCGGATAAACGTGTCCGCGCCGATGTTGTGAAGCTCTTCCATGGCGATGGCCGCCGAGGGGCCGCCGATGCCGGTCGAGCAGACCGAGACCTTCTCGCCGAGCAGCTCGCCTGTATAAATATTGTATTCCCGATTCTGCGACACATGATGCGCATTGTCAAACAGCGCCGCAATGGCCTCACAGCGGCCCGGGTCGCCGGGTAAGATCACGTAACGGCCGACATCGCCCTCTACGCAATGGATGTGGAACTGCCGTCCTGTATCCTGCATACTATTTCTCCTTCCGTGTGTAGGGATTTGAAGTGCAAAACAGGAACTCGCATCCGCGGAAGCCCTGTTTGATACTTTATTATATCACATGTCCGCGCAAATAGCAAACGTTTGTCGCGCTTGTTCGTCAGTGGGGAATGCTCCCTCACGTCTCGACTGCGACAAAAAGCGCTGCGCAATTTCTCCGGCTCCTGTGTTTTTGAGATAGACCACATTGAACTCGTGCGTCCCCGTCAGCGGCGGGCATGTGAACTGCGCCAGATCGGCGCGGCCCTTCACCACGGCCTCATAGAGGAAGCTGACGCCGAAGCCGTCCCGCACCAGCTCTTTGATGATCTCAAGCGAGCTGATGGTGATCTGCCGCGCAAAAGACGCGACCGTGTAGCCGCTGTTTTCCAGCTCCCATTCGAAGATCCGTCTGGTTCCGGAGCCTTTCTCGCGCAGAATGATGCACTCGCGCAGAAGCGCCTCCACGCCGATGCGCCTGCCGGCAAACGGATGATCCTTGGCGCAGATGCCGATATACGGCTCGTTCTGAAAGAGCATCCAGTCATAGTGCTGCTTGTCAAAGATCCCCTCGACAACGACGAAGTCCAGTTCGCCATGATTGAGCAGCTCCAGCAGATGCTCGGTGTTGTCCACGAGGTAGTCGATCTGATTTTCCGGCGTCTGCAAGTATTTTTTAATGTATGGCAGCAGCACATACTCCCCGACGGATTTCGTTCCACCGATGCGAAGCGTTGTCTTGGAATCGTCGTGAAGGCGTTTGAGAAGATCCTCCTCATTGTAGCGAAGCGACTGCGCATACTGCTCCATCAGCTCCCCCTGTCTCGTCTTGCGCAGACGCCGGTTGGCGTATGTGAACAGCGTCACGCCGTACTGGTTTTCGAGCGACTGAATATGCTTGCTGACCGCCGGCTGCGACAGATTCAGCGGCTCCGCCGCGCGGCCGTAGTGCATGGTGCTGCAAAGCGTCAAAAAGGATTCCAGTCTCTGTTCCATGGCCTCTCCCCCACTCGATCATGATATGGAATCGTTTCATTCCTTTTTATGCGTTTATTTTATCATAAAACGGCGATAGAATAAAGGCAACACTGCACAATTCGACAAGCAGATTCGGCGAAAGATTTTTTGTCAAGTCAAGGTTTGAAAAGCGAAGGAATACTGTATGTATTTCGAGTTTTTCAAACCGCGGAATTGGCGGAAAAGATCCGCCGAAGCGCGTAGACGCAGTTGGGCGGTGCTGCCTAAAGGCATAAAAAGAAGAAGGATGGAATGAAACATCATGCGCAAGGTACTCTCTCCGATCCCCGGAACGCTGCTGGCGCTCGCGATCGCGTTTGCCGCAAAATGGCTGGAGGGGCTTGAAAAGGCCGCGGGGCTGCATATCATCGGCGCCTCCGTCATCGCCCTGTTCATCGGCATGGCCGTAAACGCGGTCTGGAAGCCCAACAGCACCACCGCTCCCGGCATCAAGTTCACGTCCAAGAAGCTGCTGAAGTTCGCGATCATTCTTCTGGGCGCGAGTCTGAACATCCGCACGGTCCTGACGGTCGGCAAGTTCTCCCTGACGGTGATGGTCTTTACGCTCGCGACCTGCTTCGGGCTCGGCGCTCTGATCGGCAAGGCGCTGGGGCTCAGCTGGAAGACCAGCAGCCTCATCAATGCCGGAACCGGCATTTGCGGCGGCTCCGCCATTGCCGCCATCGCGCCCGTCATCGAAGCGGACGATATGGACATTGCCTACGGCATGTCCGCGACCTTCCTGTTTGACACCGTGATGGTCGTCGTCTTTCCCCTGCTCGGCAGATGGATGGGCCTTTCCGACGCGGCCTTCGGCCTCTGGGCGGGAACGGCTGTGAACGACACCTCCAGCGTCGTCGCCACCGGCTACGCCTTCAGCGAGGCTGCCGGCGACTTCGCAACCATGGTCAAGCTGACCCGGACGCTCTCCATCACCCCCGCCGTGCTGGTGTTTGCGGCGGTCAATCTGCGCATCAAGCGAAAGGAAAACGCCAATGCAAACGGCGTGCCGGTTCGCATCAGCGCCATTTTCCCGTGGTTTATCCTGGGCTTCCTCGCCATGTCCGCACTGGCAAGCCTGAACCTCCTGCCCGCCGAGGTCGCCTCCGTCATGAAGACCGTCAGCAAATTCCTGATGGTTGCCGCGCTGGCGGCGATCGGCCTCAACACAAACTTCAAGTCTCTGTGCCATTCCGGCGCCAAACCTATGCTCCACGGCTTCATCGTCTCACTGCTGGTGGTGCTTGTGGCCATCGGCGTGGAGTTCGCCATCGGCATCGCGCCCTGACCGGCAGCCTACAGCCCTCACATGCAAAATCCAAACACCGCAATAAATAAGCTGCATGATCTCGTTTGAGATCATGCAGCGCTTTTGTATGTCGAAAATGAAGTTGCCGCGAGGAGCTTCAAGGCTCAAAAAGTCCAGTGTTTACGGGCTTTTTTCGACCTATGAAATTATTCCCACTCGACAAATTCAAGTATAGGGGTGCTTATTTACAATGGTTCCGCAAGCAAAACGTTCGCAAATATGTTAATGATTTGCGTTTGTATTTGCGACTGCTTCAATTTTTAGTATCAAAATAGTATCACAGAATATGAGGAATTGCAAGGCTTTCAGCCTTGCAATCATCCAGCATGGGAGCGCACACGCTCCCATGCTGGGGCAGGACGCTCCGCTCTCTCAAGTCAATGGAGGCGGGCAAGTGCCTTTGGCCTTGCCCGTCTTGGTGACCGCGCAGCGCACCCATGCGGGGCAGTCAATGGCGGCGCGCTGTGCGCGCCGTTTATCTCGACCATTGACGGCCACACATGGCGGGCGCTAGGTGATAGTGTATTTCACTGAACCCGATACCCGGTCACAATCAGGCCAACAATCACCTGCCAGAAATCGTTTTCTTCTGCGCTGTAGTACCGGCTGTCCGAAATCTCGTGAAAAGACACGATGCGGTTTATTTCATCCAGCCAGGCTTCATTTTGCATACACTTCGATAATCTCTCTCAAAGATTCTATTTCCGCATCGCTCAGGTGCTTGCAGTAATATGTATAGTCACCCTCGCTTTCGCGCACGACCACATCCACGTAGTCAAGGGAATCGTCCAGAAGATAACTGCGATTTTCAATATCAAACTGGTACGCACATACGGATTCGGAATCGCTTGCGGTTGGCGTCATGGAATCAATCGAAAATAGCTCATCCAAGATCGCCGCATCTTCGGCAGACAGCGTGTATGTTTTTTCACCGGACGGAGATGTGTTCAGGTCAAAGATCGTTAGCGTCATTATTGCTGGCAGCCTATCACCGGAACTGATTTCCTGTGTTTGGAGCGAATAGGAAAGTGTCAACGCTGCATGATCTCCATTTCCCGGTGTCATTGTGACAATCAGCGTCTGACCGTCCTCAGACAAGTCCTGTGTCCAGACGGCATCCGCATCCAGATAGTGCAAATCAGCGTTCATGCCGATGAAATAATCACCGAATACAGAATAATAACGCGGCCATTGGAAAAAGTCGCCGGGCAGATCGCTCCGCTTGCTGTCCTCCAACTCAAATTCCCGGACACCATCTTCGTATTCCGGCAGCCAGTTTGCAAAATCCAGTTTCTTACGAACTCTTGCGTCAATTCCATCGTTCGGTGGATAACCGTCCTCAACCGGCGCGTGTAATCCTGCCGCTGATACTTCCGACCACTTTACGCTTGAAGCGCTGCTGGAAAATACAACGTCTTGAACCTTTATCAATCTGCCGGTGAACACGTGCAGGAACGGCGCACCCGGCATAATGGCGGTCGTTTCTTCAGTTCCATCCTCAAATATGGTTGTAAGCGCGTCATACTGTGTACCATCATTTCCAATAAAGCCGTAGACAGCGGCAAAAGCGTCCGTTCGCATAGCGCAGGCCAGAAGTCCAAACGATGAATCCCATGGCTGCGCCTCGTTCCACGCATAGAGTGAATAGCCGGTGTCTATTTTTTCCAAGGCAAACACCTGATAGCCGGAATAGTCATTTTCGTCTGCATTTTTGCTGCCGGTAAGCAGGAGCAGATAGTCTGTACCGTCAAGGTTAGTCGTCTGGCAGTCCAGCACTGTGTACTGCGCAGAAAGATATGTGTTGACCCATGCGGCAGCTTCTTCCGGAAGATCAAGTGTATTGCTGTCGCTTGCCTGAATACTATCCCACGTCCAAGTCATGCCGCCGTCATGCGTTTGAAGTGTCGTGGCGCTGTCATTTCCATCCTTATCAAGTAATATGACCGGATAGCTGCCGTCATTGCCGGAAAACGTTGGATTCTGTGGCTGCATATTGTACTGCGCATATTCTGCCGGAATATCCAGTTCCAACCGCGTCCATGTTTTGCCGCCGTCCAGCGTCCGCGCAATTTCGGGGCCGTTGTCAAAAAAGTAGCGGTAGCTGATAAAGCCGACCGTTTCAGACGCAAAGCCAGCGCCGATGACCGTGCCGGTATAAAGCGCGTTTGGGTCAGAAATTTCCCACGTTTCGCCGCTGTCCGGGGAAGTGCAGACATTTGCTGCGCCTGTTCCGGCTGCGGGCGGCAGCGCGGCGACGCACCAACAGAACGCGCCGATCTCGCCATAGTAGAATGTGGTGGAATCAAGAAATCCAAAGGTAAAGGCTTCACTTTTCCTGTCACAGCCGGGGAGCGCCGCAATCAGATCATAAGGAATCTTTGCAAGCGGCTCCTTGCTGTCTGTGCTTTCGTACAGTTCAATCCACGGCGTTTGCGAATCGGCAACGAACCCAATCAGTTCAACCGTATCCATGACCGGCAGCGCAGAATCCGCCTCTTGCGGCGTTGCGTTTGCGCTGGAATCGGCTGCATGATCCGGCATTGTGATTTCTCCCGCTTTCTGCCGCGTCAGCTCCGCAAACGAGCAGCCAGTCGCGCTTACGGTGAGCGCCAGCGCCAGAACGATGCAGATTGCGCTTGTGCGCTGCTTTTTCGTCAGGAACAAAATGCGCTCCTTGACTGGAGGTCCAGCCAAACTCAGCGCTGCCGTTTTGCGCGGTGCTTGTGCCAGAATCGCGCGGGCATAGGCAAGGCGCTCACGCTCCGGCAGTTTTGCGGCAACCGCCTCGTCGCAGGCAAGCTCCGCGTCGCGCTTGGGGCAAATCGCAGCAAGCCAGATGAACGGATTCCACCAGTAGACGGTCACGGCCGCTGTGCGGCAAAGCGACCACAGAAAATCCAGATGCCGCAAATGCGTCAGCTCATGACGCAGGATCAATTCCGCCTCGTCCGCTTGCAGCACGTCCTCTGTCAGATAGACCGCCGGAATCAGACCGGCAAGGCACGGCGATTTGACCGCGCCGGAAACATAGATGCACGTTCCGCCGCGCTTGCCGAGAAAACGCCGGTCGCGGTGCAACCGAATCGTAAACACCGCCCACGCGCCGAACAGCCAGAGTCCGAGCAATGCGCTGCCGCTGAACCAGGCAATTTGAAGAATCGGTGCCGTCGTCAACGGCTTTGCAGCCGGTTTCGCAGTTTCTTGTACCGGGGAAACCGGTTGCTGCGCAGGTGTTTGCGGTTTCGTCACGGTTTGTGCGGTTCGCTGAATCACCGGTGCAGTCTGCACGGGCCGCTCTGCGCTCTGCGCCGGAACTGCCGCGTCCTCTGCCGGAAGAACCGGCAGAGAAACCAGTGTTCCCGGCAAGCAGAGTTTCAAAAGCACGACCAGCCAAAGCGCATAGAGCATCCGCTTCGGCACGCGGTTTTTGAATATCGCCCGCACCAAAAGCACAACCGCTATCAGCGCGGAAATGGTCAAAACTTCTTTCAGCATGAGGATTCCTCCTGTTTTTCCGCTGCGTCCAAAATGGCTTTCAACTCCTGAATCTCCTGTTCGGACAGCGCACCGCGGTCGACCAGATTCGAGACCATCATTCCCACGCTGCCGCCGTAGACCTTGGACAGAAACGATTCCGTTTCCTCCGGCTCGACATCAGAATAGGTGATCGCTGCGCTGTATTTCTGAAATTTTCCGCTGTCGTCCATCGTGACCGCACCCTTGGCGATCAAACGCTTGAGCATCATAAAGATCGTCGCCCGGCTCCACCTAGTGTCCGCGTCCAAGGCAGTCACCAGCTCCGCCAATGTCTGTCCCGACCGTGCCCAGAGCGCCTTCATCAGCTTCCATTCTCCGTCGGACAGTTTGAGATGTTCCATTGCATACCACCCCTATCGCAAATGTTAACGCACGTTATATTTGAAGAATATCACAAGTGATAACGTTTGTCAACATATTTCGTTTATCTAAAAATAGTGTTTGATGCCTGAATAGTATTGTCGCTTTATCGTTCAAAGGAGCGGCGCGAACGTTTTTGCTCTTTTTCCTGCTGTTTGGCGGCATTTAACGTTGCTTCAATCTGTTCTGCGCCGAGGATTTGTTTGAGCTGCGCATAGTCGGCAGAGGTGCGCCGGAGGGATTTGTTTTCCAGCTTGACTTCCTGCAAGCGTTCAGACAGGCGGCTGTTGGCCTTCTGAACCTGTCCATAATCCGCTTGTAGCCGTTCAAACTTTCCTTTCAGCTCGACGTAGGCAAGGTATAATGCCCGCAGCACCTTGACAATTCGTGCAAGCAGCGGTTTTGCTTTTTTCTCGCGGTAGGAGCGTCCTGTTTCCAATGCGCCTGCCTCCGGTAGAATCTGTTCCGGGTTGGCGGAAAAGTCCGCAGCCAGCCGTTCCATGTTCTTTACCGCCGGGGCAAGCTCACTTAGACGTTGCTCTTGCTCCGCGACCTCGCTCTCTTTTTCTGCTTTGACGGTTTCTAGCGCTGCAATTTCTTTTGTCCGCTGCTCTTTCTTGTAATCCAATACAGACAGGTGCTTTTCGTGTGTGTCTTTCTTCTCCCATTCAATTCCGTGACGCTGCATCACAAGCGAAAGTTGATCTTTTTCTGAGCGTACCCATTGATTCCACTCCGTATCGCCGCGGCTGCCGCCTTGAAATCCCTGTGCAGCCAACGCCTGTTTGAGAGATACCCGCGTTTCCAAGCCGCGCTTGCTGCCGGTTGTAAATGGAATAAAATCAATATGCAGATGCGGCGTGGCTTCGTCCATGTGCAGATGTGCAGAAAACACGCGGAGCTGCGGATTTCTCTCCCGAAAGCCAGTCATGTATTCTTCTAAGATTTCTACGGCAAGCGAACCCTCGTCGCTCCCTGTGTGCATATCGTCCTTATTGCCGACTTGCAGAATAATCTCATGGAACGTCTTTTCCTGCTTGCTGGCACGAATCTTCTCATAATAATCTTTGATTTTCCGGTCTGCTCTGGTCTGCTTGGAATTGTATCGTGCAAGAGCTTCGTCAAACAGTTCGTGGTAAACAGCTTTGATATTTTCCTCACAATAGGTGATATTCAGGTGAGAACGCTCCGGGTCAGTGTTCTTTGCGTGAAACTTTCGAGTGTTGTGATTTACAGAGCCGCGTCCAACCCTTGCACTGATCGTTCGTTTCATTCATTCACTCCTTTCCGCCGCGCAAGCGGCGTGCCTTTGTTACTTTCTGCGAAAGTAACGCAAAGGCACTTTTGACAGCCAGCGGCCATCAAAAGCGCATTTGCGCCCTACGGGGTGGTGTGGGGGCGTTGCCCCCGCTGTCTGCGGACAGCACCCCCAGCAGGGCTGCCCTTTGAAAAGGGCACCCTGCACCCCGCCTAAACTTCTTCACTCGCCGTTAGGCAGAGCGGAAAGGCACACGCCTTTCCGCTCACCCGGCAAGTGTTTCCCGTGTGCCAACTGTCAAGGGGTTCGGGTTGTATTGCCTTGCGGCAATCTCCACCCGCAAGTATGCCCCCTTGACAGTTGACCCCGCGCCCCGTGACAACCGTGACGGCTGTGACGGCTTTTCAGACAGCAGAGCCGGTATCGGGAAGATCGTCACGGCCGTCACGGTCGTCACACGCAGCCTGATCGAGCGTCAATCGGATACTTCTTCCGGCGTGGGTGCGGGTGCTTTCATAGCAGATATGATACTTGCAATTTAGCTGCCATGCCCGCACATTGAGCCGCATTGCCAGAGCGTTTGGCTTCATGTTTATCTCCAGCGCAGCGGCCAGCTCGGTTGCCGTGCCGCACCACACCGGGCGTTCCGACGTTATAAATGCCGCAACTGCTTCTAAAACAGGGTCAGGTGCTTCATGGTGAAATTCTGTTTCTGCCCGCTGCAATTCCCATATCAGCCTTTCGCTGTTCCGTGTCAGATAGAGCCGTTGATCCTGTTGGTCACGCCCGGATATGTCCAGCGTCGCAGAGCAGTCTGTCCGGCGCTCCTTTTGGAGTAGGAACGCGCCATCCGCTGCGCCGAGCAGACCATTTGTGCCGGAAATCATATCGAATCGATCATCGGCCTGCTGCTTGCGCGTATGATGCACCAGCAGCAGACAAACACCGCTTTCGTCGGCAAAGCTTTTCAAACTGGCCATCATTTCATAATCGCTGGCATAGCTGCATTTTTCGCCGCCGTCCTCCCGGATTTTTTGCAGCGTATCGATAATGATAAGCCGTGTGTCCGGGTGTTCCCGCATAAAGCCTTTGAGCTGTGTTTCCAGACCTTTGTTTAGCTGCTTTGCATAGACTGCAAAATAGAGATTTTCGGTGCTGTTCTCTCCGAACATCCGGTACAGACGATCTTGCAGGCGGCGGTGATCGTCCTCCAGAGCCAGATAGAGAACCGTTCCGCGATTTACGGCATATCCCCACAGCGGAATCCCCATGCTCACATGATAGGCAAGCTGTGCCATGAGGAACGATTTTCCGACCTTTGGAGCGCCCACAAAGAGGTATGTTCCCGCGTAGAGCAGACCGTCAATCACTGGCGGTCTGCCGGGAAAGACCTGTTCATAGAGGTCGTTCATAGACACGGTTGGCAGATACGCCGGGTCGCTGGCCCGGCGTATCTGCTGCATGATTTCCTCCAAATCGTCCGCTTGCGTCTTGTATTCTACGGTGTCCTCTGCTATACTTTGACTAGGTTCTTTTGAGAGCGGCTGTCCTCCGTCTGAGCCAACAGGCGGATATAGGGCAGTCGTTTTCTCTTGTTCAAAATCCATCTGTCAATCCTCCCGCATACCGTCCAGCGTGGTAGAAATCAGTCTGATTGTTTCCAGCAGCTCACCGTCGATGGATTGTCCGGCTTCTATACGTTTGAGTTCTTCCAGAACGCTGTTCAGTTCATTGCGCAGAGCCTTATAGACCCTTGGATTGCCCTGTACGACGATTTCACGGCACAGAAGTCGCCTTGTAATATAATCCTGCTTGGTCAGCCCAGAGAGCTGCACAGCGGTTTCAATTTGCGCATCTTCCTCCGGAGATACCCGAAAAGCAACGGTCTTGCTGCGCCAGCGGTTGTGCCGGTCGAGATTCTTTGCAGACATGATTTATGCCCCCTTTCGTTCCAAATCCAGCTTGTTTGCCATCTCTGTCTGCCGGGTGGGAAACAGGTGCGCATAGCGATAGGTGATGTCAATGCTTTCGTGTCCTACCCGGTCTGCGATTGCCAGTGCCGTAAATCCCATATCAATCAAAAGGGAAATGTGCGAATGTCGTAAGTCATGGATTCTGATGCGCTTGACACCTGCCTCTTTTGCACCTCTGTCCATTTCTCGGTGGAGATAGGATTTTGTGACGGTAAAGATGCGGTCGGTTGGCTGCACGGCGTACAGGCTTTTGATGTAATCTTGCATTTCATCGCACAGAAACGCTGGCATTTGAATCACTCGGTTGCTCTTGGGTGTCTTGGGGTCTGTAATCACGTCACGGCCTTTGATTCGCTGATAGGATTTGGAGATCGTGACGGTCTGTTTTTCAAAATCGAAGTCGGCGGCGGTAAGCGCCAATAGCTCACCCTCCCGCACACCGCACCAGTAGAGCATTTCAAAGGCGTAATAGGAGAGCGGCTTGTCCATCATCGCGTCTGCAAATTTCAGATATTCCGCCTTTGTCCAGAACTGCATTTCACGCCCCTTGGCTTTTCCCATGTTGCCGACTTGGGCGGCAGGGTTGACCTTTAGACCGTAATGCCGCACCGCATGATTGAATACGGCGCTGAGCTGGTTGTGGAGCGTTTTCAGATATACCGGGGAATATGGCTTGCCGTTTTCGTCATGGTGATTCAGCATCTCGTTCTGCCATGCCATGATCTCTTTTGAATGAATGTCGCACATCTTCCGTTTGCCGAAGTAGGGCACCAGTTTTTTGTAGAGGATATGCTCCTTTGTGCCCCATGTGTTTTCCTTGATGCGTCCTTTCATATCCGCCGCATAGAGCGCGACGAAGTTTTCAAAGGTCATTTCCAGATCGGCGGTTTGCTGCTGCAAAAACGTCCGTTCCCATTCCAGCGCGTCACGCTTGGTGGAAAAGCCGCGTTTCAGCTTTTTTACTTTCTTTCCCGTCCAGTCCTCATAGTAAAAGGACGCATACCATGTACCTTTTTCCTTATCCTTGTATGCTGGCATTGCTGTTTCCTCCTTACTGCCTGTCACGCAGGCCATAGAATTTTTCTTCAAAATACCGTCTGCTTACCCGTCCGGGGATGGTGATAAAGCCTTTCTGCTTCAATTCCTCGTTCATCTCCCGTACCAGCTTGTAGGCATAGGGTTTGGAAATGCCAAGCTCGTTGGCAACTTCCTCCGCTCGTACAAACAATTCTTGTGTCAAAGTGTCACCTCCTTATTGATGATTCGCAAATATGTTAATATCCGCGTCTTTATTATACATTAGCATAAATGTTAATGTCAAGAATTTATTTCGCTTTTTTGTTAATATTTATCTTGCGTATTTCGCAAATTTGCGCTATACTGTTTTCGAAGGCGGTGGTATGAATGACAGTAGGAGATAAGATTCGGAAAATCCGTACCTTTCGAGGTATGACGCAAAAGGAACTGGGCGTTGCCATCGGACTGGAGGAAAAGGGCGCGGATAATCGCGTTGCCCAGTACGAAACGAATTACCGTGTTCCGAAGAAAGACTTGCTGAACAAAATCGCGGAGGTTTTGCGTGTAGACCGACAAAACTTCTATACAGATGCTCCGGGGTGCGCAGAGGACTTTATGCGGACATTCTTCTGGTTGGACGAGGATAGTCCGGGGTCTATCCGGCTGTTTCAACTTGTCCGCAATCCGGTCAAAGAGCGAAACGGGGATGATACCACCGCGAAGTACAACGACAGCGACGAATGGCCTGTCAGACAGCCAGTGGGAATGTACTTCCAATATGGTCTTGTCGATGAGTTCATGCAGGAATGGCTGCTGCGCCAACAGGAGCTTCATGCGGGGCAGATCACGCGGGAGGAATACTTTGAATGGAAACTGAACTGGCCGCATACCTGTGATGACAGCAAAGAGCGCAAGGAGTATATTCCTTGGAAAAAGAAATAAGACAAGCAAAAAACCGTCCTGCTGAATTTGTCGTTCAGCAGGACGGTTTTGCTTGTCATTTTGGAATCATTCTCTCGGAGTGCCGGATTTGAAAAATTAGTATCAATCCAGTATCACGAGCCATTTTGACGGGCAAAAAAGCCTGTATTCATGCGGGTTTCCGGCGTTTTCGGAATTACTCCCACTCGCCAAGTGGAAATGCAGTCTAAACTTTTTTGTATAGACCATTTGATTCCATTTGGCTTTATTTGATACCAATTATCCCAATCCTATAGGGTATCCGACTTCCTGCTATCAAAAAGCTATCACCCCGGTGCTATCAGCGGTTATTCTTGACAGGACTATGCAGGTGGCTTGAATGTATTATAGCATATTTTCATGGGATTTGCCAGACAGCGTCTGATTACTATTGAGCATTTTCAGCAGTAAAAAGCATATCTCCATTTGTCTTACGGTCTGTATAATATTGACCCTCTAAAATTTGGGGATTTGCTATCGAGAGTGTTGCCGTGCCATAATGTATTTCACTTCGATCTCTATACTCTGACTTTGGAGTGTTGAGATAACAATATGTTAGCTGCATTTCACCTAAAATATCATCAATAGATGCAGAAAGAGATTTGCTCTTGCTTTCATTTGTAGCGAGTGTAACATGCACAGACAATAGTGTTTGCTTAATTTCAAGTGAGGCATCTCTTTCAATATGATCGTAGCCTGATTTCAATTTGCCGACATACCGCTTTTTCAATTTAGGTGTACTTTCAAATGGGTTGAGCCTCCAGAGAAACTTTTCGTATAGGCCAGAAAGAATTACAGCCGCACTTATTGCTTCACCAGCATATCCAAAAAGATCGTATGCCGACACACCCTCAAGAATTGACTCCCATG
>ERZ1673730.294-NODE-294-length-74955-cov-42.115848_pt1 | contig 74955 bp, 63 predicted proteins | sample MGYA00580200_ERZ1673730 | MGnify/ENA primary metagenome ERZ1673730 (study PRJEB41218, sample SAMN15661761) | gut metagenome | host: Homo sapiens | place: Canada: London | collected 2015-08-20/2019-03-30 | study: EMG produced TPA metagenomics assembly of...
GTACAGAGGAACAAATGCTCCAAAATCGACCCCAAACACGACAGAAAAAGGAGGATATGACACGATGAAAAAATACGACTGGAAGAACGAGTACAACCCCATCCGCAGAACGGCAAAACGCCTTTTGAGCGGAGAACCTTTGACCGATGGCAGACCGCTTTCCGACCTGATCGAGCTGGACGAACACACCCGGAAATGCCTTGCCTTTGAAGCCACCCTCACCGACCGCCAGATTGATATGTTGCAGGAGCTGGGCTATCTGCCTGTTATCATAAGACAGTACGGCGAAGAATGTGCGAACTGTCCCTACACGCTGGACGAGCGTGAGCATGGCATTTGCAGACGATGCGCTGTTTTCAAGAAGTAAGGAGGACGCCCATGCAGTACACCCAAGCACAGATTGACCGGGCAAACGCCGTCAGTCTGGAAGATTTTCTCCGCACACAGGGAGAGACACTTATCAAAAGCGGACGAGAATACCGCTGGAAAGAACATGACAGCCTGACCGTCCGGGGAAACAAGTGGTTTCGCCACAGCCAGAGCAAGGGCGGCTATCCCATTGATTTTGTCATGGAGTTTTACGGCAAGTCCTTTCCCGAAGCTGTCCAGCTCTTGACCGGCGAAAGCGGCGAGGGGCAGACCGAAGCCACCACAGCACCGCCCACAGCGTTCCACTTGCCCTTGCACAACAGAACAGCCGACAGAGCAATTCAATATCTTTGCGAAAGCCGAGGTCTCAACAAAACGCTTGTTGAGGCTTTTCTTCTTTCCGGGGATATTTACGAGGACGCAAAGCGGCACAATGTTGTGTTTGTCGGCAGAGACCGAAGCGGTACGCCGAGATACGCCCATGTGCGAGGAACGGCAGACCCATTCAGACAGGACATTGCCGGGTCTGACAAGTCCTATCCGTTCCGCTATGAGGGAAACGGCAATCAGCTCTTTGTCTTTGAAGCACCGATTGACCTGTTATCCTTCATCTGCCTTTATCCGCAGGACTGGCAGACAAGGAGCTATCTTGCCCTGGGCGGCGTTTCGGGAAAAGCCCTTGACCGTTTTCTTTCTGAACGCAAGGACACCCGAAAAGTGTTCCTCTGCCTTGACAGCGACACCGCAGGAAGCGAAGCCTGTACCCGACTGGCACAGGACATTCCCGGCGAGATCGCCGTCATTCGCCTTGTCCCGGCAAGGAAAGACTGGAACGATGTTCTCCGTCAGCAAGGGGACATTCCCAGCCGCAAATTCATAGCCGAGACAATCACGCTGCGAGAGCTGCCCACCGCCCAGCCTGTCCCAATGCTCCGTATGGCAGATGTGGAGCTGACGAGCGTGGATTGGCTATGGTTTCCGTATATCCCCTTTGGAAAGCTGACGATCATACAGGGCAACCCCGGCGAGGGCAAGACCTACTTTGCCATGCGTCTTGCGGCGGCTTGCACCAACCGAAAGCCTTTACCCGGTATGGAGACACTTGAGCCTTTCAATATCATCTATCAGACCGCCGAGGACGGTCTGGGTGATACCGTCAAGCCCCGACTGATAGAAGCAGACGCAGACCTTGAACGAGTGCTTGTCATTGACGATAGAGACACACCGCTGACCCTTGCCGATGAACGCATAGCAAGGGCAATCCGGGAGAACAACGCAAGGCTGGTTATCATTGACCCGGTACAGGCGTTTCTGGGCGCAGATGTGGACATGAACCGGGCAAATGAAGTCCGTCCCATCTTCCGCAGTCTGGGAGACATTGCACAGGCTACCGGGTGCGCTATCGTGCTGATCGGACACCTCAACAAAGCCGCAGGAACGCAAAGCACCTACCGGGGATTGGGGTCTATCGACATTACGGCGGCAGTCCGCAGTCTGCTTTTTATCGGCAAGCTGAAGGACAGCCCCACAACGAGGGTGCTTATCCATGAGAAAAGCTCCCTTGCGCCGCCCGGACAGTCCCTTGCCTTTTCTCTGGGAGACGAGAAAGGCTTTGAGTGGATAGGAGCTTATGACATTACCGCTGACGAGCTTCTTGCCGGGACAGACACCGCCAAGACCGAAAGCAAGACCGCACAGGCGCAAATGCTCATTCTGGAACTGCTTGCAGACGGAAAGCGTATGCCGAGCGCAGAGCTGGAAAAGACGGTCAATGAGCGTGGGATTTCCTCACGCACCATGAGAACGGCAAAGAGCCGTATCGGGGACAGACTTGTGACCGAGAAAGACGGCACAGCATGGGTCTGCTATCTCCGAGACTGACAACAGGAACACGGCAAGCGTGGCAAAGACGGCAAGGTTTTTATAGATACCTTAATGTTGCCGCCTTGCCTTGTTCCCTCATACCGACACCGCCCGATGATGAACAGTCACCGGGCATTTTTCATTTACAGGAGGATTTTGAATGAACAATACCGCAACTAACACCGCCACTTGCCCGACTGTCAGAAAGCAGATCGGCAAGACAACCTATATCGTGCGTGTGCATTTCAGCCAGACCGCCAAGGAGACGATGGAGGACAAAATCAAGCGTATGCTTCGTGAAGAAGTCCGCAAAATGTGACTTCTTCTTGAATTTGATGAAAAAGTCCTTGACTTTTCGTCTCTGGCAAAACTGCGAAGTCGATTCTGGTGAGCTGCGGCGCACGGCTGGCTCCCTTCGACATTCAAGAGCTTCTTGACCTGACGGCGTATGACGAACTGGAGCTGGACACGCTCGGCGGCAGGAAAAAGGACGATACGCAGAAAACGGCACTGTTTCTTATCATGTCGGACACGGACGCGACGTTTAATTTCTTAATCTCCATGATCTACAGCCAGCTCTTTAACCTGCTGTGCGAAAAGGCAGACGACGAGTTTGGCGGCAAGCTGCCCGTCCATGTGCGCTGCCTGATCGACGAGTGCGCGAACATCGGACAGATCCCGAACCTTGAAAAGCTGGTCGCAACCATCCGAAGCCGTGAGATTTCCGCTTGCCTTGTCTTGCAGGCACAAAGCCAGCTCAAGGCAATTTACAAGGACAACGCCGATACCATCATCGGCAACATGGATTCGCGGCTGTTCCTCGGCGGTTCGGAGCCGACGACGCTCAAAGAGCTGTCGGCGGCGCTCGGGAAAGAGACAATCGACACGTTCAACACCGGCGAAAGCCGCGGGCGCGAAACGTCGCACTCGCTCAACTACCAAAAGCTCGGCAAGGAGCTTGCCAGCGTGGATGAGCTGGCGGTGCTGGACGGCGGCAAGTGCATTTTGCAGCTTCGCGGCGTGCGCCCGTTCCTGTCTGCAAAATACGACATCACAAAGCACCCGATGTATAAGTTTCTCTCGGATTACGACGAGAAAAACGTATTTGACATCGAAAAGTACCTTTCCACAAAGCTGCATCCCAAGCCCACGGAGGAATATGACCTCTATGAGATAGATGCAGCGGATATGTCCACGACCGGCTGATCTCAGCCGGTTTTTATATAAATCTCGAAGACACCAAAGACACAACGGCCACTTTCAAAAATCAATTTATATTATTTTTGAAAGGAGCGCTGGGGACAAAGCAGAGTGGTCTGCGGAAAACCGCGCTTCGCTCCCGGCAAAATTATTTTATGGATTTTTTCAACAGTGCAGTCGAGGTTCTTCAGACTCTGGTCGTCGCGCTTGGCGGCGGTCTTTGCGTATGGGGCGGCATTAACCTGCTCGAAGGTTACGGCAACGACAACCCCGGCGCGAATGCTCATGGTCAATAAAGAAGCACTACAAAACATCGAATGAAGCCGCCCTGTTATGCCGTAATAAAGCAGCAACCACCTTTCCCGACATTTCATCGGTGGTGGTTGCTGTGTTTCTATGAAATTTCAAATTCTGCAACAGCAAAGCATGTCTGCTCTAACTGAGAGTACTTTTTCACAATTCGATATTTCCCAACGGGCAGTTCTCCATAAATAGCAGTCCAATCTATTTCAGCTTCATACTGGTCACCAGCGCTAACAGTAAACAACTCTCCTGTCCAGTCCACAGCGCCAGCATCAATATCATACCACGAGTTGTCTTTATATAGTTGGATAGAGTACTCTGAGCCAAAATCTATTTCAGAATCACTGTTGTTGCACACCGTTAACTGCGCCCCTGTTGATGTCAGCGAACCGTCAGAAAACCGAATTGAGATGGCATCAGTATCGTTTTTTATGTCCATACTACTTTTTGTGAGACTCCAAGGATAGTATTCGTTGCCGCTATAACCACACCCAGAAAAAGCCAATGCAAGGATGCAAGCAAGCGCAAGAATTGCGATTTTCTTCATCGGTATACCTCCCTCAAAAGTTCTAATACACCGAAATACCAAGCGTGGAGATAATATTTCCAGCTTTCACATAAATGACATAGTCTGTTGTTCCTTGTTTTCCGGTCACTATTCCTGCAACATAGCGGCTCGACGATGTCCCGCTCCCAGCCACAATGCCGCCACTATCACCTGAAGCGCACGGTGCGCTGGTAACGACGCAATTGCTAATCCCATAAGATGTTGTATAGTTTGTATCGATAACTTCGCCAGTCTGACAGCCTGAAGATTTGCCCTTAGAGTACGTTGTGGAGCCAACAGCAAGGGACGTATATGCATTTGACACCAAACTGAAATCCCATCCCGAAACATATCTTGTTGCTGTGAAATATGTGTTTGTTTTTTCAATAAAAACAGCATCGACACTTCCGGAAAAATATGGTGTAGCCGCAACTCCGAAGGTTCTAGTGCCTATGGATATAGTGTCCCCTTCAGAAATTGAAGAATGTGGGGCAGTCACAATACCAAGATTTCCGTCCTCATCTTCTGCCCAAAATCCTACGCTCCTGCTATAAGCACCGTTCTTAATGGTCGTTCCTGGCTCAACTACGGCAGTAGGAGTATCTTTTGCTGATGTTGCAATTATCTTTATACTATCGAACGTTGATACTTTCTCTTGAACTTCATTTTTAATAGAGCTTGATTTTGCATCCGAGTCAGAAGTAATAAGATAAAGAGCCACCGCATTATCTTTGTAAGAAATGCCGACACCAGCGATATTTGCGATAATAGGATCGGTTGACGTTGCGTCCATTTTGTTTACAATATCCGCATGAGCTTGCTTTAATTCGGCATAGGAGTATTTTACTTCATCAAAAATAACATTTGTAAGACCGATGATGTTTTCAAAATACTCTATAACGCTTTCGTCAAGAGAAGTCACCTGAATAACCAACTTCTTTTCTGCATTGATGTATGCTCCACCATAAAATGACGGAAAATTTGCATTCGCATCATCAATTAACTCAGGGGCGTATGCCCAAACTTGTAATAGCTTGTTGTACTTTTCGTTCGCTTGGTTTTCTAATGCTTGCAATTCAGCAGGCAAAGCAATGGGGACGGTAGTAATTTTAGAATCATCTTCAGAGGCAACGGCGGTGACGTTGAGAACAAAACAGGTCATTATCAACATTGCTATCGCCAAAAAGACGGATAAAAGCTTTCTCATGAGTTTACTCCTTTCCAACTTTTCTTAAAATGAAACGAAAACAATAGAGCGCACAAGCCGACTAATCACCAGTCCGGCCTATGCGCTCGTGTGAATGATTTTGATACGACCTCTCCATAATCGGGAGCCGCACCAATACCACCAACATGCGAAGCCGAACCGGGCATCATTGGGACGATACATGGCGTTACCTCCAATCATAGTTTGTCAGATAGGTATTCTATCCGCATAGTAAGTCTACCATATAATGACCACCATTTTCAATATGGCGGCAGTAATCTGTTTGTTAATTTTCTATGAACGGGCAGCTGTGAGAGTCACTTTGAAAATGGTAAAGGGGAACGGTGCGAATTGCCCTTATGAGAACTCCCTGCTCCTGTCTTTAGACAATATTGGTAGCGGCTACCGATATTGTGCCGCAGAGAAAAATGAGGGCATCGTCTCTTATAGATTCATCACGAAAGATAGCAAAACAGGCTGCACCCGTCAATGGTCGAGATAAACGCATACGCGCCATTGACAGTCGCAGCTTGTTTCGCTTTTCGGCAGACAAGACGGGCAAGCACAAGCTGTGCCTGCCCGCCCTGATCTCAGGTTGAATTCTCATAAGTCAAGCATATGTTTTTTGAACGGTTTGCATGGCAAGCCGTTTTTTTACGCCCATTTTTTCAAAAAATTTATCCACAATCTTTGGCAAAATGCCTTTCCTGTCGTTGTAGGCAGCAGAGGGAGAAATACGCAGTTTTACGGCAGGAGCAGAGTGTGAACTGTCAGAGCAAGATTCTACCGAGGTGCCATAATTCGCTGTCCGCTCATTCTGTCCCATCGGAATCTTGTTGGGGATTGCATTCCCCAAACCCTGCTGTTGCGGCTTACGCCGGAGAGAGCGCCGAAGATCAAACCATTAAGAATTTGTGAACATTGAAAAACAGCCCCGTACTTTTTGCCGTTTTTTCTTTAGGTATTTGAGGAGATGTTTTCCTGTTTACAAACGATACCGCAGAAAGGAAGTGAAGCCCATGCCCCGCAAACAGTACGACACGCCGCGCCGAAAGCGGGTAGTCAAAACCCGGCTGACCGAGGAAGAATACGCCGACTTTGCCGCCCGCCTTGCGCCCTACGGCATCAGCCAATCCGAGTTTATCCGCCGTGCCATCCGAGGCGCAAGCATCCGTCCCGTTGTCACCGTTTCCCCGGTCAACGACGAGCTGCTGTCCGCCATCGGGAAGCTGACCGCCGAATACGGGCGCATCGGAAGCAACCTCAATCAGATCGCCCGGACGCTGAACGAGTGGCACAGCCCCTATCCGCAGCTTGCCGGGGAGGTACGCTCGGCGGCTTCCGACCTTGCCGCCTTGAAGTTTGAAGTTCTTGAAAAGGTAGGTGAAGCCGTTGGCAACGTTCAAGCATATCAGCTCTAAGAACGCCAACTACGGCGACGCTGAAAAATATCTGACCTTTGCACACAACGAGTTCACCATGAAGCCCACCCTTGATGAAAACGGGCGGCTTGTGCCGAGGGAGGACTACCGCATTTCCACAATGAACTGCGGTGAAGAAGATTTTGCAATCGCCTGTATGCGCTCCAATCTCCGCTACGGAAAGAATCAGAAGAAAGAGGACGTAAAGAGCCACCACTACATCATCAGCTTTGACCCACGGGACGGCCCGGACAATGGGCTGACCGTTGACCGTGCGCAGGAGCTGGGCGAGAGGTTTTGTAAAGAGCAGTTCCCCGGACACCAAGCCCTTGTCTGCACCCACCCGGACGGACACAACCACAGCGGAAATATCCATGTTCACATCGTCATTAACAGTCTGCGAATTGAGGAAGTGCCGCTGCTGCCCTACATGGACAGACCCGCAGACACGAAAGCCGGGTGTAAGCACCGCTGCACCGACGCGGCTATGGAACATTTCAGAGCCGAGGTCATGGAGCTGTGTCACCGGGAAAACCTCTATCAAATCGACTTGCTCCACGGCAGCGCGAACCGCATCACCGAGCGCGAGTATTGGGCGAAGAAAAAGGGGCAGTTTGCCATCGACCGGGAGAACGAAAAACGGCTGGAAAACCATGAGCCGCTGATACACACAAAGTTTGAAACCGATAAGGAGAAGCTGCGGCAGACTATCCGAGCCGCTCTGTCCTCTGCTGTTTCCTTTGATGATTTTACCGGGAAGCTGCTACAACAGGGCGTGACCGTCCGTGAGAGCCGGGGACGGTATTCCTACCTGACCCCTGACCGGACGAAGCCCATCACCGCCCGGAAGCTGGGCGACGATTTTGACCGTGCCGCTGTGCTTGCCACATTGGAGCAGAACGCCCTGCGCCCGGTGAATACCGCAGCGAAACGCGACGCTATTCCGGCAGACCGCACCCTATCTTCCATTGAGGGTACTTCCGGCAGGCACGCCCCGAAGCAGGGCGCACTGCAAGCCCCCGCCATTGGGCGCATGGTGGATATTGAAGCCAAGAAAGCCGAGGGAAAAGGCATCGGCTATGAGAAATGGGCGAAAATCCATAACCTCAAACAGATGGCGGCTACCCACAATTTCCTGACGGACAACGGCCTGATCGACCTTGACCGTCTGAATGAAACCGTGCATGAGAGCCACAGCAGAATGTACGCCCTGCGTCGGCAGCTCCGCGCCGTGGAGGATGAGATCGCCGCAAAGAAGGAGCTGCAAAAGACCATCAACGACTACCGCCGCACGAAACCCGCAGTGGAAGCGGGCAGGAAACTGAAAGGCAAAAAAGCGGAGATGCACCGTCAAGCCTACGAAATGGACTATATCATCTGTGAGGCCGCCGTGCGTAGGCTGAAAGAGATGCTGAACGGCGGGAAGATACCCGCAGCCGCCAGACTGAAAGGCGAGATCGAGGCCCTCATTTCCGAGAAAAACGGCATTTACAACGAATATCGCCGCGCAAAGGACGAGTATGACGAGCTTGCCAATGTGAAGTACAACGCCCAAAGGCTGATGGAGGCCGGACAGACGCAGAAGCACAAGAAACGCAGCCACGAGCAGGAGCGGTAACGCCCTAAGCTGAACTTAGCTCGTTTGCCGGGGTAAATATCCCATCCCGAAACGCCGCAGAACGCACGAAAGGAGCTTACCCATACCCGCATACCACCCATCTTGTAAAAAGAGCGTACAGGGCAAAAAATCGCCGAAATTGATACCGAGATTTACATTTTTGCCTACCATACCATGACACCCAATAGACGAAAGATAGGAGCGTGAAAGATATGCCGAGAATGAGCAGAGAAAAACGCCTGGAATGGTCGTTCTTCCTCAACCACAGAAACCGCATCGCCTACAACGCGCTTTGCCGGAGCTGCACCCACGACTGCAAGCAGAGCTTCCGGGCAATCGTTGTCCTTTGCCCCCGCTACTGGTCCAAACGGTGGAAGCCGCCGGATGGGGGTCCAAAACAGCCCCCCATCCACGGCAAAGGGCTGCCGTGTTTCAGCGTACCCCCCGTGCAGAGAAAAGGAGTATCGTGTTTCACGACAACCCCGACGCATACCGAGAAACCCGCACAAAGGAGCGTGAGCCAATGGCAGATAACCGCAAATATTACTACCTCAAGCTGAAAGAGAACTTTTTCGACGGGGATTCCATCGTGCTGCTGGAAAGTATGCCGGACGGGATATTGTTCTCGAATATCCTGATGAAGCTGTACCTGAAATCCCTGAAAAACGGCGGCAAATTGCAGCTTGACGAGCATATCCCCTACACGGCGCAGATGATCGCCACCCTCACCCGCCACCAGATCGGCACGGTGGAACGGGCGATCAAGGTTTTTCTGCAACTGGGGCTTGTGGAGCAGCTTGACGGCGGACTGCTCTACATGACCGATATTGAGCTGATGATCGGCCAGTCCTCCACCGAGGGGGAGCGGAAGCGGGCGGCAAGGCGGGAAAACCGGGCTTTGCTGCCGCAGCGGACAAACGTCGGACATTTGTCCGACATTCGTCCACCAGAGATAGAGAAAGAGATAGAGATAGAGTTAGAGAAAGAGAGAGAGCGAGAGGAAGGACGGCCAGCGCCCGCCGTTTACGGAAAGTATCAGAATGTTTTCCTGACAGATACCGAGCTTGCGGAGCTGAAAGAGGAAATCCCCGACAGGTGGGAGTATTACATCGACCGTCTTTCCGGCTATATCGCGTCCACCGGGAAGAAATACCAGAACCACGCCGCCACCATCCTGCGCTGGGCGGCAGACGATACCGCGAAGGCAGCCCCGAAGCAGGGCATACCGGACTACACCTACAAGGAGGGAGAGAGCTTATGAAAAACGAACTGGAAGCTGTTTTTACGAAACTGACGACGGTCACGCCGGAGCAGGAGGACTACACCGGAGAGGACGGGCTGCTGTACTGCGGCAAGTGCCGTACCCCGAAGGAAGCCTACCACACGGAGGAAACGAGGGCATTGACCGGGCATGACAAGCGCCCGTCGGAGTGCGACTGCCAGCGGGCGAAGCGTTTGGAGCGTGAAGCCGCCGAGCAGCGCAGAAAGCACATTCAAACCGTGGATGATTTGAAAAACAGGGGCTTTACCGACCCGAAAATACGGAAATGGACGTTTGAAAACGACAACGGCAGAAATCCGCAGATGGACAAGGCCCGATTCTATGCGGACAACTGGGAAGCCATGCGGGATGAGAATATCGGCTACCTGTTCTGGGGCAGCGTCGGCACGGGCAAGAGCTACCTTGCCGCCTGTATCGCCAACGCACTCATGGAACAGGAGATCCCCGTCCGCATGACCAACTTTGCCGCCGTGCTGAACGACCTGAACAGCCGCATTGAGGGAAGAAACGAGTACATTTCCCGCCTTTGCCGCTACCCGCTGCTGATCATTGACGACTTCGGCATGGAGCGCGGCACGGAATACGGGCTGGAACAGGTCTACAACGTCATTGACAGCCGCTGCCGCAGCGGCAAGCCCCTAATCGTTACCACCAATCTAACATTGGACAGCCTGCAAAATCCACTGGACACCGCCCACGCCCGCATCTATGACAGGCTGCTGGAAATGTGCTGCCCCGTCTGCGTATCGGGCGAGAACTTCCGCAGGGAAAACGCCGCGCAGAAAATGGACAGGCTGAAAACGCTGATGGAAGGAAAGGAGAGCCGATGAACGAGAACAGGAACAACGAACCCCGCCGCCCGGACTGCGTGACCGAGGTACGCATGGGCAACACCGTCCTTGTGGTGTCCGGCTACTTCAAGAAGGACGCTGCCGCCACCGCAGCCGACAAGATGATGAAGGTGCTGGCAGCGGAGGCCTCCATCCGAGCAGACGATAAGCCCGCATTGGAAAAATCGTCATAATGACGGGTCGTAAAGAAGCGAAATTTACAATTACCCGCTATACAGGCCGCCGCCCCGTGTGGTATGATATTCATACGGAATCGCGGGGCGGCTGTCGGAAACGGAGGATTTTATGTTAAGACAAGCCACCTACACTACCCCTGTTACCGCCCTTTACGCAAGATTGAGCAAGGACGATGAACAGCAAGGCCCGAGCCTGTCCATTGAGAATCAAAAGCGTATCCTTGAAACCTTTGCACGGGATAATGGATTTTTGAACTGCCGCTTTTTCGTGGACGACGGATGGAGCGGGGCGAATTTTCAAAGACCCGGCTTCATGGAGATGATGGACTGCGTGGAAAGCGGAGAGGTCAAATGCGTGATCACCAAAGACCTGTCGAGAATGGGCAGAAACTACTTGCAGGTCGGAATGTTCACCGAGATCACCTTCCCCAAGAAGGGCGTGCGCTTCATCGCCATCAACGACGGAGTAGACAGCGCACAGGGCGAGAACGACCTAACGCCGCTAAAGAATTTATTTAACGAATGGATGGTGAGAGATACGAGCAAAAAGATCAAGGCGGTCAAGCGGGCAAAGGGCATGAGCGGCAAACCCACGACGACCCAGCCCGTGTACGGCTACCTCATGGGCGAGGACGAACGCTTCATCGTGGACGAGGAAGCCGCTCCCGTAGTCAAACAAATCTATGACCTCTGCCTTGCCGGGAACGGCCCCTCCAAGATCGCCCGTGTGCTGACGGAGCAGGGCGTCCCCACGCCGGGTACGCTGGAATACCGCAGGACGGGCAGCACCCGCCGCTACCACCCCGGCTATGAGTGCAAGTGGGCGACCAATACTATCGTCCATATCCTGGAACGCAAGGAGTATCTGGGGCATCTGGTCAACTTCAAGACGGAGAAGGTGTCCTACAAGGTCAAATCCAGCGTGGAGAACCCGGAAGAAAAGCAGGTGATTTTCGAGAACGCCCACGAGCCTATCATTGACCCCGACACATGGGAGCGTGTGCAGGAGCTGCGTAAGCAGCGCAAGCGTCCAAACCGCTATGATGAAGTGGGCTTGTTCTCCGGTCTGCTGTTCTGCGCCGACTGCGGCAGCGTCCTCTACCAGCAGCGGTATGAGAACAAGACCCGCAAGCAGGACTGCTACATCTGCGGCAACTACAAACGGCGCGTCAAGAGCTGCACGGCGCACTTTATCCGCACCGACCTTCTGACAGCGGGCGTGACGGCGAATCTCCAAAAGATCACCGCCTACGCCGCCAAGCACGAAAAGCAGTTTATGAAGCTGCTGATCGAGCAGAACGAGGACGGCGGCAAGCGCAGAAACGTCGCCAAGAAAAAGGAACTGGACGCAGCCGAGAAGCGCATAGCCGAGTTATCCGCCATCTTCAAGCGGCTGTATGAGGACAGCGTGACCGGGCGCATCTCCGACGAGCGTTTTGCGGAGCTTTCCGCCGACTATGAAGCCGAGCAGCGGCAGGTCAGGGAACACGCCGCCGAGCTGCAAGGGGAGCTTTCCAAGGCGCAGGAGGCTACGGTCAACGCCGGGAAGTTTATGAACATCGTCCGCAAATACACCAGCTTTGAGGAGCTGACCCCCACCCTGCTGCGGGAGTTTATTGAGAAAATCGTCGTGCATGAGTGCAGCTACGACGAGAACAAGCACCGCAGGCAGGAAATTGAAATCTACTACTCCTTTGTCGGCAAGGTGGACTTGCCCGACGAATAAGCCCGACCTGTCCGGCGCAGTGCGCAAGCGCCGGACGGGAACGGCAAAATTTTTTACACTTCTATTGCTTCTTTATCTAACAACAGCAAAGTCGCAGGGCGTCAAGCAGCTCGTCGCGGGCGGCGGCGTGGCGCTCATCGGCATTACGCTGATCCCGCTTCTGTCCGGTCTGCTCGGCTGAGCGGCCGCAATGACAGGGGGACGCTCCATCACGGAGCGTCCCCGAAAGGAGGATTCGCCGGCAAATGGATGTAATCAAACAGGCAATCGTTGACTGGCTTCGGGAGATTCTGCTCGGCGGCATTATCAGCAACCTGTCCGGACTGTACGACAGCACCAATACGCGCGTGGCAGAGATCGCCGGGCAGGTCGGCACGACACCGGCTGCATGGAACAGCAGCATCTATAACATGATCCGCGCTCTGTCAGATAACGTCATCCTGCCCATTGCGGGCGTGGTGCTGGCGTTCGTGATGACGCTGGAGCTGATCCAGCTCATTGTGGACCGCAATAATATGCACGATGTTGATACATGGATGTTCTTCAAGTGGATCTTCAAGACCGCCTGCGCCGTCCTGATCGTCACAAACACATGGAACATCGTCATGGGCGTTTTTGATCTGGCACAGAGCGTAGTGAACAGCGCCGCGGGCGTTACCGTCACGCAGGCATCGCTGGACATCAGCTCCATCGTGACAGATTTGGAATCCCGGCTGATGGATATGGAGCTGGGGCCACTGTTCGGTCTGTGGTTCCAGACGCTCTTTGTGGGCGTGTGTATGTGGGCGCTTTCTATCTGCATTTTCATTGTCGTCTACGGCAGAATGGTGGAAATTTACCTCGTCACGTCTGTTGCGCCGGTCCCGATGGCGACGATGATGAACCGTGAATGGGGGCAGACGGGGCAAAACTACCTGCGCGGTCTGCTTGCGCTCGGCTTTCAAGCGTTTATGATCCTCGTCTGCGTGGCGATATACGCTGCCCTGATCGGCAATATCGCGGTCAGCGACGACATCAGCTACGCCATCTGGACGTGCATGGGCTATACAGTGCTGCTCTGCTTCACGCTGTTCAAAACCGGTTCGCTCGCAAAGAGCGTGTTCCACGCGCATTGATTGCAGCTGCGTACAGGAGAATACAGCATGTTGACACTCGTTCCGGTTTCTCTGGCAGAAGCGAACAGCTTTGTCGCCGCGTGGCATCGTCACCATAAGCCCGTGGTCGGACACAAGTTTTCTATCGGCTGCAAGACAGACGGTCGGTTGGTCGGTGTGGTCATTGTCGGTCGCCCCGTAAGCCGCTATCTGGACGATGGGCAGACACTGGAGGTCAACCGGCTCTGCACGACCGGTGCAAAGAACGCTTGCAGCTTTCTTTATGCTGCTGCCGCACGGGCGGCAAAAGCAATGGGCTATCGAAAAATCATCACCTATACACTGGATACGGAAAGCGGCGTAAGTCTGCGTGCGGTCGGTTGGCGCTGCGCGGGTCAAGCTGGCGGTACGGCATGGACCGGCACCAGAAAGCCTAAAACCGAGCTGTATCCGGCACAGATGAAGATTCGATACGAAAAAATGCTATGACAGGAGAAGCATTATGGCTTACGTTTCCATTCCAAAGGACTTAAATACGGTCAAAACCAAGGTATTATTCAACCTCACGAAAAGACAACTGATCTGCTTCGGCTGCGGCGCTGCCATCGGCGTGCCGCTCTTTTTTCTGACAAAGGCGCATACCGGTGTCAGCACAGCCGCAATCTGCATGATCCTCGTGATGCTGCCGTTCTTCCTGCTCGCCATGTACGAGCGGAACGGACAGCCGTTGGAGAAGATTCTCCGCAACATCATCAGGGTCTGCTTCCTGCGTCCCAAGCAGCGGCCCTATGAAACGAACAATTTCTATGCCGTGCTGGAACGGCAGAACCGGCTGGACAAGGAGGTATATCAGATTGTCAACCACACGAAACCTGACAAGAGCCGAACGCAAAAGGATCGACGCCGCCATCGCAGGCGCGAAGCGGCAGGACCCGAAGCATAGATCCGCGCAGGATTCCATTCCCTTCGAGCGGATGTTCCCGGACGGTATCTGCCGGGTAACAGAAAACTACTACACAAAAACCATTCAGTTTCAGGACATCAACTATCAGCTCTCGCAGAACGAGGACAAAAGCGCCATCTTTGACGGCTGGTGTGATTTCCTCAACTACTTCGACGCATCCATCCACTTTCAGCTGTCGTTTCTCAACATGGCGGCGAACAAGGACACCTACGGCACGCAGATCGCCATTCCGCTGCGTGGCGACGCCGACGATGCCATCCGCGCCGAATACACGCAGATGCTTCGTGACCAGCTGGCAAAGGGCAACAACGGCCTGATTAAAAGCAAGTATATCACTTTCGGCATTGAAGCGGATGGACTGAAAACGGCAAAGCCCCGTCTCGAGCGCATCGAAATGGACATTCTCAACAATTTCAAGCGCCTTGGCGTTGCCGCCGAGCCGCTGAACGGCGCTGCCCGGCTTCAGCTGCTGCATGATATGCTCCATATCGACGAGCCTGCGCCGTTCCGCTTTTCGTGGGACTGGCTGGCGTCCTCCGGTTTATCGGTCAAGGATTTCATTGCGCCCAGCTCCTTTGAATTTGCCAAGGGCAATTCCTTCGGCATCGGACAGAAGCGCGGCGCGGTTTCGTTCCTGCAAATTCTCGCGCCGGAGCTGAACGACCGGATGCTGGCTGAATTTCTGGACATGGAAAGTTCCATCATCGTCACGATGCACGTCCAGCCGGTCGATCAGGTTGCCGCCATCAAGACTATCAAACGCAAGATCACCGATCTCGACCGCATGAAGATTGAGGAGCAGAAAAAGGCCGTCCGCGCAGGCTACGACATGGACATTATCCCGTCCGACCTCGCCACCTATGGCAATGAAGCGAAAAAACTGCTGCAAGAGCTGCAAAGCCGAAATGAGCGTATGTTTTTGCTGACGTTCCTCATTCTGAATGTCGCGGATTCCGTGCCGAAGCTCCGCGTCAATCGCTTGCAGGCGTCCGGTATCGCGCAGAAGTATAACTGCCAGCTGGTGACGCTGGACTTCCGACAGGAAGAAGGCTTGATGAGCAGCCTGCCGCTGGGGCTGAATCAGATCGAGGTACAGCGCGGCCTTACGACATCCTCCGTCGCCGTGTTTGTGCCGTTTACCACGCAGGAGCTTTATCAGAACGGCAGCGAAGCGCTGTACTGCGGGCTGAACGCGCTTTCCAACAATCTCATCATGGTAGACCGAAAATTCCTCAAAAACCCGAACGGCTTGATCCTCGGTACGCCCGGTTCTGGTAAATCCTTTGCCGCCAAGCGTGAGATCGCCAACGTCTTTCTCGTCACTAATGACGACATTATCATCTGCGACCCCGAAGCGGAATACGGGCCGCTGGTCGAGCGGCTGCACGGGCAGGTCATCAAAATCTCGCCCACCAGTCCGCATTACATCAACCCGATGGACTTGAACCTCAATTACTCGGACGATGAAAACCCGCTGAGTTTGAAATCGGACTTCATTCTCAGCTTGTGCGAGCTGATCGTCGGCGGCAAGGACGGCTTGCAGCCGGTCGAGAAAACCATCATCGACCGCTGCGTGCGCATGGTCTACCGGAATTATCTAAATGACCCCAAACCGGAGAATATGCCGGTGCTGGAGGATCTTTATAACGAGCTGCGCCGACAGGAGGAAAAGGAGGCGCAGTATGTGGCGACGGCGCTGGAAATCTACGTCACCGGCAGCTTGAACGTGTTCAATCACCGGACAAACGTGGATATTCAGAACCGCATCGTCTCGTTTGACATCAAGGAGCTTGGCAAGCAGCTCAAGAAGATCGGGATGCTGATTGTCCAAGATCAGGTGTGGAACCGCGTCACCGTCAACCGCGAAGCGCATAAGTCCACGCGCTACTACATTGACGAGTTCCACTTGCTCTTAAAAGAGGAGCAGACGGCAGCGTACAGTGTTGAGATATGGAAGCGTTTTAGAAAGTGGGGCGGCGTTCCGACCGGTGTCACGCAGAACGTCAAAGACCTGCTTTCTTCCCGCGAGGTCGAGAACATCTTTGAAAACAGCGACTACATTTATATGCTCAACCAAGCCAGCGGCGACCGGCAGATCCTTGCCAAACAGCTCAATATCTCCCCGCATCAGCTCTCGTATGTCACGCACAGTGGCGAAGGCGAAGGGCTGCTTTTTTATGGCAGTACGATCCTGCCTTTCGTGGACCGTTTCCCGAAGGATACCGAGCTGTACCGCGTTATGACGACCAAGCCTAATGAAAAGATTTGAACGACGGAACGTGAAAGGAGAAGCAACATGAATATTCATATGAAAATTTTTCGCAGTCAGCACTTTGACCCGCTGCGCGTCGTGATGCTGGACGATGAGCCGTGGTACATCGTAACGGACATTTGCCGCACACTCGGCTACGGCAACGCGACCAAGGCTGTCCGTCTGGTACGGCAGGAGGATAAGACCATCATCCATGTCCCGAACCTCTCTGTCGGCAGCAACCCGGCAAACGCCGTCAATTTAAGCGGTCTGGAGACGCTGATCGTGCGTTCCCGCAAACGGGAAGAAGCCGCCGCGTTCAGCCGCTGGCTGGCTGATACGGTCTTTCCCATCGTCTACGAGGATGACCCCAAACCGGAACCGCAGGAGCCGCCAAAGGAGACTGCGGACGACGACCTGTTCCTCGTCCATCGGTCGGACTATCTCCAGCATTTGAAGGAGATGGCACAGCTCTACGCGATGCTGCGGGATGTGAACGCGCTGGTCGCATCGATCCCCGGCAGCGGCATGGTGCCTGCCGTGCGGGCATTTTCTCAGTATTGCAAGGAAACCGGCGATGAGCTTCTGGCAGGGCTGGGGCTTTCGGAAAAAATGACGCAGGCAGAAAACGATGCCGCTGTCCATGCGCTGATGGAAAACGAGCTGCTTTCGCTGCGCGACGCTGGTGCGTCCCTCGAATTGGGACAGTCCGCGAAGCTCTTTGCAAATCTTCTGGTGGGAGTTCTGTATGGAAACTGATCGCATCCTCTGCGGCGACGCGCTGGAGATGCTGCGAACCCTTCCGGACAATTCCGTGCATTGCTGCGTCACCTCGCCGCCCTATTACGCCCTCCGCGATTACGGCGTGGATGGACAGATCGGGCGTGAGGACACGCCTGCGCAGTATGTGGCGCGGCTGACGGACGTGTTCTCTGAGGTTCGGCGCGTTCTCAGACCAAGCGGCACGTTATGGCTGAATATCGCAGACACCTACGCTGGAAAAGGAAATCAGGGAGATTCCGTTGACCCCAAATACCCGAACGGCAGGACCGGTCAGACGGTCGCCATCAACCGCAGGGTGGAGGGGTGTAAGGCAAAGGATATGATCGGGATTCCGTGGATGCTGGCATTTGCGCTGCGAGATAGCGGCTGGTATCTGCGTTCAGACATTATCTGGATGAAAGCGAACCCCATGCCCGAAAGCTGCAAAGACCGTCCCAGCCGCTGCTATGAACACGTTTTTCTGCTGACGAAATCGCGCAGTTATTATTATGATGCTGCGGCAATCGCAGAACCGGTGGCAGAATCTACCCCGATGAGGATGCGTCGGAAGTTCGGCAAAAACAAGTATTCTGCGGGTATTCCGGGACAAGCCCATCAGCATTTGAACGACTACCGGCCAAACGGCTACGCAGAAGAAGATATACCACTGCTGCGAAATAAGCGCGACGTATGGCAAATCAATTCTGTTCCGTATAAAGGCGCACACTTTGCTGCCTACCCGCCCAAGCTGGTGGAAACGTGCCTGCTTGCCGGCTGCCCGCAGGACGGTATTGTTCTGGACCCGTTTCTCGGCTCCGGTACGACCGCTGCTGTTGCAAAGCAGATGGGGCGGCATTACATCGGTATTGAGCTGAACCCGGACTACTGCGAGCTTGCCAAGCAGCGGATCGGAGGTGTGACGGAATGAGCGTCTACACCCGGCAGGATCTGAGCGTCATGCAGGCGTGGCCGCTGGAACGCAAAATTCGTGTCACACAGGCGAAGATTCTGGAATGGTATCACCACTACGGCGGCAAGGTCGCCGTTTCTTTTTCGGGCGGCAAGGATTCCACGGTGCTTCTCGACCTGGCGCGGCGAGCGTTCCCGGATATGCCCGCCGTGTTTGTAGATACCGGACTGGAATACCCGGAAATCCGCGAATTTGTAAAGACCGTTCCCAACGTGACGTGGCTGCGGCCGGAAATGCCGTTTTCCAAGGTTCTGACAGCCTATGGATACCCCGTCATCTCGAAAGATGTTGCAAAGCGTATCCGTTACGCGCGGCAAGGCAGTCCGTGGGCGCTGCGGCATCTGAGCGGTCTCAACGCGGACGGGACACCTTCAAAATTCAATGAACGATACATGAAATGGCGCGTCCTGTTGGATGCGCCATTTCTCGTTTCAGACAAGTGCTGCGAGGTGATGAAAGAACGCCCCATCCGCAAATATGCCAGAGCAGGCGGTCTGCACATGATCCTCGGAACAATGGCAAGCGAAAGTATGCGCCGCCAGAGCGCGTATCTCAAAACCGGCTGCAATGCTTACGGCAAGCGTGACCCGACTTCACAGCCGATGTCGTTCTGGACCGAGCAGGACGTTTTGACCTATCTCAAAATGACAGGCATCTCGTATGCGTCTGTCTATGGTGAGATCGTCGAACAGAACGGTAAGCTGACAACGACCGGTGCAAAGCGTACCGGCTGTATGTTCTGTATGTTCGGTGTGCATCTGGAAAAGCAGCCGAACCGGTTTCAGCGCATGGCGCTGACGCACCCGAAGCAATATGAATTTTGTATCCACAAGCTCGGCTGCGGCGCTGTGCTGGATTTTCTCGGCATACCATACTGCCCCGGAGGTGACAGCGCATGAGCAGACGCGCCCCAAGGCTGCAATTTACTGATGAAGAACTCGCCGCCCCGGAAGTTTCCAAGGCAGCGAAAAAAGCGGCAAAACGTATTGAGAAGCTGGAGCAGGCAGAAGCAAAAATCCCAACAAAAAACGGCGCAGAAAAGCCGCGCCCAAAATCCAAGCTGCAACACGCCGTTCGGGATGCCCCCGGCGCGGTTGTCCGTTCGGCGGCGCACCGGGAAATCCGGAAAAGCGAGGATGATAACGTCGGCGTAGAGAGCGCACATAAGCTGGAAGAAGCTGCCGAGCAGACTGTCCGTGTCGCAGAAACCGCACATCGGTCCCATCAGCTCAAGCCGTACCGCAACGCAGACCGTGCCGAATCTCGCGCCGACAGCGCCAACCTCGACGCGCTGCAAAAGCAGGCGCAGCAGCAGAACCCGGAGCTGCAAAGCAATCCGTATTCCCGCTGGCAGCAGAAACGCGCCATCAAAAAGGAGTATGCCGCTGCAAAAGCAGGCGGCGGCACGGTGTCTGCATCCGAAGTTACCGCGAAAGCAGCCAAGCGTGCCGCAGAGGACACGAAAAAAGCGTCGGAGTGGATCGCGGAACACAAGAAGGGCTTTTTGATTGCGCTGGCGATTCTGCTCGTCGCGGTATTTCTTCTGAATATCGCTTCGTCCTGCTCGGTGCTGGTCGAGGGCGGCGTGACGGCGCTCGGCGTTTCGACCTACCCCAGCGAGGACAGCGATATGCTTGCCGCCGAAGCGCAATACTGCGCGATGGAAGCGGAGCTGCAAAGCAAGCTGGACAATTACGAAGCGACGCACGATTACGACGAATATCATTTTGACCTTGACGAGATCGGGCATGACCCGTATGTGCTGGTCTCTGCGCTCACGGCGCTCAAGGGTGGCGCGTGGACGCTCAGCGAGGTACAAGGCGAGCTGCAAATGCTTTTTGACAAGCAGTACATCCTCACGGAAACCGTGGAAACGGAAATTCGCTACCGACCGGAAACAAGGTATGACGAGGACGGTGAACCATACACCGTCCAAGTGCCGTATGAATACACAATTTGCACGGTCACGCTTGAAAATTTTGACCTTTCTCATGTGCCGGTCTATGTGATGAGCGAGGATCAGCTTGCACTCTATGCTTCGTACATGGCGACGCTCGGAAACCGTCCGGACCTGTTCGGTGATTCGGATTATGTAAACAGGTATTACGGAAATGGGAGCGGCGGCAGCTACGATATTCCCCCGGAAGCGCTGGAGGATGAAGCCTTTGCCGCCATCATCAAAGAAGCAGAAAAATACCTCGGTTTTCCGTATGTCTGGGGCGGCAGCTCCCCGGCGACCTCATTTGACTGCTCCGGTTTTGTCAGCTATGTCTACAACAACTGCGGCGTTGGCTGGAGCTTCGGCAGGCTCAGCGCCGAGGGCATCCGACAAATCTGCTCGTATGTATCCCCGGCAGACGCGAAACCCGGCGATCTGATCTTTTTCGAGAAAACGTACAACACCGCCGGCGCGTCGCACATCGGTATTTATGTAGGAAATAATACCATGCTGCACTGCGGCGACCCCATTCAATACACCAGCATTTCGTCCGATTACTGGCAGAGCCACTTCCTGCAATTCGGGCGGCTGGCACCACCATAAGGAGGGACAATTATGAATCCGAAGATCAACAAACTCAAAGCGGAGCGTGCAAAGAACGGCAGCAAAATTGCCGATTTGCAGACCCGCAACCGCGAAATTGACGCGGACATTATCAAGCTGGAAAATGAGGACATCGTGGGTCTTGCCCGCGCGACCGGCATGACGATGGAGCAGCTGGCGCAGTACCTCATGCACATCAAAAAGGGCGGTTCGCCCTTTGCCGCGCAGAAAAAGGAGGATGAATCGGATGTACCCGAAGAAGCGTAACCGGCTGCGCGTTCTCGCGCTGCTGCTCAGTCTTGTGCTGGCGCTCTGCGTCCTGACCGGCGCTGCCATTGCAGAAGAACCGTTCCCCGATACCCCAGAGGATCCCACGACAGAAACCGTCGAACAGACGCCTGCGGAGGAAACTCCGGAGACGGAACCCGGCGGCGAAGATGTACCGCCGTCCGAACCGGAGGAACCGGAAGAACCGGAACTGCCCGAAGAACCGCCGATGGAAGGCGCGTATACACTGGACGCCGATGTGCCGGGCGGCTGGCAGAACCGTCCCGCGACGATCTCCGTGCGCGTGGTCGATTTGAACGGCACCGGCTGGGAGAAGGTAGAAGCGTCACTTCCCGGCGTGGGACGCTTTGACGTGACGCAGGAGCTTTTGGAATACGGCTGTGTGGAGCGCACGATGCTGGAAAACGGCACCGTGCTTTTCTTTGTCACGGACAAAACCGGCACGGTGCATGAATTGTCTCTGGACGTGTACTGCATGGACTTCGCCGCGCCGATCCTTCGTGCGGGCATCAACGGAACGTTCCTGCACGTAGAAGCCTATGACGATCTTTCCGGTATCGCAGCGATCTATGTCAACGACGAGCTTTACACCACGCTGGACGACGGCGAGCTGAACGTGCGCATCGACCGCCTGACGGATGACGCTTACCTCTACATTGACGCGCTGGACAACGCTTCAAACTGGACGGATTACGTCGTTCTCTCCAATCCGTTCTACGAAGAAGTCGAACCGGAGCCGACGCCCACACCCAGTACAGATACAGGCAAAGACCAGCACGACGAGCATTGCCCGTCCGACTGCGATTGCCGCAAGGAGCAGACATCGACCGCGCAGCCGTCCAATAATACTGGCAGTGGCGGCAATACCGGAAATAGCAGCAATATTGCTGCATCTGGCGGCAAAAACTCGACCGCATCCTCGCAGCCCGTGCAGTCTGCATCGCCTGCCGCAGAGCCGGTAACGAAAGAGGACGGCACCGGCTTTACGCAGAACGGCAATTCCGTCACGCGCGATCTGCTTTACGATAAATACAGCAACAAGCAGTTCATCTCCATCGAGACGCGCGGCGGCGAAACGTTCTATCTGGTCATTGACTATGACAAACCGCTGGATGAGGACGGGGAACAGTATGAGACTTTCTTCCTCAACATGGTCGATGAAGCCGACCTTCTGGCGCTGATCGACGAGGAGGAAGCGGCAGAGGAAACGTGCGTCTGCACCGTCCATTGTGAGGTCGGCGCGATCAACACCGCCTGCCCCATCTGCAAGGCAAGCATGGTGGACTGTATGGGAAAAACGCCGGTCGCAGAAAAAGAACCGGAACCGGCAGCACCCGCAGAGACTGAACCGGAGCCCGAGACGACGCAGGAGAATACGAAGAAAAGCAGCGCCCCGCTGCTTCTTATTCTGCTGGTGCTGCTCGGCGGCGGCTTCGCACTCTACTGGTTCAAATTCCGCAAGCCCAAGGCAAACACCAAAGGTCCCGTAGACCTCGATGATTACGATTTCGGGGAGGAAAACGAGGATGAGGACGCGGAATATGAAACCGAGGATGATACTACGGATACCTCCAACGAATAAGTAAGCTGAGCACAGGTAATATAGACACACAAAAAACGCAGTCCCTCCGGGGACTGCGTTTTGCTTATGCGCTTGCAGACGGTCAATCCGTTTGATCTTCACTTGCTTCGGTCAGCAGCTCTATGAACTCTGCCGGGGCATACACGCGGATCGGTGCTTTGCTGTAATCCTTCGTGTTCCGCGTCACGATGCAGTCTGCACCGGAACGCACCGCCGTCTCGACCATCACGGCATCCTCAAAATCGGAAATCTCCGCTGAGATCGCCTTGCGGATGTCCAGCGCCGTGGTGTCCAGCAGGCCGAACAACGCGCAGAGCTTTGTCAGAACGTCGCGGGTCGCTTTGTCGCTGTGGGTCTGCCTGTGCGTCAGATAGTAAATGTCCGTGATGGCTTTCGCCGTCAGGAAACCTTCAAACTGCCGGTTGGCGCAGAGCAGGAAAATCGACTGTGCATCCTTGCAGAACGGTTCGCGGCTTTGCAGCGCGTCCACGATGACGCAGGTATCAATGACAGCTCTCATATCCGGTTCAGCCGTTCCTCTCTCGCTTCTTCCAACGTCACATCAGCCGGAAGAATCCCGAACAGGGACTTGGCAATGTCCACTCTGTCCTGATGGGGGTTGGAGAGTTTGGCGACAACCTTGCCGTTGCGGGTGATGAAAATGTCCTCCGTCGCTGCAAGCAGAAGATACTTTCCGAGATTGCTTTTCAGTTCCGTCGCAGTAATCGACATGATCTGGTTCCTCCCTTCGTGATTTGGTTCATCTATATTATATCCGAATCGCACGAAATACGCAACAGGTTCGTGCGAAATAATCTATGAACCGTCCAATAACATTCTGTGACTGAAACGGGCAGCAAGACCGCTTATTGCATACGCGATTTACAGAAAAAACACAACCGAAAACAGAAATTTAAGAATTACATAGGAGAACATCTATGACAAAGTATAAGTTAGTAATTGCAGAAAAGCCGTCTGTGGGCATGGCATATGCCGCCGTGCTGGGCGCAAAGAAGCGGATGGACGGTTACATGGAGGGCGGCGGTTGGCTCGTTTCGTGGTGCTTCGGGCATCTGGTGGAGCTTGCCGGTGCGGAAACCTACGACGAGCGATACGCAAAATGGGACCGCGCAGACCTTCCCATCGTCCCCGACCCGTGGCGCATGAAGGTCGCACACACGAAGAAAAAGCAGTTTTCCATCCTGAAAGCGCTCATGGAGCGCGAGGACGTGACCGAGATCGTCAACGGCTGTGACGCCGGGCGCGAGGGCGAAGCGATTTTCCGGTACGTCTACGAACAGGCCGGATGCAGGAAACCCATGAAACGTCTGTGGCTGTCTTCTATGGAGGACGACGCGATCATGGACGCTTTCTCGCATCTGCATGACGGCACGGACTTTGACCGGCTGTACGACGCGGCGCTCTGCCGCGCCAAGGCGGACTGGCTGGTGGGCATCAACGCCACGCGGCTGTTTTCCGTCCTGTATCATCGCACACTGAACGTCGGGCGCGTGGTGTCTCCGACGCTGGCGCTCATCGTCCATCGTGACGCGGAAATTCGCGCGTTCCAGCCCGAGCGCTACTACACGGCATCGCTGACGTTCCCGGATTTTACGGCTGTCAGCGAGAAATTCAAGAATAAAGCAGACGCGGACGCGGCGCTTGCTGCCTGCAAAGGTCAGAGCGCCGTCGTTACCAAGCTCGACCGGAAGGAAAAGCGCGAGAAAGCTCCGGCACTCTACGATCTGACCACGCTCCAGCGCGACGCAAACCGGCTGCTCGGCTACACGGCGCAGCAGACGCTGGATTATCTGCAAGCGCTTTATGAAAAGAAGCTCTGTACCTATCCCAGAACCGACAGCCGCTTTCTGACCGACGATATGCTGTCCTCGGTCCCTGCCATCGTGAGCTGTGCAGGCGGCATCTGCGGCGCGAGCCTGCCCGCGTCCATGCACCCGGCGCAGGTGTGCAATAGCAAAAAGGTCAGTGACCACCACGCGCTCATTCCCACCATCCGCGCGGGTGAAGCAGACCTTGACGCGCTGCCCATCGGAGAGCGCGAGGTTTTGAAGCTGCTTTGCCGTCAGGTGTTGATCGCCGTCAGCGATGAATACATTTGCGCGGACACGACTGTGGAAATTACCTGCGGCGGGTATGTTTTCACCGCCAAGGGAAAGACCGTTCTGGATGCAGGCTGGAAAGCCTATCTCGGTAAGCCCGAGGACAGACCGCTGCCCGATCTCGTCGAGGGCGCGGCGCTGCCCGTGCTGACCGGCGAGGTCACGGAGGGCAAAACGAAGCCGCCTGCGGCATACAGCGAAGATACGCTGCTTCACGCAATGGAGACAGCGGGCGGTAAGGATATGCCCGAGGATGCCGAGCGCAAGGGTATCGGCACGCCCGCGACCCGCGCCGCCATGATTGAAAAGCTCGTGGCGGGCGGCTTTGTGGAGCGGAAAAAGGGCAGAAAAGTCGGCAGCCTTGTGCCGGTGCAGGCTGGTGTTTCGCTCGTTACGATCCTGCCCGAGCAGCTGCAATCGCCGCTTCTGACGGCAGAATGGGAACACAAGCTGGGGCGCATCGAGCGCGGCGAGCTTTCGCCCGAAGCATTTCTTATGGAAATTACGCAGATGGTGCAAACGCTGGTATCGGAGTATCAGCCGGTTCCCGGCGCGGAGGTGTTGTTCCCGTCCGGGCGCGAGACTGTCGGCAACTGCCCGCGCTGCGGCAGCGACGTTACAGAAAGCAAGAAGGGCTTTTTCTGCGAAAAAAGCGACTGCAAGTTCGGGCTTTGGCGCGACAATAAGTTCCTGACTGCCAAGCGCATCAGCCTGACGAAGCTCGATGTGACGGCGCTTTTGAAATCCGGGCGCGTGCATATCAAAAATATTTACTCCGAAAAGACCGGCAAGACCTTTGACGCGGACCTTCTTCTGGATGACAACGGCGAGCGCACTGTCTACCGTTTTGACTTTGGCAGGGAGCGGACGACATGAAGCTGACCGGCTATGAGATGGAGACGATCATCCTCTACAATCAGGCAGAGCCGAACGCGCAGGTCTACACACATGACCCGAAGCTGATTGCCAAGCTGCGGCGGCTGCATGAAGCAGCACCGGAGAAAGTGTACGCGGATTTTGACGAGCCGAACGGCGCGGCGCGGTACATCGTCCCCAAAAACTGCGTGACCGTCCGACCGCCGTACAGCGACGCGAGACGCAAGGCAGACAGCGAACGCGCCCGAAAAGCCGGTCTGACCCCGCCCCCACGGAGAATGAAATAGGAAAAGCATCTCCGCATGGACGAACCGTTTGTGCGGAGATGCTTTTGTCTGGAAAGGAGAAGTCTATGGCAGAAAAAACACCCATCAAAGAACAGATCAAAGCGCTGACAGAGAAAATCGAGGAAGGCATCCAGAACCTTTTCCAGTCCGGCGATCTGGAAAAGTATCAGGCATATCTTCGCACGGTGAGCCGGTTCCACCGGTATTCCGTCAATAACCAGATGCTCATTTTTGCGCAATGCCCGCACGCGACGCTCGTCGCGAGCTATCAGAAATGGCAGAATCAATTCAGCCGTCATGTGCTGCGCGGCGAAAAGGGCATCACGATCATCGCGCCGACGCCGTATAAAATCAAGGTCGAGCAGGAAAAGCTCGACCCGGACACAAAGCAGCCGCTTCTGGATGCGGACGGCAAGACCATCACGGAGGAAAAGGAAGTCCAGATTCCGATGTTTCGCCCCGTCAAGGTCTTCGACGTGAGCCAGACGGATGGCAAACCGCTCCCGGAGCAGGTAAAGTCACCTGTCGCGGAGCTGACCGGCAATGTCGAGCATTACGAAGCGTTCATGGACGCTCTGAAGCTGGTATCGCCGGTGCCGATTGAAATGAAACCCTTGAGGAACGACCTCGACGGTTTTTTCTCGCCGTCAAAGCAGAGTATCACGCTGCGTGAAGGGATGAGCGAGGTGCAGAACGTATGCGCTGCCGTCCATGAGATCGCGCACTCGAAGCTCCACAATTACGCGATGCAGCCCGACAGCCAGCCGAAGGATTCCAGCACGGAGGAAATTGAAGCGGAGAGCATCGCCTACACCGTCTGCGCCTACTTCGGCATTGAGACGAGCGCGAACAGCTTCGGCTATGTGGCAACGTGGTCGAAGGATAAGGACGTGAAAGCGTTCCGGGCAAGTCTGGATACCATCCGAAAAACGTCCAGCGAACTCATCTCCGGTGTCGATCAGCATTTCAAGGAAATTTGCAAGGAGCGCGGGATTTCGCTGGAACCGGAGAAGCCCGCGCAGGAGCAGGACACGGAAAAGCTCTACATGGTGGACAACGAAAAATATATCCATGTGCAGCGGAGTGACAACGGCATTGACTACACGATCTATGACGCAGGCTCCGCCAAAGCGCTGGACGGCGGCGTGTTGGAAGACAGCGGACAACCGCTGTCCGCTGCGGCGCTTACGGTCTGCAAGCTCCATGACATTGGGGCTACCGCGCCGATTCGGCTGGCACCGTTGGAAATCCTCGAAAACTTGCAGGACGCGAACGAGATCGCGCCGCGTGCCGCCGCAGAAGCACCGTCCGATACACCGCTGCCCGAAACGCCGGAGATCGTGCATGATGTGCAGGAAACTGCCCCGGTACTTACCGCGCCGCCCGACCCCAGTATGTCCATTGCCGCGATGCGCGCCTTTGGGTACATGGACGCGGATATGCTGCCGCTCTCGAAAGAACGTGCGCTGGAGCTGATGGAGCATGATGCGACGGTGTATATGCTCTTTGCAGAGAACAGCGAAGCGATGGCATTTGAACCGGAGGATATTGCCATGCACACCGGTATGTTCGGTATCACCCGTGAGGATTGGAATGCGATCAAGGCATCCGTTCCGGTCATGGACAGCGGCATCGTCCAGAAAAAGCTGGAGCAGGCGTTTCTGGAAAGTCCCACGGACAGCTTTGCGATTTTTCAGCTCAAGCGCGGAGACGAACAGGTGGCGCTTCGTTTTTTGAATATGGCGTCGTTGCAAAAAAATGGTTTGAGCGCAGAAAAAGCAAACTATGACCTCATTTACACCGGCACGCTGCCGCAGGCGAACGATCTGCCGTCCACGCTGGAGGGGCTGTACGTTACCTTTAATCAGGACCGGCCGGAGGATTTTTGCGGACACAGCCTGTCCGTCAGCGACATCGTTGCCGTCAAGCGCGGCGGCGTGGTATCCTGTCACTACCTCGACAGCGTTGGCTATCAGGAGCTGCCCGCGTTCTGGACACCGGAGAATTATCTGAAAAATGCGGAGATGCAGTTGGAGGACGACTACGGCATGATCGACGGCATCATCAATAACGGACCCAAAGAGCAGCCCAAGACGCAGGAACCGGAACGCGGGGGTGACAATTTGCAGAAGCGCCCGTCCGTTCTCGCCCGACTTCGTGCGCCGCTGCCCTGTCAGGAAAAGAATGTGCGTAAACACGCGGAAAGGGATTTGGAATGAAAAACTTCACAAACGACGAAATGAACCTGATGTGCATTTACAACACCGGTTCGCGCGAGGGATTGATGCGGGAGCTGCGCGAGATGCGCGGCTGCATCGACGCAGATCAGCCGGAGCTGCTGGCCATGACGGATTCCACGCTGCAAAAGCTGGAGAAGATCAGCGATGCGGAATTTGCAGAGCTGGAATTGTACCCGGATTTTTGAGTATCAACCGTTTCGGTTTTTGAAGTTGGAAGTACGCATGAGATTTTAGGGGTATCCACTTGTAAAAGCGGCTGAATCGTGTTAAACTTCAAACACGGAGGTTTTGTATATGGAGTTCAAGCCTTTTATTTATAATGCCAAACAGGAACAGATTCCTGTTTCAATTGCGCCCATGACGGATGCAGATGCGCAAAAGACAAACTCGGCATGGCAAACCTCGTGGGTCAGTGACTATCTCTCTGATCCGCGTCTTGAAAAATATGCGGCAAAGCTCGATGAGGAACTGATTGCGCTGGGTGCGTATGAGATTCTTGAAAATGCGTTAGTCGTCCATATCGCGTACATGGAAGCACAGCCGGAATCGAATCCGACGCTGGACGGCGGAAACCCCAAATATACGGGCATTGGTCGGCTGATGATCGCGCTCGGAATCAAGCTCTCCATTGACAACGGCTTTGCGGGCGATGTAATTCTGGAAGCAAAAACGACGGCCTTGGCAAAGCATTATGAAAAAGATTTCGGGGCAATTTTGCTGCCGACGTTTCAATCATCTGCACCGAGGTATTTAATTGCCGACGATGCCGCAAAGCAGATTTTCCTCACATATCTCAGCGAATAAGGAGGTACACCAGCATGAGCGAACCGAAAAGACCGGCTTCTGACGCGGCGTGGTATTGCCGCAAAGACCCGGAGGCAGACCGGTTTTATGAGATTTTCTTCAAGATGTGCCGAAAGTATCATGTCAGTTGGTGCAGCGCCAGCGAGAAAGAACGGCTGTTCATTGAAGAAGTGTCCAGAGTCACCTACGAGCGCGATAGAGCCACTCGCTTGGGTTTGCCGGTAGACAGTGTGCGTCCGGCATTTGCATCGTAAGTAACTTCAAAACCCGAATAACGAAAACGCATAGCCAGTCAGTTTTTTGCTGACTGGCTGATTTTTTACGAAAAGGAGGTTGGAATATGCCGAGCAAGCTACAATTCTATTCGGAGTTTGCCGAGCGCACCGCGCGGCAGATCACAGGCAGCTATCGAAGCTGGACGGCTTTTCTCTCTACGGCGGCGCGGCTTTACAAGTACCCCTACAACGAGCAACTTATGATCTACGCACAGCGCCCGAACGCGACGGCGTGCGCAGAGTATGACTTCTGGAAAGACCGCATGGGGCGCTATGTGCAGCGCGGCAGCACCGGCATCGCGCTTATCGACACCAGCGGCTATCAGCCGCGCTTACGATATGTTTTTGACGTGGCAGACACCGCGCCGCGTGACGCTGCCCGGAATTTTACACTGTGGGAAATGCGGGCCGAGCATGAAGCGGCGGTCAACTCCATGCTGACTGAACAGTATGACGTTCCCCAAGACGGTGGAATCATCGCGCAGTTTGAGCGCGTCGCGGACAAACTCGCGCTGGAATACTGGTCGGAACAGAAGCGCGATATTTGCGACATCGTTGCAGATTCGTTTCTGAACGGTTATGATGAAGATAACATACGGATGGCGTTCAAAACGGCGGCATCCACCAGCATCACCTACGCGCTTATGACCCGCTGCGGCTTTTCCCCGGACGGATATTTTGAACCGGAGGATTTCATGCCGGTCTTTGACTTCAATACTCCGGCGGCGGTCAGCGTCCTCGGAACAGCCGTCAGCGAGATCAGCCAGCGCGTTTTAAGGCAAATCGAGATCACCGTAAAAAGACACAAGCGCGAACGCCGCGCAGAAAGGACGGAAGAACATGGAGAACAACCTGACTTACAAGACCAGTGGAGAATTTCAGATCCCCGACCTGAGCCTGACCGAGCAGCCGCAAGCCCCGCTGGGCAAGTACGGCAGGATGCGGAAGGATTACCTGAAGGAGCATCGTCCGGTGCTGTGGAACAGCCTGCTGCTGTCCGAGAAGCTGTACCCCCATCTGCGGGAGATCGACGAGGCGGCGAACCGGAGGTTGGAGCAGATGATGCCGGAGCTGATGAAGTCGGCAGGCGTGACGGAAGCGCTGAAAGCCAGCGACCCGCTGAAGTGGGTAGGGCTGATGAACACGCTGAAAGCGCAGGCCGAGGAAACGATCCTCACGGAACTGGTGTTCAGCTAAGTATGTTCGATGCCCCTGCTGGGGCGCAGATGTCCTTCTTCCCCTCAGAGGCAGAACAAATTCAATCCATCGCAGAAGCGGAGAGTGTAACACCCTCCGCTTTTTCTATGTTCATTTCTCAGGATGATATTGACCACATCCTGCGCATGGGCGGCAACGAAGAAGATGCGCGAATGAGAATAGCCGCAGAGTTTTCCAAGCAGAAGCCTTTTGCGGAACGCGCGGCATTTCTGAAAGTGCTCTACCACGGCGGCAACGGCCTGATTACGGAAAACGGCAGGTTTTCCGCATGGTACGGGGACGATGGTATCCATATTGCAACCGGAGATACCTCTCGTTATCTTCGCTCTGCACAAGTGATAGGCTGGGCAGATGCGGCGGAGCGCACGGAAGAACTGTTGGACAGCGGCGCATTTGCCACCAATCTGGAGGTCACGGAAGCGCCCCGGAATGAGCGTCTGCGTATTGCTGCCGAAATTTGGGAACTTTATCACGATTTTTCGGATGAAGCAAAATCGCTGGGGTATCTGTCCTGCATGGGCAATATCCGCAGCACCAATTACCCGGAAGAACGGGAGCTGCTGGCGGGCAATCTGGCAAAACCGGCGTTTCGGGAAAGGCTTCTGTCGGAATACAAGGTATTCATGGACGCCTACCGCGAAAACCGTGCGTTGCTGCGCTTCCATTACCACCGGCCGCAGGCGCTTCTCACCCGACTGGAAGAACTGTCCCTACCGCGCAAAGAATATCACTCCGACATGGCGACTGTTCCGAAAACAGGCAGATTTATCACCGAAGATGAAATCTCGGCTTCTCTTGCAAATGGGAGCAGCGTTGAGGGTGGAAAGACACGCATTTATACGTTCTTCCAGACGCCGCACACACCCAAGGAGAGTGCCGATTTTCTGAAAAAAGAATACGGGATTGGTGGACACACCCATGCTGTATCTGGAGAAAATGGAAGCTATGAAGATCACGGCAGCAAGGGTATTACACTTAAAAAAGCGGGCTGTGCAGATGTTCAAATGAATTGGAACAAGGTCGCTTCACGAGTTTCTGCGCTGATTCGGCTGAACCGCTATTTTACGCCAGACGAACAGGCACTTTATGACAAGGCGCTGGCGCAGGATGCGGCGCGAAACACCGCCTACAACAGCTATAACGCCGTCAAGGAAGCACACCCGGACGATATAGTGCTGTATCAGGTCGGTGATTTCTTTGAAATGTACGGCGAGGATGCACGTCAGGCGGAATTGCTTCTGGATTTGAACCTTACTTCCCGGAATATCCCGGATGTAGGGCGTGTGACCATGTGCGGTATCCCCGCGCACAGCTTAGAGCAGTATGTAGAAAAGCTGCGCGACAAGTACGATGTGACGATTGCCGCAACACAGGAGAACAACAATGAGCGCCGCATTTACACACTCCCATCCATTGACCATGAAGCCGAGAACGCCATCAATGCCTATGAAGCAGAGTTTGGCGCAGACGGTACAAGAGTGTTCCGCAATCCCGCTGCCGAGCAGCCGCCCCAGCCAACCGTGCGGGAGCTGTTTGACGGGTACAAGCTGACCGTCGGCAACGCACTTTCCAAAGATACGGCTTTTGTAAACGCCTGTCAGAACTCCGACAAAGAAAACGCCTATCTGGAGGGCGAAGCTGCCATTGGGCGCATTGTCACAGCGTCTGATGATATGCAGCTCACAAAGCTGTATTTCGATATGCCGACGTTCCATGACCGGATGAACCGGGAACTGCTGGACGAACTGTACCCCACACTGGCGACGTTAGCCGAACCGTCGCGCTACCAGATCACGCAGGAGGACATTGACGACGCACTTCTGGATTGGCACGACAACCTAAAGGGCAAGCAGGAAGTCGCACTATATATGCAGGCGCATGGGCGAGAACGCAGCACCGCCGCATGGCTGGCTGCAAAATATGGCTGGGAAGACAGTAAAACCCCTATGTATATCCATGTAGGAAACGCCGAGCCGGTGACGCTCACATGGGCGCAGGTACAGCGGCGGTTGGCACAGCTTATCCGAGAGGATAAATTCTACAACGAGAATGATCGTCTGCGGTTGCTTGCGCCCGACCGGTACTCTCTTCGACTGTATTCCGGCGAGTACGTCACCGGCATTTGGGATGAAGTGCTGGAACGGTTCTGCGGAGATGGGGAACAAACGCTCCGGTTTACGGAGCAAAATGATGCCATTGCCTATTTGGATGGCATCAAACAGGACATGGGAATTGAGCCATCCGCACCGGCGTTTACAACGCCGCTTGGCTACACTTACCATGCCGGAGATGGTGTTTCCTCCAACGAGCTGGATCATATCAAAGCTGTCGGCATTATCGCGCGTGTGGATGCGCATAACATCTGGTACATACGTCCGGACGCACCCGAACAGGAGCCTGTCAGCATCGACCGCAATTCCTTTGAACGTTACCTCGACACCAGATATTTTGCGGTTTCTGAACCGGAGCCGCAGAGAGTTATTGCCGTACCGGGAAAAGACGTGCTGGAGCAGGACCCAAACTACCAGCTTTTAGACCGTCTGCGGGCAGACTGTGAATACTTCCTTGGAGCAGGCAACCGCGCTGAAAAGCATCTGTGGGCGGGCAGCGTCTACGCGCAGATTGTCAAAATGCGGGAGCTGTATGACACGCTCCCCCAAAAGCCGGAATGGCTGACGGAAGAAATGATCGATGATTATGCTGACCGGATGGCACCGCAGTATCAGGTCGTAGTGTATCATCATTTTGAAAACGGCTTTGATGAGAAACTGGACTATCAGACGCTGGAAGAAGCGGAGAAAGCCGCACAGGGTTATGTGGCTGGTACAATGGAAAGCGACGGCTTTGCGTATGACGGCGCTGCCATTTACGATTTGCGAGAGAACCGGTATCTTTCCATCTTTGGCAATTACCCGGACGAAAAGGCGCAGGCACAGGTAGAGGGGCGCGAACCGCCGACAGTGCTGGAACAGGAAGTGCCTGCTGCTGTCACCCATGATCCGCTGGCACCGCCCTATACGTCCGGCGATACCGTTTATCTGGACGGCAAGCCTTTTACGATCACCGAGGTTGGAACATATACTGTGCAGCTCCGCGATCCCTCGCAGACGTATCCCATTTTCCGTGCAGAAAGAAAAGTGCGTTTTGAAGTGATGTTGTATCAGGATTCCCGCAACAGCTACATCACGGAATATCTGGCACAGGATTTAAGAGACAGCGACAGCGATTTGCAGGATGTCCTTACAGGCAACGGTGGTTTGCTGAATGACCGAACCAAAGAGCTTGTTGCGAAGTGGCTTCGAGCCGGGGAAAATAACACACACCTTTCACAGTCTTTATCCGATATATTTGCCGGACGGTCGGATACGATGATGCTGCAAACCGGCGAGGGCGCAGACTATGCCGCCACGTTTGACGGGGTGGAGATCAACATTGCAGACAAGTATTCCACCAGACACACGTTTTCATGGCTGGAAGTTACGCGAATCCTCCGCGCCATGTACCAACAGGAGCGCGGAGGGTTCTCCCATGAGCCGATACCGGAAGATAAAAGCATTCCCGAAGCAGCGATTGAAACGACTGCACCTTCTGATATAACAAAGCCGGTTGCCGTTTATCCTGCGGACAGAAATCATCTTCCGTATGATGTTGTCGTTCAGACGCTCCGCACCGAGCCGTTAGAGCCGGTCGTCTCGGACCCGGAACCCGCCGAGACGGAATCTCCCGCCATGAGCGAGGAAGAAGCACTGATTCTGGAGCATGAGGGACGCGCGGCGCTTTCGGAAATGGGCGAGTTTGTGCCTGATGTCAATGATGCCATCTCTCAGGCTGAGATCGACGAACCTTCTGCACACCGGCCTGTGGTATCCATCCCCATTGACGGCGAGTGGACAGGTTTTCCCAGCGTCGCCGCTGCGGAGCAGGCCGCTTATGCTGACTTCAAGGCGGCAAGCCACCGCAATGCGCAGAATTTCCACATCACCGATGATGCTCTCGGCGTCGGCGGCGCAAAGGCTAAGTATCAAGCCAATATCAACGCCATCCGTCTTTTGAAGCATCTGGAAGCCGAGGGCTTGCAGGCCAGCGCAGAGCAGCAACAGGTCCTCTCACGCTACGTCGGTTGGGGCGGTTTGGCAGATGCCTTTGATGAAAATAAGGATAACTGGAAAGACGAGTTTGCCGAGCTTTACGCTACGCTCACCCCGGAAGAATACGCTGCCGCACGTGCATCCACGCTGAACGCGCATTACACCAGCCCCACCGTTATCAAGGCGATCTATGAAGCGGTTGGAAATATGGGATTCCGGACCGGCAATATTCTGGAGCCGTCAATGGGCGTCGGCAACTTCTTCGGCTGCCTGCCGGAGCAGATGCAGGGCAGCAAGCTCTACGGCGTGGAGCTGGACAGCATCACCGGGCGCATTGCAAAGCAGCTTTATCCCAAAGCCGACATTACGGTTGCGGGCTTTGAGACAACAGATCGACGCGATTTCTATGACCTCGCCATCGGCAATGTGCCGTTCGGACAATATCAGGTAAACGACCGGGCTTACAACAAGCTCGGTTTTTCTATTCACAATTACTTTTTCGCCAAGGCGCTCGATCAGGTGCGTCCGGGCGGTATCGTCGCGTTTGTGACCTCTCGGTATACGATGGACAGCAAAGACGACCGCGCCAGACGGTACATTGCCGAGCGCGCCGACCTGCTGGGGGCCATTCGTCTTCCCAACAATGCGTTCAAAGCCAACGCCGGTACGGACGTGGTATCTGACATCCTGTTCCTGCAAAAGCGCGACCGGCCCCTTGAGATTGAACCGGAGTGGACAAAGGTCGGTGAAAACGCGGACGGCTTTGCCATCAACAAGTATTTCATCGACCATCCGGAAATGATCCTCGGCAGGCAATCTTCTGAAAGCACACAGTACGGAAAACAGGATTTTACCGTAGAACCCATTGAAGGGCTGGAGCTTGCAGATCAGCTCCATGATGCCGTGAAGTATATTCGCGGCACCTATCAGGAAGCGGCGCTGCCAGAGCTGGGCGAGGGCGAACAGATCGACACCTCCATCCCCGCAGACCCGGACGTAAAAAACTACAGCTACGTCGTCGTCCACGGTGAGGTGTATTACCGTGAAAACAGCGTCATGGTAAAACCGAACCTGAACGCAACGGCAAAAGAGCGCGTCAAGGGCATGATCGGTCTGCGGGATTGTGTGCAGAAGCTCATCGGGCAGCAGATGGACAGCTCCATTTCCGATGAAACGATCCGGCAGACGCAGCGGGACTTAAACAGGCTTTATGATGCGTTTACCGGCAAATACGGTCTTATCAATTCCCGCGCCAACAGTCTCGCGTTCTCTGACGACAGCTCCTATTATCTGCTCTGTTCGCTGGAAATTCTGAATGAGAACCGCGAGCTGGAACGAAAAGCGGATATTTTTACGAAGCGTACCATCAAGCCACATGAGGTCGTGACCACGGTGGACACAGCTTCGGAAGCACTGGCGCTGTCCATTTCGGAAAAAGCCTGCGTGGATATGGAGTATATGGCACAGCTTTCCGGAAAAAGTCAGGAAGACCTGATCGACGAGCTGAACGGCGTCATTTTCCTCGACCCGGTTCTTGGCAACTGGCAGACGGCAGACGAATACCTTTCCGGCAATGTCCGTCGAAAGCTGCAAGAAGCAGAAAAAGCCGCAGTAGACAGCCCCGGCTATTTGCCCAATGTAGAAGCGCTCAGGCAGGCACAGCCGAAGGATCTGGATGCGTCGGAAATTGAAGTGCGGCTCGGCGCGACTTGGATCGACTACAGCTATATCCAGCAGTTCATGGAGCAGACCTTCAAGCCCCCGTATAACAAGAAGCATCTGATGCAGGTGCGCTATTCACCAACTACCGCAGAATGGAATATCAGCGGAAAATCTCTCCCGTCAATGCAGGATGTCAACGCCTACATGACCTACGGCACGGAACGCGCCAATGCGTACCGGATTCTGGAAGATACGCTGAATCTGCGCGATGTGCGTATCTACGACACGACCTATGAAAACGGCGTAGAAAAGCGCGTTCTGAACCAGAAAGAAACGACGCTGGCACAGCAGAAGCAGCAGGCCATCAAGGATGCTTTTCAAGATTGGATTTGGAAGGACCCGACCAGACGGCAAACGCTGGTGAAGCAATACAACGAAAAATTCAATTCGCTTCGTCCACGCGAGTATGACGGCAGCCACATCCGCTTTTCCGGTATGAACCCGGAGATCACGCTGCGCGAACACCAGAAAAACGCGATTGCGCACATCCTCTACGGCGGCAACACCCTCCTTGCGCACGAAGTTGGCGCGGGCAAGACCTTCGAGATGGTCGCGGCAGAGATGGAATCCAAGCGGCTGGGGCTTTGCCAGAAAGCCATGTTCGTCGTGCCGAACCACCTGACGGAGCAGTGGGCATCCGAATTTTTGCGGCTTTATCCCTCCGCAAACATCCTTGTCACGACCAAAAAGGATTTTGAAACCCGCAATCGCAAGAAATTCTGCGCCCGGATTGCGACCGGCGATTATGATGCTGTCATCATCGGCCACAGCCAGTTTGAGAAGATCCCGATCTCCAAGGAGCGGCAGGAGCGTTTGCTCCATGAGCAGATTTATGAGATCGAGGACGGTATCCGGGAGTTACAGGCGGCGAACGCCGAGCATTTTACGATCAAGAGCTTAGAGCGCACAAAAAAGGGGCTGCTGGCACGGCTTGAAAAGCTGCATGAAACCGAACGCAAGGACGATGTTGTGACCTTCGAGCAGCTCGGCATTGACCGGCTCTATGTAGACGAAGCACATAGTTATAAAAACCTGTTTCTTTACACAAAAATGCGCAACGTCGCTGGTCTTTCCACCACCGACGCGCAGAAATCCTCGGATATGCTCTTGAAGTGCCGCTACATCGACGAGATCACTGGCGGCAAAGGCGTCGTGTTTGCGACCGGTACGCCGGTTTCTAACTCCATGACAGAGCTGTTCACCATGATGCGCTATTTGCAGCATGACACGCTCTGGGAACGGGACCTGACGCACTTTGACTGCTGGGCATCGACCTTTGGCGAAACAACGACCGCCATTGAGCTGGCACCGGAGGGAACGGGTTACCGGGCAAGGACGCGCTTTGCGAAGTTTTTCAATTTGCCCGAACTGATGAACCTGTTCAAAGAAGCAGCGGACATCAAGACTGCTGACCAGCTTCACCTTCCGACCCCAACACCGGTCTACCACACGGAGGTTTCGCAGCCGACACAGGTGCAGCAAGGCATGGTGCAGGAGCTGTCCAAACGTGCGGCAGAGGTTCACAGCGGCAAGGTGAACGCGGCAAAGGACAATATGCTGAAAATTACGTCGGATGGACGAAAGCTCGGGCTTGACCAGCGCATCATCAACCCCAACCTTCCGGACGACCCATGCAGCAAGGTGAACCGGTGTGTAGATAACATTTTCCGTATCTGGCAGGAAGGGCAGGCAGACAAGCTCACCCAGCTCGTCTTTTGTGACCTGTCCACGCCAAAGGCGTCCCCAGCCAAGGCAAAGGGCAAGACGCTTGACAGTCCGGAGCTTCGCGCACTGGAGACGCAGCTGTCCAAAGACGGCATGGCACCGGACGCTCCGTTTTCTGTCTACGACGATATTCGCGGCAAGCTGGTCACTATGGGCATCCCGCGCGAACAGATCGCCTTCATCCATGAAGCGAACACCGAGGTTCGTAAGAAAGAGCTGTTCAGCAAGGTGCGTTCCGGACAGGTGCGCGTCCTGATGGGCAGCACCTTCAAAATGGGCGCAGGCATGAACGTCCAAGACCGGCTCATCGCGCTGCATGACCTTGACTGCCCGTGGCGGCCGGGTGATCTGAAGCAGCGCAGCGGACGTATCATCCGTCAGGGAAACCGAAACAAGGAAGTCCATATTTACCGCTATGTCACGGAAGGCACGTTCGACGCTTACCTCTGGCAGACAATTGAAAACAAGCAACGATTCATCTCGCAGATTATGACATCCAAATCACCGGTACGTTCCTGTGAGGATATTGACGAAACGGCTCTTTCTTATGCGGAGATCAAAGCGCTCTGCGCCGGTGACGAGCGTATCAAAGAGAAGATGGATTTGGATGTGGATGTTGCCCGCTTGAAGCTGATGCGCTCGAACCATCAAAGCCAGCAATACCGGCTGGAGGACAACCTCCTGCGCAAATTCCCGGAGCAGATCGACGCGGCGAAAAATATGATCGCCGGTCTGGAAACGGATATACAGACCTTGGCTGCACACCCGCACCCGGAAGACGGCTTTGCCGGGATGGAGGTCAAGGGCGACAATCTCACGGATAAGGACAACGCCGGTGCGGCGCTGCTGGAAACGTGCAAGGAAGTCAAGGACTTAGAGCCGGTGCCGGTTGGCAGCTATCGCGGATTCCAGATGGCGCTTACGCTGGAGAATTTCGGACGGGATTATATTCTGACGCTCAAGGGACAGATGTCCTACCGGGTCGAGCTGGGCAGAGACGCCCGAGGAAACCTTGTCCGCATCGACAATGCGCTGAACGCCATGCCCGAGCGCGTGACATCACAGAAAGCGTATCTGGACAACCTGTATGCGCAGGTCAAGGAAGCGAAAGCGGCGCTTGGAAAGCCCTTCCCGCAGGAAGAAGAACTTCGTGTAAAATCTGCACGCCTTGCCGAACTCAACGCCGAGCTGAACATCGACGATAAGACCCCAATGGAGCGTCTGGCCGGAGACAGCGACGCCGTTGCCAAGTCCACACGTCCGTCAATCCTGCAAAAGCTCCGCGCCCCGCTGCCGGAGCAATCAAGCCCGAAGCCGAAGCATAAAGAAATGGAGGTACAATTATGAACACCGAAACCACAAATACAGAGCTCTATGAAAAGATGCTTGAAGAACAGGAAAATTTCCGCGGCTGGCTGCTCGGCCAGCCGCCCGAAGAAATCTTGAATCATACCTATGAGTACACCATTCGGGAAGATATTCTGATGGAGATGGAGTACCTTGAACTGAGCTTTTCTCAGATGCAAATGCTTCTCTCGTCGCCAACACCGCTGGCAGATATTTTCAAAGAATATAATCGGCAGGAAACAAGCCACATGGAGGAGATACGCGACTGCTGCATCTCTCGCGCGGATGAAGTGCAAAAGCAGGCCAAAGAATGTCCGCTTTATCTCCACGACGCAGCCTATGCCGACGCGCATGATGAGATGGAGAGCTATATCGCGTCTTTGCGCATCAATACGGCTTGCAAAAACATGATCGAAGATGCCATCGCTGCCGCGTATCAGGATAACAGTCTGAAATACGTCCAAGAGGCATCCAAAGCCGTCATTGATACGTTCGGCTTTGACCGCACCATGTTTGTGTTGGCGAACACGATCCGCATCAAAAACTATGATGGTCGCATCAGCCCGGAAAATAAAGCATGGGCGCAAACAATTCCCATGTGTGAAAATTCTCGTGACGTGATAGTTGACCGCTGCAATCCCGGATTGCTCGACCTGTTCACAAATCAGGTACGCAAAGATTTTGCAGCAGCACAGGCACGCGGCCAACAAAAAGCCTCCGTTCGGGATAAGCTGCGCAAGGCTTCGCCCGAGAAAGAGATGGTAAAGCCGCCGAAGGAACTGGTGCAGGAGCGGTGATATGAGCAGAAAGCGAAATATTCAGATCATCTTTTGGGTTTCCGAAAAGGAGCGCGAGCTGATCGCGCAGAAAATGGAACAGGTCGGCACGGAGAATTAAAGCGCATACCTGCGAAAAATTGCCATCGACGGCTTTATTATCAAGCTCGACCTGCCAGAGCTGCGCGAAATGATCTCGCTGCTGCGCCGCTCCAGCAACAACCTCAACCAGATCGCGCGGCGGCTGAATGAAACGGGGCGGTTTTACGATGCCGACATGGAGGATCTGCTCCAGCGGCAGGAACAATTATGGCAGGCGGCGAATACGATCCTTGCCCGACTGGCACTTGTCGCATAATGGGGCATTTGCTCCGTCCGCATCCTTGCAAACGGTAAGATTTTCTGGTACGCTGGAAAAAAAGAAAAAAGGAGGGCTTTCCCATGCGGCTGCTTTTGAAAATCCTGTTCGCTCCGGTCATGCTCGCGCTGATTCTGGTGGTGCATTTTGCGGCGTTCCTGCTCAGCGTGTCCGCTGGTATTTTCGCATTGGCAGGGACCGTGTTTGCGATTCTGGCGGCGATCATCTTCTTTGCCGTCAACCGCACGAACGGTATCATCGTCCTCGTTTTCGCGTTCCTCATCAGCCCGTTCGGCTTGCCGATGCTGGCGATGTGGCTGCTCGGGAAATTGCAGAACCTGCGATATGCCCTTCAAGACTGGCTTTACTAAAAAGGAATACGAGGGATGGTCGTCAAGATCATCCCTCGTTTTTCTTATTTCCACACCTTTAGGACTATGGGCTATCTGAAAAATACCCGGCGCACAAAGTCTCTGATTACAAAGCTACTCGGAAAGGAGGGTCGCTTTCATGGCCACCTCACGCATTATGACCCTGCATATCGGCAAGGGACGGACCATTGCGCAGATGCTGGCAGACAGCACCGGCTACGGTCTGAATCCGGAGAAGACTGAGCAGGGCGAGTTTGTCACAGCATACGCCTGCGACCGACACACCGCCGACGCGGAATTTCTACTTGCCAAGCGCGAATACACTCAGCTCACAGGACGCAGACAGGAGAGCGACGTGATTTTATATCAGGTTCGCCAATCGTTCAAGCCCGGTGAGATCACACCGGAGGAAGCAAACCGCGTCGGCTATGAGTTCGCGTCCCGATTCCTCAAAGGCAAGCACGCCTTTTTCGTCTGCACGCACACAGATAAAAAACACATTCATAATCATATCTATTGGAACGCTGTCACGCTGGACTGCAAGCACAAATTCCGCGACCATCTCGGCTCGTGGCGCAGCGTCGCGCATCTGAGCGACCTGATCTGTCTGGAGCATCAGCTGTCTGTCGTCAAGAATCCGAAACGCTATACGCACAGCCATTACGGCAAGTGGCTGGGCAGTCAGGCAAAGGTGTCACATAGAGAGCTTGCGCGCATCGCCATCGACGACGCGCTGTCCAAGCATCCGCACACCTTTGATGCCTTTCTCGACTTGCTCCAGCAGTCCGGGTACACAGTCAAGCGCGGCAAGCACCTGACGCTCTGCAAGGAGGGGCAGAAAAATATCCGGTTCGATTCGCTCAAGAAGGAGTACACCGAGGATGCGATCCGCGCCGTTATCTCGGGTAAGAAGCAGCGGCAGCCGCGCGAACAAAAGCCGGTCCCAGCACAGCAGAACGTGCAGAAAATCCTCGACATGGCAGCGATCCAAGCCGCCAACAAGGGCTATGCCTATGAGCGCTGGGCGACGAATTTCAATACAAAAGCTGCATCAAAATCGCTTTTGTATCTGCAAACGGTCTGCGGCGGGCGCTACGATGTGCTGGCACAAAAAGCGGATGAAGCATCCGCGCATTGCCGCGAGCTTCTGGACCAGATGAACGCGGCGCAGAAGCGGTTGACGGAGATCGACGTGCTGCGGCGGCACATTCTCAATTATGCCCGCACGCGGGATGTTTTCCAACAGTACAAAGCCTCTGGCTACTCAAAAAAATTCTTAAAAGAGCATCAGCAGGAGATCGACCGGCACCGCGCAGCAAAGCGTGCGTTTAACGAGCTGGGACTGCAAAAGCTCCCGTCAAAAAAGTCTCTCGATATGGAATACAGTCAGCTGCTTGCGAAGAAAAAAGACGCTTACGCGGCGTACCGTGACGCGCGGGAACAGGCGCGCGAAATGCTCACGCACCGGGAAAATCTGCGTCCATATCTTGCCCCGCAGGAGACTTCGCCAAGAGCGAAGCGGCTGGAGCAGGACGAGAGATAATCGTCCTGCGTTTAAGCGCCAACGGCGCGCTGCCATCCGGTCAACCGGATGTGTTTTGGGGCTTGGGGAGGATACTTCCCAACAAGCAAAGCGAGGAAACGGCACACCCGTTTCCTCGCTTGTGCAAGTGGTTTGTATAAACACTTGCCCTGCTTGCCAGTTGTTCGTCTCCTAAAAATGCGCTCATAATAAAATTATCCAAAAAGAACGAAGGAGGGGCGAAAACTCGCCCCTCCCGTCTTTGGGAAGTGATTATTCTGCGATTTTCTGCGCGAAGCGCATGAGAATTGCGGCTACTTCCGCTCTCGTTGCGTTGCCCTGCGGGGCAAGGGTGGTGGCGGTGCGGCCGTTGATAAGGCCAGCGCCGACAGCCCAACGCATCGCGTCGGTTGCCCAGCTGGAAACGCTGGAAGCGTCCGTGTAGGCGGAAATGTCAGCGGATGCAGACACGTCGTAGCCTTTCAGCTTCGCGTAGCGGTAGAGCATGGCGGCAAGCTGTTCGCGGGTGATCTTGCCCTCCATATTCGTGCCATCCGAAATACCGTTGTTCATTGCCCAAGTGCGGCCAGCGGCGTACCACGGGCTGCTGCCGGACGTATCCACGCCGTCAAGACGGGCAAGAATCGTGACGATCATTCCGCGGGTCGTGTTCGCGTTCGGGCTGAACTCGTTCGCGGACGTGCCGTTCATCAGGCCGTTTTCAAGGACGTACTGGACAGCATCAAAGTACCAGTTGTTCTTGGACACATCAACAAACTTCGACGCATCCGGCTTTGCAGTATCGTCCTTCGGCTTGCTCGGCTTGGAAGGTGTGACCGGCGTGACAGGCTTCGTCAGATCTTCGTAGCGCTTCTCAGCAGCCAAGAGCGTCTTGTAATTCCCAACAAGTTTCCTCTGTGCAGGAGTAAGAGCATCGTAAGCGTCGCGTGCTGCCTTGATTGCATCACCGCTGTCCTTTGTGACAACGCCGATATCGTCGATCAGCGCTTCAACGCGCTCCGCTGCCTTCTTGTCGAGAATTGCCTGATAGGCGTTTTCGGCATTTACGAGGTCTTCGTAGTTGTCAACAAGCTCCTGCTGTGCGGGAGTAAGAGCATCATAGGCTTTGCGGGCGGCGTCGATGGCGCTGCCGCTGTTCTCTGTGACCTCACCGATGGCTTCAATCAGCTTTTTCACTTCATCAGCCTTTGCTTGATCGAGTTCTGCCTGCGACGGCGTGACAGTTACGGTCGCGCAGCCGGGCGCGGAAATGACGGAATTTTTAGAACCGCCCTTTGCGCCATACGTCCAGACATACCATGTGCCGGTTTCGGGGAAGGTCAGCGTAACCGTGCCGTCAGTTTCATCTGTAACTGCGGTATAGGTGGTGCCGCTGCTCATCGACTTTGCATAGTAGACCGTCGTATCCGGAGTGACGAAGTATTCCGCAGGATCGCCGTTCATATTTGCGCGTGCGCGCAGATATGTGAGCTTCAAATTGGCGTTCTTTTCGACGGTGAACGTCTTCTGCGGTGTTTTGCCGTCTGCGGAGAAGAAGTGGAAGCCGCTCATTTTCTCGGACCAGAACGACCAGTCTGTATACATCGCCACATCTACAAAGTCGCCGTCTTTCAGAAGAATCTGATCGGCGGTCGCGCCGCGTCCCTTGGATTCCAGCGGATAGTCGCCATTGTAGAAATAGGTCAGGTTCTGGTCATGGTTCCAGAATTGGGTCATGTACATCGAACCGGCAGAACCGGTGGTACTCAGCAGCTTCGCATAGTTGGGACTCTGCTTCAGCAGACCACGGCCGCAGTTTTCTTCATCCACGCCAAGCACATACTGCTCCATCGCCGCGATGAACAGGTGCAGCATAGTCGGCTGTTCAACCGGATTGCCCGTATCATCGTAGCAATAATAGCGCTCCAGACCGTAGTTTGCCAGATCGAAGTATGTGACCGTGATCGGGACGTTCGAGAGCGTTACGCTGTCGGACGTTACGAATTGGTCGTCGTTAGACAGGGTAAACAGAACCGTCGCCGTACCGAAATCCTCACGGTCGTCATCTGTATACTCCTTCACAACGCTGACATAAATCGTAGCTTTGGCAACGCCGTACTGGAAGATAAGCGCCTGCTCACCAATAAACTGCGGGTCAAACGTGGAGAGCTGCTTTACCTCGCTCAGCGCCGGATGCATAACGATGTTGTCGCTTCGATACGCCGTAAACTTGATGCCCGTCAGGTCAAGCTCCTCGCCCGGCTTATAGGTTTCTTTGTAGCTGCCGGAGACTTCGAGCTTGTAGAAAATCGGTTCTCTGCTCTGCACCGGACCGTTTGTTCCCTGTGTCCAGTTCTTCCAGCTGGAATCCGAAGCGTTCAACAACGCTACAACCGTTCCGTCTTTGAACTCGTCTGCCGTTTTCATGGCGGCCAGCTTGTCCGCGTCCGTGCCGAGCGGATCATCTGTACGGTTCTTGTCCAACTGACTGATGCCCCACGGCTCCGGCAAATTGCCTGTACTTGAATCGAAAACTGTGCATCCTTCGGGACGCGTGGGATTTTCGTAGCTGGTATCGAGGTAGAGAACATTGCCAATGCCTGTGTCAGCGCCGCAGCCTTCGGCATAGTAGTTGTTCTCAATGATGTTATTTTGATTCAGCGAAGCCATGCTGCCAATGATGCCGCCGCAGCTTGCGTTTTCACCGGTTGCTTTCACCGTGCCGTAGAAGGCATTATCTTGAATGATTGACGGATTCCAAGCCTGAAGCTGACTGGGTTCGCCGCCGAAAATGCCGCCGACGCAGTCCGCACCGATGATGGTGCCGCTGACATAGCAGTTCTGAATGATCGCACCCGGCGTGTTCGGCGCAGAAGGCGCATAATAGCCGCCGCCAGCAATGCCGCCAACGTAATTTCCTGTCGCGGTCACGGTGCCAAGGAACGCACAGTTAGTAATGTCATACGATCCCATGCTCTGCCCCTTCTGACCGACGATACCGCCAACATAGCCTATGCCATATACATCCGCATAGCTGACGCAGTTCGAGATCGTGCCGTTAAACAGACCGCCGAAGGAGCCGACGTTTGTTTCTTCACTCGTGCCGATCGTAACGTTTTTTTCTACGGTGCAGTCCCGGATATTGACAATATTTGCACCGGATGCAAAGCCGCCGATAAACCCGGCTTTATCAATGCGGGAGTCTTCTTTGATGGTCACATTGATAATGTCAATCGTATCCGGTGTTCCCGCCTGATAACTGCCTCCAGTACCAAGAGAGTAATCTCCCTCTTCACCATAGTCAACAGCGTAATTACTGACCAAACCGTAATTTTTCAGATGTGGTGCTTTGATTACAAGGTCTTGCACCGTTGCTTCACGGACGTATTTGAACAGCGGCTGATCCGTGTCTTCAGCATATGTCAGCGTATGACCGCCGCCGTTCAAAGTACCGGAGAATGGACACCATTCAACGCCCTTGCTGTTATCGTCACCCTCACCAATCGACACCCACGAAGCATCCAGTGAAATATTATCTACCATGCAGAAGTAGGTATCGGCAAAGTCATAGCCTTCACTGACATAACTACGGAGGGTTTCCAAATCCTTTTGCGTGGCAAGCTCCCAAGGAGATAGCTTTGTACCATCACCTGCAAAATCCACAGTGTTCGGATAACTATTCCCTGCACGATCTACATACACATAAAGCCCCGTATCGCTTAAAGTAACCACATATTGTCGCCCTAAGAAATGAACTTGGACAGAAACAGTATCCCACTCCCGACCGCCATATACAATATCTGTCGGCGGCGTAAAGAATGGTTCGTAGGTTGTTTCAACATAACTGTGTCTGAACCACTGGTAGGAAATTTTTGGATTTTTACTTTCTACCCAATCTGCAAAAGTCACATTGAGTTTGAAAGGGGTTGCAATATCGCCTTTTTGGTAGTAAAAGCCTTCCGTATGCCCTTCAAACAGTATAACTTTATCCTCGTCTGTTGGCAGCGGGGGAATTTCTGTGTCCAGTTCGAGAGACACAACTGGCTTTTCATACACATGCACATGTGCAGTCGCGGAGGATGTACTGCTTTCGCCGTTCGACGCAACGCAATAATAATAGCGGTCGCCAATGGCAGCTGTTGTCACGGACGGGGTATAGCTGCGGCTCGTTTCGCCGTCGATTTTCGTGCCGCCCTCGGTGCTGTCCGTGGTGTTGTAGTACCATTGATAGCTGACTGCGCCGTTGGCATCGGCAAGGACATTCAGCGGTTTCAGATAAATGACATTATCATCTTGAACATATTCCTGTAATTCCGACGTAGGGTTCTCGCGGAACACCGGGGCGGCCTGATCGGCTGCCTTATGGAATGTTACGGTATACTCGCCGTCCACAAAATTATCGCCGTCCCGATGGACGGTGATCTTGACGACTGTATCCGTTCCTGTCAGCGTTACAGTATGCTCTGTGCCGGACGTTACCTCCTGACCGTCCACGGTGATCGTCACGCCGTCCGCTGCGGTGGGCATCAGTGTCGCCGTTTCTGCATCATACGCAACGTAAGCATCCAAGCTGCCTGTTCTGAAGTCGGCATCAGAGCGTACAGCGCCGCTCGTGGTCAAATTGCTCAGCTGAACCTGACGTTTGATGTTGAACGTATAATACTCCGACAGCGGCGTATCATTCGTTTTCAGCAGCTGATAGTCATGCGCGTAAATTCTGATCTGCGAAGCACTCCCAATGTTAAGACTGCCGATATTTTCTGTCCCGAACGGATAGCTGACCGTACTAGCAGTCCACTTTTGGCCGTTGGAAGTGGAATCAAAACGCCATCTCATGTTGAAAGCTGCACCATCATATTCGGCGGCTCCGTACAGGCTCTTTGTATCCTCTGGAATGGTAATGGTGTATGCCGTGTCTTTTGGGCTGTAATCCGAGAGAAGGTCGTCGCCGTCCTCGCTCAGCGAAAGCCGCAGCTGGTTGATTTCCGCCTTTTCACTCAGAACATGAAGCAGACATGCGGCGGGTGCGGAGCTGCCGCTCGGGTCTTTGGAATACAGCAGATATTCTCCAGCTTCCGGAATCGTAATGCTGAGCCGTCCAGCGGCGTTTATTTTCCCAGCGCTCGTTTCAGTCGTACTTCCAACTTTTGTGTAATAGACTTCTCTATTTGTAGCTTTTTGTACGATTTTTACCGGGCTTCCCTGTGTGAAATCTGTAGTATACAGCCCGACAGTGAATTTCTGGTTTGCAATCGCGGTAATACAGGCTGTCTTACTATTAACCAAATTTCCAACAGCAGAGGAGGGAAGCATGGCATTAGAGAAAAAGTCGGTCTTTGCGCTCTGAACAACGGTCAGATGCGTAAACTCGTTTATGGTGTATCCGGTATATTTCAGGTCTTTAGAAAAATCCTTGAACATATTTACCATTTTACCTTCAAGGAAATAGAACGTACCTTCAATACCCCAGATTTTTTTGGCCGTTGCTGTGTTTTTTCTGCCAAGTGCAACAGAAAAATCGCTTGCGCCGCCCGGCGCAAGCTGTTCATGGGCGCAGGAAAGCAGATCGTATACCGTCAATATACCATCGCCGTCCTGATCGGAAACCTGCACCTCTTTTACTGCCATGTCACTTCCATCGCGCGCTTTGGCAAAGATGAGTTTTCCGGCATCGTCTTGAACAGAAACGGTCAGATGCGCTGTTACAGTTCCGGGAGAATCAGCTGCGCTTACACTCGGTTGGGAAAAAGTGACGCCCCCCAACACGAGAATAAATGTGAGAATCCCGGCCAAGAGTTTCTTCATCGTTATCCTCCAAAACAAAAAGGGCGGGGAGCGAGACTTTCGTCTCACTCCCCGCCCCCTTACTCCACTCGATTACCTGTTTATTCGATTATCAACTGATAACTTCAGAGCTGTAGAAATATGTGCCAAGGTCAACATAAATCACAGTCCCAGCGGGCAGAGAAGTAATAGCAACATTGCTGAGATAAACGCTGGAGAAAGTCGGGTTTGCCAAGGAAGCGTCAGCAGTCGTATCCGTGCCGATTACAAAACCCATACCGGACAGCCAGTACGTTCCGTCGCCGTTGTCGCCGTAGTCGAACATGAGATTCTGATTGTCAATGTTATGGATATAGCCACCCGGAGCACCGGTCATCGGTGCTGCATCCCAGCCGCCTTGAAGGACACGGTTGGTCGAGAGCGCCGCAGCTGCAACAACGTCCAGTACGGAAATGGTGTTGTACATCGCGTGATCGGTCGGCTCGGAATAGACAGCCTTGCACTCAGCCAAAGAGCGACCGTTCAATGTAGTAAGATTCACCTGCACTGTGCTGTTCGTCGTAAAGAGATCACTGCCGTTTTCCGGCGTCCATGTGTATACATCGTCCTGATTATAGCTGTAGTTGTTGGTGAACTTGACCGTGATCGTGTCGCTCGTGGTGACGTTGGCTGCGAACGCGCTGACGCTCAGTGCGAACATCATGACAAGTGCCAGCAGCAGAGCAGTCAATTTTTTGAAGTTTTTCATCTTGATACGCTCCTTCGTTTTATTTTTTGTCCCATAGTCTGCCAGCTTGGCCGGGACTATCCAAGCTGTCCGCATTTTTGGATTGGAACGTAGGATTGCGGAACCTACGGTGCCCCGATCAGTTCTGATTTTTTCAGTTTGTGACGGGTTGACCTACATATTTACCTTCTGCTTGTCGGGCATCACACCTTCCTTTCAATTCGTTGTCTATGGTTTGCGTCGGAGCATCCGCTCCGTTAGTGCGGGGAAATATGTCCACGGCTTTCGCCGGTAACACCTTGCTGCCCTTTCTCTCCCGGACTGCGCGGGCGAACGCAGCCCAAAGAGAAAGAAAGGAAAAACAGAGATGAAAAACGCAATTTTTTAAGCGGCGTTCCAGCCTGCGCCGTTCCCACTTGCGCAGGCCGGATCACCGTATAGGGGGCGAAAAAAGCTGACCTCCGGCCGGACCGGCGCACGTTGTCTTTGAAAACAAAATGCGCCGATTTCACCATGAAATCAGCGACGTTGGGCTGCCATGCCCGTTGCAACTGGAAATCGCTCGTCGCTGCAAATACACAATCGCGGTTTTTCCGCGAGTAATGAGCAGCGGGGACGGTTCGTTTGTCACACCAGCGGTGGGACAAACGAACCGTTCTCGATGCGGGGGCGCTCAGGTTGAGGACGGTTCCTTCGTCCCAGCAAGCTGTGACAAAGGAACCGTCCCCAACTGGGGCGGTATGATCCCATAAAATTGTGGTTCATATTTTCGTGCCGTCCGGTTAAACTGTCCAAGAGCGGTCGTCGCTGTCGTAAAGTAATTTGCCCCTCGTTAGCAGGTCTGGCTTGGGGCGTGAGCCAGACCGCCGCGTTTTTATGGAGTGAATCGCAGGAGCGCGGGAACCTGCGTTTTCTGCGGCATACTTTTACACCAACCTTCCGGGATCCCGTCCTACGCTCACTCTGACCGCGTCTGCCCGTCTTGGCACGCTCGGCGTTCTGCGTCGTCGCGTACTTCCCCGACCGGACAAGTACAACCTCCCGGTGTGGCTATTCAGTTGTAAGGTTCAGAGTCCGGGCAGCGCCCGGAGAATTTACATAGAAGTTGATTTTACGAAGCGGTGCGAAATGCGCGCCGACTCCCTACAGCCGCTTTTTGTCCCTTGCGGGTTGGGGACAGTTCGCAAAGAAAACTGCGCCCCACCCGCGGGACAAAAAGGAGACATGAAAACTGCCAGTTTGATTCGGCGTCAAAAAAACGCCGATTTCGGAACGAAATCAGCGGCTGTGGGCAGACCTCTGCCCGCTGCAACAGGAAATCGCTCGCCGCTGCAAATACCATGCGCGTAAAAACGCGGTAATACAGTTCTTCTGACTTGCGTTAGGGAGTGATAAAACTCCTGCGCTCACATCCTACCTTCTCACGGGTCTTCCCCGCAATGGCTGGCTTTCGCCCCGGCGAAAAATCGCTTTGGTGTGACCTCACGCGCACAGCACCGTTTCGTGTCGGCCTATGGCCTTCTTCCTGTGCCTATCCTGCCTGAACATCAGGCGTTGCGGAATCGGCATGTATTACGGTATGGTCGATATTCAGTTACACAGTGAATCATTGTCCGTAGGATACCTACGGACGTGAAGGGGTACCCCTTCACGATAACTCTCTGTATTCTGCGCCTATCTTATATCTTCTTTCGCATTTTTTCAAGCTTTTTTTCAAAATCCGTAATCGTTTCTAGCATCTTTTTCCGACGAAATGCAAAATGATTGACATAATATTGACTGATTTGAAAAATATGCTTACCAACTGTGATGGATATACACATCTTTTGTTCTGCAAATCTCAAGGTTGGCTTGTTATCTATTGGCTCATATTTTGTATTCTAACAGTCGCTATTTTTCGTGTCAAGGAAAATGTAAGCTAATAGGGAGCATACTGAACACAAAAAGCATACAAACGGAGAGAGACACATGGACAAAAAGCTGCTGGGCAGAAGAATCAACGCCGCGCGCAAAGATCGCGGCTGGACAAGTGAACACCTGTCAGAAATCTGCAATATCAATGCGACCTACCTCAGACAGATCGAATCCGGCGCGAAAACGCCCAGCCTGCAAATGTTTGTGTCGCTGTGCGAAGCATTGAAGGTTTCTCCGACGTACCTGCTTGCGGACAGTCTGCCGACTGCGGCGTCTCAGGATATGGACGCGCTGCTTACGCTCTGCCGCACGGCAACGCCGACACAGCTCAACATGATAACCGCTATGATCCGAAGCGTGATGGAAGCAACATCGGATTGAATGTACGCATTTTTTCTCATTGAAATATCAGAAACGTCAGGCTGTTTGTTCAGCCTGACGTTTTGCATCTATTACGCATCTTTTGTTCACCATATACATCCCTTTTGATTTCTTTTCTGAGAAACATACGAGGTGTAAAATATTTATGAAGCAGGTGGTGAACATTTTGGATGCAAGAGAGCGAATCCAGCAGTTGATGCAGGAACGAAACTGGACGATTTACCGGCTCGCAAAAGAATCCGGTCTATCGCAGACAACAATCTCCAACATCTTCAAACGCAACAATGAGCCGTCCATCCCAACGCTAAAACGGCTGTGCGGCGCTTTTGGCATAACGATGTCGCAATTCTTTAGAGGAAGCGGTGACTATGGTGATTATGCCGTATCTGAGGAACAGCAGGAGCTCATCAAAGACTGGACGCTGCTCAGCGATACGCAGCGTCAGCTGCTTTCCGGGCTTATCAAAACAATGTTATAGTACATATCCGCACAGCTTGTCTGCGCGGTTCGTGCAGAGCTGTCCGATTGTGAAATTGGGCGGCTTTTGCGCATTTATAAGACATTTTTAGAGCGGAAAGGAGTTTTGCGTATGAGTGCCAATAGTCCCTTAAACAAGGCAATCGCAAAGAACTGTATTGCTTTTTGCAATGCCTTGCGCCGTCTGGAACAGCAGCTTCGCAGCGAGGAGGATTCTGATGGCATCGTAGACGGCATACTGCGGGCAGCGGCGGAGTTCTATGGTGCCAAACGAGCGTCCATCGTAGAAGCGGATTGGGAACTTAGCGTCGGCATCATCACGCACGAATGGTGTGCGGATGGTGTGGAGCATCAAATGGATATGCTGCAATTTCTGGCAATGGAGATGTTCCCGCGCTGGAGGAAGGCACTCAGTGAAAACAAACCCATTGTCACGACCAATATGCGCGATTTGGAGAATCAGTATCCCGACGAAGCAGACTTCTTTCGCAGCTATGGAGTTGGCGGTATCTTAGCCGCGCCCTTCTCCAAGCGCATCAATCAGGGATTTCTTGTTGTAGACGACCCGACGCTCTACACCGACGATCCGGCATTTCTTTTGCTTGCGTCCTATGCCGCTGTGCTGGAACTGAACGAGATCAAATTACAGCAATCCCTTGTCGCGGCGTCCCGCGCATCCAGACATGACCCGGACAATGTTTATATCAACTGCTTTGGCGGTTTGGAGATCATCGGACCGAACGGGAAGCTGGTGGGCGATGACATCAAAACAGATCAGGGCTTTCTTCTGTTGGCATACCTGATCCTTAACCGCAGGCACACGGCGAGTGTTGACGAGTTATCCCGTGTCATTCATCACTTCGGAGATTCAGACGCTCCGTATAAGGTTCTGAGCAACATCGTTTATCGGATTCGCCGCCCGCTGGCGATTATTGGGTTAGATAAGCTCATCGTCGGCAAAAGCGGCACTTTTGTTATCAACCCCGCATACCATATTCATACGGACTTCGACCGCTTTGAGGGTAACTGTCGGCAGTTGGAGCGTACCTCCGACCCCGATATGCGCTGTGCGCTGTACCACAAAGCGGTCGAATTGTATAAAGGGCATCTTTTGCCGAGAATCGAACATGAAATCTGGCATATGCAGTTGGATATGTACTATCAAACACTGTATCTGACGATCACAAAGGGATATGCCCGATACAAGCTGGAGCGAAAAAACTACACGGACGCGCTGCGTGAGATCAAGAACGCCATGCAACTCGCGCCCAGCGACAGCGAATTGAGTATGTTGGCTGTTCTGGCTGCATGGTATCAGGGCGGGCGTGTTCTGGCGCGCCGCTATTATGAAGCAGTAAAGAAATATCTGGACGGTGACCAGATCGCGCAGATCCGCACACAGCTTGGCTTCTGAGCGTGAGGGCGCAGTCGAGGGTGTCCGCGAGGGTGCAGCCGAGGGTGCGCATGAGGGTGCCGACGAGGGTGCGGCAGAGGGCATAGCCGAGGGTAAAATGTAGGGTAAATTGCAGGCTGCGGTCGAGGGCGCAGTTGAGGGCAGTCACCTGTTACCATGTATTTACTGGAACGAGATTCCGGTAATATGGTCAAATGGGTGATTGCAGATGCAGCGACGTATGCGAACCGCCGCTCTCCCGACCATGAAACGGTCATGTGGAGAGCGGCGATTTTCATTTTTGGGTGACAGCGCTATGCTGCCACGACAGGCGTGCGGCTTGCCTGCGACTGCGAAATTCATATTGTATTGGTGCGTCCGGAGCGTTTGTGCTTCGGGCGCTTTTTTGCGCACGTTTGGGAGCATCCCGCGCTGCCGCGGTCCTCCAGTTTGAATTTTGGTTTTTCCAAAATTCAAAGAACGGAGGACAAGACATGGGCTTTCATTATGCTCGTGAAAAACAGAAATTTGACGCGGAATGGGAGCGGCTTTCCGCGTGGTATCAGGCCGAAGGCATGAGCGCTGAGACAATCAAGGAACTGTATAAATACGATTGGGCGGTTTTCTGCCAACAGCGTTCGTTTGAGAACCGAACACAGCCGCTCCCGGAGGAACCGGCAAGCGCGCTGTATCAGAAATTTGCACAGCTCACGACCGTGATGACCGGCACCGATCTTCGCGGCAGATACGATTGGATCGAATCGTTGGATGATGAAGAAATTGCGGGTCGGCTGAAAAAGCTGTCTGTTGACGACCGGGAGCTTTTGACGCAGATCGTCATGGACGGTTTGACAAAGGCAGAGGTCGCCAGACTGCGCGGGGTCACAAGGCAGTCCATCAACGACAAAATCCAGCGTATCAAATAATTTCTGAAAAAAGTTTAGAGCGGTTCCTTACATTTACCTGTTTTCAGTGCCTACATAGTGAGGGCATCTTTATCAAAGTGCGCTCCCGCGCCAGACCCGGTAACAGCTTCAGCCCGGCGGCGCGTGTGCAGCTTGAAAACAGAATACTCGATCAGACAACGCACCTTCTGCCATTGCCCACCGGCTTTTGCCGAACAGCCCGGCTTCGTCGCCGGGCTGTATGGGCTTGACAGAGGCAGATACTCCCCACCGTCCGTCCGAGCGTGATAGCAACCGTCGCAGGCAAACCGGTGAAAGGCTGCATAAGTAAATTGCAGGCGCAGCGCGAGTGCCGAAAACGTAAGGCAGTCTGGATGAGAACACATGACAAGACACCGCGTAGGCGGCGTTACGCCGCCTACGCAATGATACAAGAGAGGAAAGAACATGGCATCGAGAGATATGTATAACAGTTCCGGCTGTTTGGACATGACGGCTTTCCTCGCCTTGCGCAACATTGCGCGCGAGGAAAAAAGACGCAGCAAATCAGCCCGGCGCGGCAAGAAACGGCGCAAAAGCCGCAACAAAAAATCGCCCCGCCGCGGATAGCTGGTTTCTGCGGATGCTTTCAGATGGGAGGTCATTTATGCCAAAGTCTGCGACTGCTTTTTCGCTTGATGGATTTGAGATCACGGCAACCTTTGCGGAAAGCCATAATACGGCGGCAGCCAATCATGTAAAACAGATACTTCTGTCCTCATTCGCGGCGAACACGCCGAAACTCCAATCCCTTGGCAACCTTGCAATACCCATTGCGCGGAGATATGATAATGGAGGGGAAACCCAATGAACCTTGAAAACTTCATATTGACGCATGGATTCACGCTCTCAATTTTTATGAATTGAGAAAGGATGGATCGATACAATGGAAAATACTTTTATGGATTTTATGGAAATGATTCGGGTCGATTGCCTGTACCGCGTGTCCACCGACAAACAGGTGGACTACAACGACAAAAGCCAAGCCGACATTCCCATGCAGCGCAGGGAGTGCCATCGCTTCTGTGAAAAAATGGGCTGGACCATTGTTCACGAAGAACAGGAGGATGGCGTATCTGGGCATAAGGTCAGAGCCGAAAACCGGGACAAGCTGCAAATCATCAAAGAGCGCGCCAAGCAGGGAAAATTCGATATTCTGCTTGTGTTCATGTTCGACCGCATCGGGCGCATCGCAGATGAAACGCCCTTTGTGGTGGAATGGTTTGTCAAGAACGGCATCCGGGTCTGGAGTACGCAGGAGGGTGAACAGCGTTTTGATAATCACACGGACAAGCTCACCAACTACATCCGCTTCTGGCAGGCCGACGGCGAAAGTGAAAAAACTTCGATCCGCACGAAAACCGCCCTCGGCCAGCTCGTCGAGGACGGCGGCTTCAAGGGCGGCTTCGCTCCGTATGGGTACGACCTTGTAAAGAGCGGGCGCTTCAACAAGCGCAAGCATGAGGTGTTTGAGCTGGCAGTCAATGCGGACGAAGCATCTGTGGTGCGGATCATTTATGATAAGTATGTGCAGGAGGGCTTCGGCGCACAGCGGATTGCCACATACTTAAATAACCTTGGCTATCGGGCGAGGACGGGCAAGATGTGGCATCATGCTACGGTTCGGGGCATCCTTTGCAACCTGACCTATACCGGCGTGCTTCGCAGCGGCGAAAGCCGCTCCGAAATTTTGCCGCACTTGCAGATCATAGAACCGGAGCTGTTCGATGTCGCACAGCGCATCCGCACGGCTCGTGCCAATGCAATCGAGCAGGAAAATCATGTGCCGCTGAACACACGGGGGCAGTATCTGCTGGCCGGAAATGTGTTCTGCGGGCATTGCGGGTCGCGGCTCTCGCTCACGACGAACGGAAAGGCTTACCCGTGCAAAGATGACCCCAGCCGCGTTGTTAAGCGTGTGCGGTACATTTGCTATGGCAAGACCCGCAAGCAGACCGAGTGCGATGGGCAGACCGGCTACACAGCGCACATTCTGAACGACATCATTGATAAAGTGGTGCGGCAGATTTTTGAACGCATGAAGGCTGTCCCCAAAAGCGAAGTGGTGGGCGTTCGTTACCGCGAAAAGATGGAGGAACGAAAGGCGCTGCTTCGCAGCGTAAAAGCCGACTATACGAAAGCCGCCGCAGAGCTGGAAGCCTTGAAATCGGAAGTCGTGAAAGCCATCAAGGGTGAAAGCAGCTTTTCAAAGGAACTGCTTGCTTCGCTGATCTCCGACACGGAAAGAAAGTGTCAGGAACTGCAAGCAGCGCTTGAGCAGGCACAGAGTGAATATGATGCGGGAGAAGCAACGCTTCAATCACTGAACAGTCAATACGACGACATGATCTCTTGGGCTGAAATGTACGACAGCGCCAGTGTGGAATCGAAGAAAATGATCGTGAGCTGCCTGATCCGCAGGGTAGACGTATATCGCGGCTATCGGGTGCATATTGACTTCAACATCGACTTTAAGCAATTCAGCTTGGGACTGGATATTGCTGAAATTGCCGCATAAACGAAAAAACCCGTTTCACAAGGAAACGAGTTTTTCGCTGCTTCTTATAAAGAAGTTGGTGGAGATAAGCGGGATCGAACCGCTGACCTCATGACTGCCAGTCATGCGCTCTCCCGAGTAATCGGTTAAGCACCCCCACAGGCATCTGGGGCCATATCTCCATCAGAATCCACCCACACGCATTTCTGCGATTATTTTAGCGTGTTTTGGAACTGTTGTCAATTAGAGAGGCTGAATGAGCGCACTGTCAGGCAGTGCTTTTTTCATGAAACAATGTCCTGTGCTGCATACTCAACTTCTGTTTCCAATCCGAGTTCGAACTGTGCGAAGCTCATGTTGAACTCGATGTGCAGGCGATAATCGGAGTACACATCCACTCTCTTGATGATGTATCCTGCGATCATCTTCTTCACATCCATGTCGCTGCCATCGAACATCTCGGACCATTCCATGATGCGGCGGTAATCCGCTTTGATGGCTTCGATGCGCTGATTGCTTTTCTCGACTTCCTCATTGAGTTCAGTCAATTGAGCATTGGCATCCAGCATCCTGGTACGGGCATTGTTGACCAGCTCCGACAGGACTTCCATCGGGAACGCACTCTCACCCTGCACGGCTTTGATGATCTCCAGCTTCAGTGATTCATATTCCTTGGTAGCCTTAGCAGACTCTGCTTTGGCATCCGCAAGGCGCTTCTTGAGACTGACCATGGCACTGCGGTGGGTACGGGAGATGATCTCGTTCTCCTCTACAGACCGCATCCGATCAAATACCTGATGGAGAATGTCGGTGACCATCTTGTCCAGAATGTGCATGGTGTAGCCAGTCTGCCCATCGCAGTTACTGCGCTTGCGGGTCTTGTTGTAGCACACATAGCGGATGCGCTTGCGGCCAACCTTTTCACCGGCAGCGTTGATCCGAGTTGTCCCATTGGTGGTCAGCGTCAGACGCCCGCCGCAGTGTCCGCAGAACACATTGCCGGACAGTAGGGATTGCCCCCTGGTGTTGCGGGGCATGGTTCGCAGCGCATTGCACTCATTGGCTCGTTCAGCCATGAGCTTTTGCGCCAGCTCGAAGTTCTCCGGTGAGATAATCTGCAAATCAGGGAATGCTTTAGACTGTGTACTGCCGCTCCGAAGCACGCCAGTGTACATGATATTATGCAGAATGTGACCGACGGTAGCTTCATGCCAGTTCTTCCCGTCACGGGTCTTGATGCCCATCTCAGACAGGAAGTTGGCGATTTTAAATCTGCCGTAACCGGAGCCGACGCACAGGTCGAACATCATGCGCACGACCTTTGCCTCATCAGGATTGATCTCCAGTTTGAAGACCTCATGCTTGCGCTTGTTGTATGTGCCGCTGGGTACCAGGTCATAGCCGTAAGGGGCGGAACCGCCACGGAAGCGGCCTTCCTGTACCATCTGCCCGAGGGCAGCCTTGGTACGCATGGAGGTTTTCTGACTCTCACCGTCTGCCTGCCAGAAGCGGATGTAGTTGGTGAGACGGTCGACATGCGTGTCGATTCGCTGTTCACCTTCGTTGACGCTCCAGACCTGAATGCCGTGGTTGATGAGCCATTCGACCACGAAAGGCGTTTCTTCGGCTCGTCTGCCAATACGGTCGAACATGAACACCAGCAGAATATCGAATTTGCCCTGTTCGGCATATTCCTTGATGAGTTGAATTTTATCACGGTCATTGGCGCTGACCTTGAAGCCTGACACGCCGTTTTCCTGTTCCTCGTACACGATGGTCCAGCCCATCCGCTCTGCGAACTCACGGCAGGCTTTTCTCTGCACGGGGATATCAGCTTGATTCTGGTCATCGTGGTCGACCTGCTTGGTGGTGGAGACGCGGTACAGACAGCATACTCTGTTCTGGATGCTGAGTACATTTTGATAAGAACAACAAACTCTTTCAGCCATAATGTATCCTTCCTCTCAATGAATGATTTAGAAATGTGAGAGGTTCAGATACACCTTTTCATGTATTCACTTTTCAAAGTACACGGCATTTTGCCACCTTGATTATCTCACATTTCAGGTTGAATAGCTATCAAAACCTCGAAATATAAGCAACAAAGAAACGGCCTCCGATCCGGTAAAATCGCGCTTGAGTAAAAGACTTTTTGCCCAAGCGCCAGCTTGCCGAGAATAGAAAGCAGGCCGCAGCTTTAAACTGCAGCCTGCTCGTAATGACAAAAGAATTTTATTTTTCCTGCTCTAACCGATGGAGTTCTGCGCGGGCTTTTTCAAGTTCTTCTTCCAATTCAGCAATGCGCTTCTGATCTCGACGAAATATCTCACGATTTATTTCGTCCGATTTCTGATATATCATAACCATGAGCATCAGAGCCGGACGCACATCCTCGTCAGGGATTTTGACGACAGCTGCGCCAACAGCCTCTTGGCCGCGATTCTTTACCAACTGCTCCAAATCATCTCTGGTAACCATTTTGTTTTTCCTCCGCAGTTTCTCAATTCCACTTCTCGGTGTGCTTTTGACGATCCAGATATTCCTTTGATTCTTGCTCATCGGCAGGCCGCACTCGCTTTTTGCCGCAGTCCGGGCATTGGTCGCATCCGGTTTCCGCTTCGAAGGTATAGTGGCAGGCGTCACAGGTATAGATTTCTTTGCTCATCGTACTTCTCCTGTGGTATGACGGACTGCAATATATTTCTGATTCCGGCTATTGGGCTTATCAGGAACTGTCAACTGGAGTTCTCCTGTCTCCAACATCGGCTTCAGATATGCTTTCAGAAAATGTGCTTTGTTTTTCATTCCGCAGGCTTGCATCAACTGTTCGCGCGTCTGAGGGGCATTGAGGCACAGAGAAACAATCTTACTCCGAATATCTTTATCTGGAGTGTTGACTGGTATGGTAACTGGAGTGGTATCCGTTCCAGTCGTGTCAAAATTCTCGTCGGACCGATAGAAAACAACCACGAATCCGGACTTCAAAACCTCAAATTTATATTTGCATCCAGCAGCGTCACACGCATCAGCAATACGCTTCAGTCCAGTACCAAAGCTCTCAACATTCTTGGAGTAATAAAGTGTCTGTGCAATCAGCGGGTTCCTGCGGATAGGGCGCTCTCGACCAGAGATGAAGTCCTCCGGCTCATAGCCTGCCGGAAAAGTACCGGGGTTATAAATCTCAACTCGGTCCTTGTATATGGAAACCTCGTTGTTCTGTCCGGTTCCGTATTCCTTGTGGCAAAACGAATTGATCAGCGCTTCACGGACGGCATCCACAGGAATTTCTGGGATTTCTTTGCGTTGCAAAGATCCAAACTCTACCCGCCAGCGGATATTTTTGAAAATATACTTTTCGGCACGGTCAACGAGTTCGAAGATCGTTCCATGCTCACGCTGAATATCCAAAAATGTGAGCCGCTCCGTTCCGGCGAATACCGCCATTTGCAGGTCATTGTAAGGTGTCTCACCGAACAGGACCATGCCTGCGTTCAGCAGGTAGCTTCCCGCAGTCAAGCTCAACTTACCCAGCACCGTATCCCTGTCGGAATAATCAAAGCTGATTCTGCCGAACTCTTGACCGCGGTGGATATACTCTTTGAGAGAGTTCTCGTCCACCGAGCTTGTCAAGCACTCAGAAACTTTGCGTTCCCATACACCTTCGTTGCTTTGCCGCTCCATAATGTAGTCGGTCAATTCCTGCTGGGACATTACCTTATCTTCATCCGCGACACGGATTCTGGCCACATTATAGGCAAAGTATGGTGTGTTGTGCCCTTCAAAGCTGACATGGATACAATCCTTATCATCAATATGGACTACTGCAATTTCCGGGTAAATTCTCGGCTCGATATGGTTTGCAATCTCCTGACTGATATCCCGTAGGGTCTTTTCGGAAATTTGCTGTCCAATAGGCGTCCCATCTGGTTTTATCCCGAAATAGAGTTCGCCTTTCTGATGTTTGTTCAGGATGGCAGCAATTGATACGACGCCTTCCTTCAGTTCTCCAGTAGTCTTTTTAAATTCTAAAGTTTCGGTTTCGTGTCCGAGATTCAATTTTGCTCACCCCTCTCAACACTTTTCAATGTGTCAAATGCAAAAGCGATATTCTTGGATTTGCAGAAGTCCCGAATCACAAACAGTGTCATTTTATTCGGCTCGGTTCTTCCGTTCTCCCAGCGATTGACGGTCGCAACACTTATATTCAGCTGTTCCGCAAGTTCCTTCTGCGAAATGCGCAGTTCACTGCGAAGCTGAATAATAGAGTCTGCAAAAGTCACTGGTCATCACGCCCCTTTTGCATAGTATAACACATGATAAGCGTTTTTACAACGAAGAGAAGCATTTCCGAACCACTCTTTTATGCAGGCTGTTCCTCACTGCACAGCCCGTTCTTTCGGATATATGCGTCCAGCAGGGTGTTGCGTACCAGAGCAGAGAGGGTCGGATTGGCCTCCTGAGCAAAGCTGATCGTTACCTTATGACCCTCAATGGTCATCTGGATCTGCCTGGTGTTTTTCTTCTCTGTGCTCTGATTTACCATAGTCGCTTCCTCGCTTTCTTTTGTTGTCAGGTAGTATATCCTTAATCCCAATGCTGATCTCCAAGGCAGCATTCACTTCCTGCATCTTGCCTTTTCCTACAGTTCCCGCATACCCAAGCAGGCGCTGCTTGTCTAATGTCCGAAGCTGTTCCAGCATGATCGTGGATTCATTGTGTAATCCGCATTGTCGCCCATTCAGGTTTACATGGGTCGGTAATCGGTGATGCTTTATGCGGCTGGTAATCGCCGCCACGATGACCGTGGGACTATGACGATTGCCTATGTCATTCTGAATAATCAGCACCGGTCGGACGCCTCCTTGCTCGGAGCCGCGTACCGGTTCAAGATCCGCATAGAATATGTCTCCGCGGTATGCGGAGTGGACGTTGTCATTATCCATAGTAGCTTCCATTTTTCTCCTGCTACAAACTAAGTAAAGGAATCCGCGCAGGCCATAGCGCACAGCTTTAGCCTGCGCGGTATATATTTTCCTTTGCCTGTACTTGACACTACTTCCCCAGGCGGGGCGGCAACTTGAACTGTGCTGGCGCACATCACGGGACTCTCACCCCTCCGGGGAACGCCCGGAGCTGCGTACAGGAGTATCATTGTGGGCTGACGGGATCATGGCGGGAACAGCTTGCCAAAGCTGTCTTGGCCTGAGTGGGTATCGCTCTGCACCTTATTTGGCCGTCCTTTGATGCGGAGATGCTCCGCACAGGTGGTCTTCGCGCACTCGGCCTGACGCTGGCTCCGTCAGCTAATGTATTCAAGTTGCCGGATATGACCGCCTGAGACGGTGTTTATCAAGGTTCATAGCAGGGAGAAAAATTATCCCTTCACCTATCGCGGGAAAAAGGAGGGTTTCACACCCTGTTTTTCAAAAATTTTTTCAATTTCTTTTTTGCGGAAGCGATTGACTTTGAGACATTCTGTTGTGCTATGCCTTCAAATGATGCAATCTCTGCCGCTGTTACTCCATTTATGCAATAGAGCCAGAGCCTCGTTCGCTGGCGTTCGGTCAATTTAGTTCCCATTCCTTCCAGTAAAAGATTCTCCAGAAGATGTCTTTCGGATAGGTCAATTTCTGTGATGTAACCTTCCTCGGCGGACGGAACCGCAATTACTTCCTCAGCCAAGCTCTCCAGCGGGAGCGTGCCATCATAGTACAGGTGGTCAACTTTTTCTTCTCCGTGATAATCCATATCGGATATCTTTTTCCAGCGCAGGAACTCCTCCTCGTTGGAAAAGTCATCACGGGTCAGGCGAATCAAATTACCATCAGCATCCGTATAGACGATGGCGTTGGGATCTTTCTTATTGAGAGCGTAGATGCTCTTTCGATTGAACATATTGCTCCTCCGTTTTTTCAAGATTTGGTGGCGAATCAAATCTCGAAAACGGAGGGCCACGGCAGCGCGGCAAAAGTGCCCCGAAATGCAAAAAAGCTCCCGGAGCACAATGGCTCCGGGAGCAGGACGCAATATTAGAATGATAGACGGTTCGCGGCGCAGGAGGGCCGTACAGATCCGTGCACAAGGGGCGCAAACCGGCCTTGTGGTGACCAACGGCGTAATATCGTCTTCTGCACAGCAAAAAAATCACCCGCCCGCATCATCTATCGGACGCATCCGATAACCAATGATAACGGGCGGGCAACCTCAGCCGTGACCTGCTGGACAACCTCCTGTATGACTTTTCTATGACCTCAGCTGCAACCTACTGGGCAGCCTCATGTACGACCTCTTCCGCAACCTCTGGAGCAACCTACTGCGTAACCTCTGCTACAACCTCAGCTGCAACCTCCGGAACAACCTCAAGTTGCTCTCATTTTATGTTCAAATACTTCTTGATGACCTCGGCATGCTCTAACGCCAGATAGGGCTTCGCCGCCGTGTAGTATGTCTGTGCCATAGAGAGATTTCCCTGAAATCCCATGGCGAGGATCGCATACATGTTCAGTTCGCTGTCCTTCGGGTCGAAGCGCAGAGCATCAATAGCCGTCTTTTGCGCCAGGATATAATCCTTGCACTCCATCTTCAGCCGGACATATCCCTTGGTGATCTGCAGGTACAACGACTGATAGTACATGGACAGCTGCATCAGCCACAGTTCATGTTCACATCTTGGGAGCAACTGTCCTTTATACATATCGACTGCGCTGTGGTAGAGGGAATGCCGCATATCCGGGTTTTCTTCTGTTTTCAACTGAATGCAGGCATCCTCAAAGCGGTCGAAATCCGTATGGATATTGAAGTTGGGATTGATCTGGAATGTACCATTCTTCCCGATGACCAGCTTATCGAGCCCGATGACGGAAAGAGTACGCCGCAGGCGGTAAACGATATTATTGACGACCTTATATGGCGAATCGAGTTCGTCGTATGGACAGATGATCTCTGCCAGTGTGTCAACAGTGGAATTCTTTTTGTGGTTCAGAATGAGATATGCCAGAAGCAGGTAGCACTGGTCCGCTTTAATATCTTCTCCGGTCAATGTCCCTTTGGAGCTGATGATCTCCATGCCGCCAAAGAAATTGACATGGATGTCCTCCGGATTGTATTTGGAGGCTTTTGTTGCTGCCAACAGGGACTGCTGCTGTTTGATTTCGTTGAGCTCCACAACCACTGCATAGGAAGCGATGAATAGGAAAACCGGGTCATCCGTGTAGCGGGTCGGATCGTCCACGGCAATGAATCCCTGATTAATCCGTTTGGAGAATGGTGCCGCCAGCAGTGTGGTCACCCCATACTCCCGAAAGAAGGCTGCCTCATCTGGATAGACTTTCTCTAATCTCTGCAAGTCAGAAATCACGACCGGTTTATTGGCCCGAAGTGCTTTCCTCCATCTCGGGAACTTCTCCATGGGCAGGCACTGGAGCATATCTCTCTGCGCCGACACACCATCTTTGCACCATTCATAGGTAATAACGCCGATTCCAAGATCCCAGTCAGCTTCCACCACAGAGGCTCTTGATGCGCCATAAAACTCAGCTGCACCTTTCAGAAGGCCACTGATGATAGTTTCTGAATCCTCGGTGTTTCGCAGACTGGCCTCCAACACGCTCATTCCACGATGAAATGCACTGCATTCAACAAGCGGGGTGGTTTCCTGCATGATTTTGTTGCCCATGAATATGCCCCCTTTGATTTGTAAAAAAATACAGAGACTGTCCAATGTAACTCGGGCAGCCTCTGCTGTGAGCCGCACAGTATGGCTGAGCGGTTATGTACTATACGATTGTCTTGATGAATGCGGCAAGCGCCTCGCGCTGATCCTCCTTGAGAGCCGCAACACTATTATCTAATTCACTCTTGGCGTTAGGTGAATTTGCCGTATCGTTCTCCGTAAAGAACTGCGCCAGTGTGATTCCGCAAGCGTCACAAATCGCATTTACCGTTGGTAGGGACGGTTGGTTATTTCTCTTGAAGATATTGCTGATCGTTGTCTGCGACAGGCCAGATTCCTGCGCTAATCGATAAATAGTCCATCCACGCTCGGCCATCAGCTGCCGGATTCGGTTTTGTGCATTGAACATATATACCACCTACTATGTTATTAGTTTACACCTCATTTGATTATCCTTGTAGAACTCATCAGTATGGTATATGGCAATCAAATGATGTGTACTTTGTGGTGATATACTATGCAATTCCGGCGTATTACCCAGAGTTAGAACTGCAAATTGTTTTTCTCTCAGGCTTCAATGCAAATCACCTCTATAAAGCAAAATCCCGCAAGGCATGGATTATACACCGATGCCTTGCGGTTTCTCTGTACTTACAAATATGTTATTTCAGGGAATGGTCACTCACGGGTCAGCCGACGAATATTGCCGATGATGAGCATTAAGTCATCGTCATTCAGCTTTCGCAATTCTTCAATGGCCGTTTGCAGGAGTGCGGGATTTTCTTCGGATTCATCGAAGAATTGGCTTGGTGTAATATCAAAATAGTTACAGATTTGAAGAAATTCTGCCATAGGTGGCAACGATTTGCCGGAGGATATGTTATAAACATAGCTTCTGCTATGCCCGAGATCATAACTCATTTGATATTCAGAGACACCCTTTTTTAATCTCAGCTGAGTAATTCGATCACGCACGAATTGTGTGTCCATATGATATTCACCACCTATCTTATAATTATTTTAGGTGATGACCGAAGAAAAATAACCCACGATTTTACGCCGTTTGCCTTGAAAACATACAGGAGTTTATGCTATAATACAGAAAATTATGTTTTTTGCTCTGCGATTCAAGCCATATATCGAATTGTGCTTGTTTATAGCGTATCAAAAATGTTTTAACCCGCATTGCATTGCAACAAAAAAACGAGTGCCATGGGCACTCGTTCAGGCGTCGCTTCTTTTCGTGAAGTATCTAACTTGAGGACACAAAATCCGACAAGATTCGATTAATATTATTTTATAAAATGTTGTCGGATTTGTCAATATGCCGCGCTCTGATTGCCAGAAAAACTCCCATTATTTTGGCAGAAGGAGGTCAGACGCTCCTGAATCCGTGTATTCGTTGCGATGTCTACTCTCAAAGCCGTCATAGTAGCCGTCAGCAAGGATCAATGAGAGGAGTGTTTTTCTGTGTCCAAAAGAGGCGAGAATATTTACAAGCGAAAAGATGGCCGTTGGGAAGGCCGGTACATCAAGGAGCGTTCTGCTGACGGGAAGGCGAGATACGCATATGTTTATGGGAAAAGCTATGCCGATGCGAAGCAAAAGCTGCTGGACAGGCGGATTACCCAAGCGCAAAACATCGACTGCTCTCCCAGCCATACAAAGTACGGGGATATTCTTCGCAACTGGATTGCCATGTCCCGCATTCATATAAAAGAGTCGACTTATTCCCGATACGTCCATCTTGCAAATGCCCACATTCTACCTTACTTAGGAGAACTGCCGACGAGCAAGCTGACTACCCAGACGGTCGAAAAACACATCTCTTTTCTTTTGAACAAGGGGCGTGTCGATAAAAAAGGTGGTTTGGCGCCCAAGACCGTTTCGGATATTTTAACTCTTATCAAGGGGTCGATTGATTATGCGAATTGTTCTGGGTACTCAGTTAATTGCTATCTCGACCGGTTGACTGTTAAAAAAACGCAGCTTGATATGCGCGTCCTAAGTGTCGACGAGCAACACAGACTCTGTGATATCCTTATGCGGGATATGAATCTGACCAAATTCGGTGTGCTGCTCTGCATGTATACTGGGATCCGTATCGGAGAAGTCTGCGCTTTGAAATGGGAGAGAATAGATTTTTCGGAAGGCATTTTGTCCATTCGGGAAACTCTGCAGCGCATTCAAGCCACGGATGTAGGGGCCTGTAAGAAAACGAAGATTGTTATAACTGAGCCCAAAAGCAAAAAAGCCGTCCGGGATATTCCGCTGCCTGGTTTTGTCCTTGAATACGCTGCGTCGCTGAAACATAATCCTAAAGCATATATATTGACTGGATGCAGCGACAGATATATCGAGCCGCGTTCATTGCAGTACACTTTCAAGAAGTACACTCAAGAATGTGGCCTGACCGATGTAAATTATCATGCGTTACGGCACACCTTTGCAACTCGCTGCATTGAACTGGGATTTGATGTTAAGACCCTCAGTGAGCTTTTGGGCCACTCCAGCGTAAACATCACCCTGAACAGATACGTTCATTCTTCAATGGACACCAAGAAAACCAACATGCAGCGGCTCACATTATAGCCGTCAAGAAAACCGTCAAAAAGCCGCCGGATGCTTGCACAGCAGGCATCCGGCGGCTTTTGTCATGAAGTTAGATACTTCACGAAAGATAGTATTGTTTAATTGGAAAAAATATTAGGAGGCATGTGCTTGATAAATCGAGGCAAAAAGTGTTGGGAGCTCTCACAATCGCAAAAAGATAAATATATCGAGATACTCACTTCGAAGCTCGCTGCACTACGAGCGCATACAGACATATCCCAAGAAGACCTTGCAAATATTATCGGCATATCAAGGCAGACATATTATGCAATAGAAAACGGGAAAAGAGCAATGTCTTGGAAAACTTATCTGTCACTAATCTTTTTCTTTGACTCAGTGGTAGAAACCTCACAAATGATAAGAGAACTTGGTGTATATCCGACTCAGTTGGTAGAGCAATTTAACAATATTGCCGCCACATAAATAAAGGAGAAAATAGTATGGCGATCGCAGAGGTAATCAAATTTGAAGGCCCGCAAGATGCGCTGGTTTGGAAATTTCCAATAGAAGATTTTAACGCAACATCTCAATTAATTGTAGACGAAACTCATGAGGCATTGCTCGTTGTAAACGGTAATGCTGCAGATTTGTTTACTGCAGGTCGTAGGACTCTGTCTGTTCCCAACATTCCCATCGCCAGAACACTTATTGAAATTCCTACCGGAGGGAATTCCCCATTCCCTTGTAAGGTCTTTTTCATCAACAAAGTTCACGCAATGGATCTCCTTTGGGGCACGCAGGGTCCTATTGCTTTAGAAGATCCTCTATATGACATTTTCATGCATGTCATGGCCAACGGAAGTATGTCTGTTTCTGTGGAAAATTCCCGCAAGTTTATGCTGAAAATCGTTGGTTTCAGGGATCGTTTTACCCCCGATGATTTAATTGCAAAATTCAGAGGGATTATTTCCAGCCACGTCAAGGATTGCATCTCTAAAATCATGATTAACGGCATGCTGAGCTATTTCATGATGAATGCACACCTATTCGAACTGAGTGGCGTTATTAAAGAACGTTTAGATAAAGTATTCGAGGAATATGGTGTCCGAATCGAGTTCTTCAACATTGAAACGATTGAGGTTCCAGAGGCCGATTACAAAAAGGTCAGCGAAGCGAAAGAACGAAGAACGAGCAGATTGATCGAAGGCTATACATGGCAAGAAGAGCGGCAGATGGTGATTGCCGAAAAGTTTGCCAGCAATCAAGGTACTATGGGAAATATTGGCGGAGCTGTTGGCGGCTTTATGATGGGTGGTGCCATGGGAGGCTCCATCGTTGACATTGCGAGAAGCGCACTTGATCCCGAAAAAATTCCCACAGAGAAACCGCCCAAGAATGCGGCTGGGACGAGTTCCCATGTTGGGCAAGCTCCATCCTCCATTGATGTAAATGACTTCTTTAAACCCAAGTCCGAAACCTTGCATGAAAGCGAAAATAGCAAGTGCCCCAAGTGCGGCGCAGATCTTCCTGAAAATGCAAAATTCTGCCTGAACTGCGGAGAGCGCATACCTGTAGAGGCTGGGATGGTTATCTGCCCCAATTGCGGTAAGAGTGTCCCTAAAGCAAAATTCTGCCCTGAGTGTGGGCACAAGTTCGGCAATTCCTGTCCCAACTGCGGCGCATCTCTTGCCGATGGAGCAAAATTCTGCATGGAATGCGGCACTAAATTATAAGGAGAAAAAACATGAAAAAAGGAAAAGCAACAGTAAGCATTGGACTCATATATGTAATTCTTCTCGGTGTGTTCAATCTACTCGTGTTCACTATCTTTAAAACCCACACCAAGGTGTTCTGGCTCAGTTATGCATTTATGACTGTAGCTTTTATCGTCCAAATTCTAAGCATGTTCCTGTCTTTTAAGACCGCCGATGTTGAGACCGCTTTCTTTGGAATCCCTCTTGCATCTTTCTCAATCTACTATCTTTGTGCATCTCTGATAGTTGGTGCAGTTTTTATGGTTTTCCAGAATGCCGGGTTTACGCTGGCGTTGGTGATTCAGACTTTGATTTTGGCTGCATTCCTCATCATTGCAATCATTTCGTTGCTTGCCAGAGATACCGTTCAGGCAATCGGTGAGAATGTGAAGCAGAATGTAACCAACCTCAAATCTATTTTGGTAGATGTCGAGATGTTGTCATCTTCCTGCACTGATCCCGAACTCAAGCAGGCACTGAACAAGCTTGCCGATACCGTCAAGTATTCAGATCCGATGTCCACCACTGCTGTCGAACTTGTTGAGCAGCGTATTATGCGCAAGATTTCCGAGCTGAGAGTTTCTATCGATAACAATCAAATTCCTGATGCACTTCAGGTGTGCAAGGAACTTGAGTTGCTCTATGTGGAGCGTAATAAGAAACTGGCTCTTTCTAAATAAGTAGTAAACAAAAGATTGGAGAGCGTCCGGTATGGGAGTGAGTTTTGTTGCGAGAAAATGCACGCAATGTGCAGGCAGATTGCAATATATCAAGGAAAAGAAACTGTGGAAATGCCTATATTGCGGTGCTGAAATTGAACGGCAGGAACAATACGACGGCCTCTTTACAATCAAAAATGTTGTGAGGCAGTGTTTGCTTGATACTGCATTTCGTCGACTGGACAGCGCAGCAAAAAACCTCGTCGAATGTGAAAAAATAGATTCGCGCTATGTTGGAACTTTAATTGCAAAAATCACACATGAGATGATTAGCGTTATTACTCCGGGGGCATGTTCGGAACGGGATGTTCGCAATCTTTTTGCTCAATTGAAAAAGAACTACGAGCTTTTGCGCGGAATCAGCCCGACAGTTACCGAGGAGGAAGAAGTTCTCTACGAGTTTTTGGAAGAGCCGGATATCTTTGCGACATTGGTCCTTGTATATGATTCGCTGAATGACTCCGCCCGCCGGGACTATGTTCTCCAAATGCTTGACGCCAAACAGGTCTACTCCAAAGACGCCAACGGCAATCTCCTTACATACGCTCTCAAAAACGGTAGACAGGACCTGGCGGATGATGTTCTGAGCAATACAAACAACATCAATGTCAGCATGGCGTTATCCGAAGTACTTCAGAAGTATCCTGATGGCGATAAGAAGCGGGAGCATATAGCTGATCTCATCAAAACGCATGCGCTTGCTCACGAAGATTGTGCTGTCATCGAAAAGTATTTGACTTCTCCCTGCGACTCAATCGACACCAAGGCTACTGTCATTAATGCAGCCGTAGCAAACGGTATGGATGTGAGCCTTGAATTTGTAGTCCGCAATATTTTGCCTGTAGCGGGAAATGAAAATACACTTTCCATTCTTGATGCCTATTGCAGCAAAAAACTTGTAGATGATGATGTCTTTCGTATCCTCAACTTTGCGTGCGCTTGTAAGGATTCCAAGACCGCGGTTGGAGCACTTGACTGTCTGAAGCGTGGCAACCAGTATGTGCTCGTTCCCAGTAAGACAGTCATTGCTATGCTTTCCGAGCGTGACTTAACGGCTTCCGACAAGATTTCCATACTCGACAAATTATTTGAGTTTAAGGTTGAGGCCAAGAGCGTTGAGGCCGTGATGACCAACTATCTCTGCTTTAACCAGGATCCAGTGGCCACCCGAAAAGAGGTTATCCTTTACCTTTTGGACAAATCCCCTCAACTCCCCACAAGTACAGTTCAGAACTATGTCCTTAAGTGCGCTGTCGACGGGAATGAAAAGCCTGCAATTGTGAAAGCCATATTTGACAAGGGACTGAACACAAGTTTCTTTAATGAGCTCTTGTCAAAATATATGAATTCATCAACAGACAGCAACGAAGTCAAAGCAGAGATCACGGATATTCTTTCTGGCGGCGGTTTGAAGATTGACCCAAGTTCATTTATTGAGTATATCTGCGGAACACAGGCCGATGTTCCGACGAAAATTCAGTTTATCAAGAAAATGAAAGCCAACGGTTCACAGCTTCGAAGTGATGCGGCGAGTACATACCTCGAAAGAACCGCTCCTAATCAATTCAGTTCAGAACTTTTCTCATTGATTTTTACTCCCGCCAGTTCCTTCAGTGCAAAGGCAGCAGAGCGTTATCTGCTTTATTGCCGAGATAGAGAAGCAATCAAAGCGCAGAACTTCCGCACGATTGCAGAACGTTGCTCTGGCGGCATCGGAACAATGACATGTCAGGTAAGTCATGCAGGAGATAGCATTTCCTGTAACATCTTACAGGCTTATGTCTTACGCACAGCAGGCGATTAACAGCCTGGATCAGACTATCAACTCGTTTAAATCCCGAGTTGATGTAAAGGTCAGTGATGTCAGCACTTCGACCGCTAATATTCAGGCAACAACCAATAGAATCTACGAGAATATTGAGCGGTTCAAAAACGACCTTATGCACGGCGAGGAAAGCCAAATCGCTCATGAGAACATCTTGAGAATTGACCAGATTATAAAGGAGCAGTTCAGCAACCATATTGCAATCCGCAGAACTGTTATGGGCGTTGTCCGTGATTTTGATATTAACCTTGTTCGGAACAGCACCATTCAGGAACTGTCAGAAGAGTTATGGATCACCAGTTCCAGATACTGGCTCTCCTATGCCCTTATCGCAATTACTGCATGGGTGAATAACTACCCGGAGGTAGCAAGAAACGCCCTTGCCGAGAGCGGCAGAAAAGATGCAATCAAGACTACGCTGTTTTTCTGCCTAATGAATCTCCGTTTCGGCCGTATGGATGCTGCCAAGAAGTGGTTTTATGAGTATTTCAAGACACTCGATCCCACCATGCTCCAACAGGAGACAGCTATTTTGCTGCAATCTTTCCTTAATGGCATCTTTGGCAAAGATAAGGAATTGGAGCAGGAAGTTATCAGTCTGATTGACGAGTGGATCTCTATCATTAATGATAACGAGCAGATTTCTACCGAGCTCCTCAATGCTTATGAGACCTACATCAACAATCTGAGTGCTCCGGTTCAGTTTAGTTATGAATCCATCCTGCAATTCTGCGTGAACTCCAGCGAATTAGAGAACTCCTATAAAGATGTTTCCAAGTTTGAACTCCTCTTACAGTTCGTGAAAGGCTTAGATGTAGATGCAGCCCCTCAGGATGATACAAATTACAAAAGCCGCATTGATGCTATCTTGATGAACCTCATCTCCAACTACGACGCAGAAGAGCTTGAGTTAAAGAAGCAGCAGGAGTATTACCGTTGTATTGTCGAGAATAATGGCGACATTCCCCAAGCCGAAGCTCAATTCCAAGCCATGGAGGAACTTGAAAACACTCAGTTTAACATTGGCAAGCAGATGCTGAAGTGGGCTATTTACGATGACAATGATCAAACCAATATACAAGTCCGCAAATTCGGTTTTCAGAATACCAAGGCGTGGTTCAAAAATGCTGTTGACAGGTTTGATGCAAAGTTGCAGGAGGCCTTTCCGTCTGAGTACAAACTACATATCGACACTTGGGATGGCATCAGTAACGGTAATGATCAGTCAGAGCAAGTCGAAAGTATCAAAAATCACTTTGAGAACAACAAGTTTCAAAATATGTTTGTCAATACGCCAAACATTGCAGCGGCTATTCTGTTCATCGCATCTGCTGGTCTTGCCTTTGTGACGCTGTACTCTCTGGTTGTTACAGCTCTGGCAGCTGGTTTCCTCGGCTTCCGGGTATTCAAAGCGATTCAGGGCTACCCTGTTCGTGTTCAGGCTGCACTTGACAATTTGAACGCTGTAATGAACGAAATCGCAGAGTTCAGGCGTTATTATGAAGAACAGCGCGCCAAAAAGGGCGAGCTCCTCAGCACTGTTGAATTTCTTTAATTTTATATTAGATAGATAAGGAGATAATGTTATGAGCAACGAAAAGAATACTCAGGATCTTGAGTTCGAGCAGATGATGGAGCAGCGTATCCGTGACAACTTCACTGCACCTGCAACAGACGGCGTTCAAATTTCTGATGAGCGGCTTAAAGAAATGAGCAAAAAGCTTCCTGAGTGGAGTCTTGAGCCGCCTTATAGCTTTCTGAAATGATAGGACTCCAAGAACGGGCGATTGCTGAAGCGCCCTCTACATATCAGGAATGGCTTGATTGTTTCGAACGTATGAAGGAAGTGCCTCTATCCAACAACAGAGATCTTGAAGTGCTTTCGCTTGGAACTTTTGCTGGAGCCGGAACGATGCAGGCAGCATTTGAACGCCAAATGGTGGATACTGTCAATGTTGTTCTAAATAAAAGTACGAAGCGTTTTATGCGGGATTTGAATGAGTGCATTGCTTTCAACGAATTGGCACAAGTAGATGTTCTATTCAAACGGCTGAAAAAGGACATCCACAAGGCTACATTCTTCGTAAATCTTTCGTTTCTGCCCAACAGTTTTAAAACTGAATTATATCGTTCTGTTACTGAACAAATGACGATGTTTTGGGATAACATGATTGCTTTCCTGCAACAGCAAGCAAATGATTTTTCTAACTCTGATTTGGAAGATGCACTCTTTCTAATCAGACGCATAAAACTATTTTAAAGCAAGGATGAGCGCATGGGAAACTACACTTCAACCAAAGCTGAGATTAAAAACTATATATGTGCCAGAACACCGCTGGTCGTTGTGGACTCTCCAGAGCGAGAAAGAGTTGAGCGCATCCTGAAAGAGATTACTGCAGAACTGAACATAAATATTTCGTATTACACAGACGCTAAACAGGTTTGCACAATGAATGGCGATACAACAAAAGATGTAGATAGTGATCCACTTCCGTTTATTGCGTCTTCTTTCAGAAAGAATCGAAACTCCACTTTTGCCTTTGGCGATATCAAGCGGATTAGCGAGGATAATGCCTACAGCCGAGAGGTTTTAAATATCTTGTACTTGGCAAAGGAAATGAATTGTACTCTCATCCTCATCACTGCGGATCCTGTATGGTCAAGACTGGCACAGTTTGGTATGTTGACTTCTCTGGATTATCCGGATGTTGAAGAGCGTGTCAGCCAAATCGAAGCATTTGTCGAGCGGTTTAATGGACGCTTCAATATAGACTGGGACTCCTACGATATTCGAATGGCCGCAACATTAATGCGTGGTTTTAGCGAAATACAGATTGATAATATTCTGTCTGCAACACTTATCAGCAACCATTGCTTAAACAAATCCCTCCTGGCCGCACTCACAGAGCAAAAAAGTAAATTATATGCGTCTGTGTCATGTATCCAATCCGTTCGTGTTGACTACGATTTATCGGTTTCAGGCCTGGATGCTTTGAAAAAATGGCTTGAATTAAAGAAGAGTATTTTCTTCGCTTCTGATGCCGCCTTAACGGAAAGAGACCTGGATACTCCGAAAGGTATTCTTCTTGCCGGAGTTCCTGGCTGTGGTAAGTCTCTTTCAGCAAAAATGGTGGCTAAAGAATGGAATCTCCCCTTGTTCCGATTTGACATTGGATCTGTCTATGACAAATGGGTTGGCGAGAGCGAAAAGAAAATGAAAGAGTCTTTGCAGTTCATAGACAATGTATCCCCTTGTGTTGTTTGGATTGACGAGATTGAAAAATCTCTTTCTGTTTCTGATTCTGGAAATGACATAGGCAAGCGTGTTTTGGGACAGTTCTTGTTCTGGTTACAAGAATCGAGGAGCAGAGTATTCCTTGTTGCAACCGCAAATGATGTCTCGCTGCTACCTTTTGAACTATTCAGAAAAGGCCGCTTTTCAGAAATATTCTTTATCGATCTTCCGAATTGTTCCGAACGAAGAGCAGCCATCACACAATATGTGGGGCGTTCCCTACACATTCATTTATCAGAAAAAGATATATGCCAACTGATTGCAGCTTCAGATGG
>ERZ1673730.302-NODE-302-length-73405-cov-6.691329_pt1 | contig 73405 bp, 67 predicted proteins | sample MGYA00580200_ERZ1673730 | MGnify/ENA primary metagenome ERZ1673730 (study PRJEB41218, sample SAMN15661761) | gut metagenome | host: Homo sapiens | place: Canada: London | collected 2015-08-20/2019-03-30 | study: EMG produced TPA metagenomics assembly of...
GAAAAATTTCATTTACTTATCAATCAACTACAAGCTTATCTATTTAGATGATATAATTTCGTCTTATTCTCATTCCTAAGAATGTATTCACTTTAATTAAAATATATGAAAGGTATTGTATTAGCTGGAGGATCCGGTACTCGTCTTTACCCAATTACAAAAGGTGTAAGTAAACAACTGCTTCCTATTTATGATAAACCTATGATTTACTATCCGCTTTCTGTGCTGATGTTAGCGGGAATACGAGAAATTTTAATTATATCCACTCCACAAGATTTACCTGGTTTTCAGAGACTTCTGGGAGATGGAAGTGATTATGGAATACAGTTAGAATATGCCGAGCAACCGCATCCGGATGGACTTGCACAAGCTTTTCTTATCGGTGAAAAATTTATTGGAGAAGACAGCGTTTGTTTAGTATTGGGAGATAATATATTTTATGGACAAGGTTTCAGACCGATGTTAGAACAATCTCTAAAAAGAGCGGAAAATCAAGGGATTGCTACTGTATTCGGATATTATGTAAATGACCCGGAACGTTATGGTGTGGTAGAATTTGATAAAGACGGGAATGTTTTAAGTCTTGAAGAAAAACCTGAAAAACCTAAATCTAATTATGCTGTCGTGGGTTTATATTTCTATCCCAACAAGGTAGTAAATATCGCAAAATCGATCAAACCTTCTGCCAGAGGAGAATTGGAAATCACGACAGTAAACCAGGAATTTTTAAAAAATCAGGAATTAAAAGTTCAATTATTGGGCAGAGGGTTTGCTTGGCTTGACACCGGTACCCACGACTCCCTTGCGGAGGCCTCCATTTTTGTAGAGGTAATTGAAAAACGGCAGGGGTTAAAAATTGCTTGTTTAGAAGGAATTGCTTATAAGAAAGGTTGGATTAATGAAAGTAAGTTACAAGAATTGGCTTTATCTATGGAAAAAAATCAATATGGCCAATATCTGTCCGGTATAATTAAAGAAAAAAAGATATGAAGAAAAATATATTAATTACCGGAGGTGCCGGTTTTATTGGGTCTCATGTTGTTCGTTTGTTTGTTAACAAATATCCGGAATATCAAATCATTAATTTAGACAAACTAACTTATGCCGGTAATCTGGCTAATTTAAAAGATATTGAAAATAAACCCAATTATACTTTTATTAAAGCCGACATTTGTGATTTCGAAAATATTCAAAAAATTTTTTCACAATATCAGATCAACGGCGTTATTCATTTAGCGGCAGAAAGTCATGTAGATCGCAGTATTAAAGATCCTTTTACCTTTGCCCGTACGAATATAATGGGCACTTTATCTCTGTTGCAAGCTGCGAAAGAATATTGGAACGGGAATTGGGAGAACAAACTTTTTTATCATATTTCTACCGACGAAGTATATGGTGCTCTTTCGTTCAATAAATCATTTTTCACAGAAACGACAAAATACGACCCGCATAGTCCTTACAGTGCCTCCAAAGCTTCTTCCGACCATTTTGTCCGGGCATTTCACGACACCTACGAAATGCCAATCATTATTACCAATTGTTCTAATAATTACGGACCTTATCAATTTCCGGAAAAGCTTATTCCGCTCTTTATCAATAACATTTGTCAAAAAAAATCGTTACCGGTCTATGGAACTGGAGAAAATGTACGGGATTGGTTATATGTAGAAGATCATGCACGGGCCATTGACATCGTTTTTCACAAAGGAAAAATTGCCGAAACTTACAATATCGGTGGATTTAACGAATGGAAAAATATTGATCTGGTGAAAGTGGTTATTCGGACGGTGGATAAATTTTTAGGAAATCCCGCCGGCTTTTCTGACAAATTACTCACCTATGTCAAAGACCGCAAAGGACATGATTTGAGGTATGCGATAGATTCCACCAAATTAAAAAAAGAACTAGGCTGGGAACCGAGTTTGCAATTTGAAGAAGGAATAGAGAAGACTGTAAAATGGTATTTAGAAAATTCCCAATGGATGGACAATATCACTTCCGGTGACTACCAGAATTATTACAAGAATATGTACGAAAACAGATAATATATGACCGTTAATGACGTAAAACTTATTGACTTACCTAAGTTTTTGGATACAAGAGGAAATCTGTCCTTCGCTGAGAACCATAAGCAAGTTCCATTTGAGATTAAACGAACTTACTGGCTTTATGATGTACCGGGAGGTGAGTGTAGAGGAGGACATGCATATAAAGAGAACGAAGAGTTTATTATAGCCCTTTCAGGAGCATTTGATGTGATGGTAGATGATGGCAAAGAGAAGAAAATATTTACCCTCAATCGTTCCTATTTTGGTCTTTATGTCCCGAAAGGACTTTGGCGAGAGATGAATAATTTTTCTACCAACTCACTGGCATTAGAGTTTAGCTCAACCAAATATAATGCGGCAGACTATATCCGTGAATATAATGAATTTTTAAGATTCAAGAGCAATGGAAAAGTATAATGTTTACGATTGTTCTATAATAGAGCTTGACAAACATCACAGTGATCGTAAGGGCAATCTCTCCGTTGTCGAAAACGGTGAAACTCTCCCATTTAATGTCAAAAGAGTCTATTATCTTTATGATGTACCTGGAGGAGAAGCCAGAGGGTCTCATGCACATAAAGAGCTCGAACAACTAATAGTAGCTGTCTCTGGCTCTTTTAAAGTGACACTTGATGATGGAAAAGTGAAAAGATCGTTTTTCTTGAACAGGCCATATCAGGGTCTCTATGTCAAGTCTGGTATGTGGCGTAATCTCGAAGACTTTTCCTCCGGAGCTGTTTGTATGGTACTCGCATCCGAGGTTTACAAGAAAGAAGACTATATTAGAGATTACAACGAATTTCTGATATTCAGAGAAATAAAAAACAAGGCTCAACAATGATACATCCACTTGCTGATTGCCAGAATGTTTGTATTCCGGACTCTACTCGTGTGTGGCAATTTTGTGTAATTTTCCCGAATTGTAAAATCGGGGAAAATTGCAATATTTGTTCTCACTGCCTAATTGAAAATGATGTCAAGATAGGAAACAATGTTACCATCAAATGTGGAGTACAACTCTGGGACGGCATCGAACTTGAAGATAATGTCTTCATAGGAGCCAATGTGTCATTTACCAATGACAAATATCCCTATTCCCACAACAAGGAATGGACTCTCTTTAGGACCAAAATCTGCAAGGGAGCCTCCATCGGAGCAGGAGCAATAATCCTTCCTGGACTTACTATTGGAGAAGGGGCCATGATTGGTGCCGGTTCGGTTGTCACTAAGAACATCCCTGCACACACCCTATGGGTAGGAAATCCAGCAAGACAAATCAAGAAATTGAAATAAAATAAGACTCTACCAATGAAGTCAAAATTAACTTTTGATTTTATTGATAATATACCTATTCAATATTAACGGTTAATTCCCATGTGAAATTTTCATGGAACAATTACTCATTATCATTCAGAGTATACCACAACGGAATTTAATAACATGAATCTAAGATTTCAAAAATATAACAACTAATGATTAATGCTAATAAAGATCTCTCACTTCATTCTTCGCTTTTAAAGCATTGTTCGTTATCAGTGGGTGAACGAATGCAAAAAATACAGTTAGACCTTCTTACTACATAGAAATATATAACTCCCATGCAAACAGCAAATAGAGTAGCCAAGAATACTATAGTACAATACATCCGATTAATGCTCAGTGTTTTGATTGGATTGTTTTCTATACGTATTATATTAAATTCGCTTGGAGCCAGTGATTATGGAGTTTATAATCTTTTAGGAGGTACAATAGGTCTTCTTACTTTTATTAGTAATTCTTTATCTCAAACCTCCATCCGTTTTATTTCTGTAAGTCTTGGTAAAAATGATATCGCAGATATAAGAAAAACTTTTAATGCTTGTTTTACCCTACATTTAATAATAGCTGGCATTTTGGTAGCTATTTTAGAAATTATTGCATTATTCTTATTTAATGGATTTCTGAATATTCCTAAAGACAGAGTTATTTCAGCACAAATAGTGTATCATTGTATGGTATTGACTTTGTTCTTAAATGTTGCTGTAACACCATTTAAGGCAGTCTTAGTAGCCCACGAGAAATTTATGTACACAGCATGTATTGGTATTTTCGATGTATTGTGTAAACTTGCTATTGCTTTGATTATCTCGATTGCCTTTATTGATAAGCTCATACTTTATGGAATACTTATGGCTCTTATTGTTATCATCGATGTTTCCCTATATATCGGGTATGTTCTTTTCAAATATAGGGAAGAAATTTCCATTAGGAATAACTCTAAGAAGGATATAATAAATGTCGTAGGCTTTGCAGGATGGACACTTTTGGATGTTTTCGCTTCTGTTATAAATCGTCAAGGGTATGCTGTTCTTTTGAATAAATTTTTTGGTCCTGTAACAAACGCCGTATATGCTCTTGCAGGACAAGTAGAAGGCAACTTATATACAGTTTCTTCCTCTGTAATGGAGACTATTAAGCCTCAAATCATGAAAAGTCAAGGTGCTGGTGACGCAAATCGAGTACTACGACTTTCTATGACAGCAGGAAAATTTGGTTTTTCTATGATGTCCTTGCTATCAATTCCTTTGATAGTGATGATGCCTGAAGTTCTCGATTTATGGCTGAAGGATGTCCCCCAAGGTACTGTGCTATTTTCTAGACTTCTGGTTATTGCCTGTATGTTTGAGCAATTGACGAGAGGCTTGGTTCATGCGAACCAAGCAATAGGTAATATTAAGTGGTTTTCTATTATTGTTTCTACTATTCGTATGACAGCAATGCCAATTTCCCTGATTTGTTTCTTATGTGGAGCTCCGGCTTATACTGCAATAATAGTTTTCTTATGTTGCGAGACATTGGGATCTTTCAGTAGAGTAATTGTAATGTCAAAAACAACTGATCTCAAAATTTTAAATTTCGTCAAATCTGTGTTTTTCCAAATAATTCCTCCTTTCATAGTAGCGTTTATTGTTAGTTGGATTTCTTACCGCTTCTTTCATGACATAGAGGGAATGATTGCTGTTTGTTTTATTACTGCGACGACATATATTTTGCTTTTATATACAGTTGGACTTACTAAAGAGGAAAGAATGTCTATTAACGGTATGATAAAATCTTTGATCAATCATTTTATTCGACCACGAATGTCCACTAAAATAAATTAAAAGTTAATTGATCGGTTGAATTCACCCTCTATAAGAGAATATCTATTTTTCAGTGTTCATCGGATAGCTATTTTTACTTATTAATCGTAAATGTAATCGATTCAAATCTTCATAAAAAATATTGTTTATAAAACGGTCTTATTAAATAGCTTACAAAAACGACTGCCGTTAATGGGTATTAATGTTATTAGACATTAAAATGAAGAATGCTTCAAAAAAAATAGATACAATTATAGCATTCGCAATATTTATTCAGTCATTGTTGGTTGTTATACAACAAACAATGATTATGGTATTACATTACGAATCTGAAACAACTACAGTATACCGTATCGCGATTACAGCGATAGCTATGGTTATTGCAATTATATTCTCAGTAAAACGTAAGCCAAAGCTATTTTTCATAACTTATTTAATAGCGGTAGTTATTATCTTACTCCATTTTGAATTTTTTCCAGATAATCAAGAATATATTTCCTACAATATTACTCGTTTTCTTTTACCTGTTGTTATACCAAGTGCTCTTTGTACAATATGTATTAAGGATATAACGGTTATTAACAAAGTTCTTAAAGTCATTTCATGGTCTATTGTTCTTATAATGGCTTTTTATATTTATAGTTACATGAAGGGTTTAGTTGTGGGTAATTCAGAGTATAATATGAGCCTTTCTTATGGACTACTTCTACCCGGACTCTTTTTATATTCGAATAAGAAAATATACTCAATCATCGCATCAATTTTTTTGTTTTTGTGTATCCTCATACTTGGTGCAAGAGGACCTATGATCGCTTTTCTGATATTTATTGCCTATGACATAGTACAATCAAATAAAAAAATGATATTTCCTGTTGCAATATTGGCAATAATTGTTATAGGGGGAATGTCTACGATTATGGAGTTCTTCGGTAGACTCGGTTTCCAGTCCAGAACCCTCAATATGTTTGCAACGGGTGATTTTTCTTCATCCTCCGGCCGTGATGAAATATATAACAAAATGATTAATGTCATGTGGGATCATCCTTTTGGAATAGGGATATTCGGTGATCGTGTTTACCTAAATGGGCTTTATTGTCACAATATATTTCTCGAGATAGCATTAAATTTTGGTCTCATAGTATTTTTGGGGATATTAGTATACAGCATCGTGAAATTTGTCAAAGTATATAAAGCATCTAATAAAGTCTATAGAAATATACTTGTTTTATTTCTTGTTGTTGGTTTTATCCCTCTTTTAATTTCTGGCTCATATCTTACAGATTATAACCTTGGACTTTTCATAGGAATATTAACCTTGATAGCAAAGCAAAATGTAAGTTGTGTCAAACATGCATAATAAATTGTTTCTATTCAACACATTAACAGGAAAATTTTGAAAAAGTCAGCTTTTATGCTGTTGATTTTATGCACAGGATATTTATCAGCAGCACAAACTCTTTTTTCAGACAAAGGGAAAAAACACATTGTACTTTCCAAAGAAATCTCTTTGATAAAACAAACAAAGAACATTTCAAATAGTGTATTAGTAGTTGAGGATGATTATAATCTTGCAGGCAGTGTTTTGAAAATACCATCTAACAGTACATTGATATTTAAAGGAGGAAGTATAAGCAATGGAACAATAGATTTCAACCATTGCCGTATTGAAGGCGATGCTTTAATAACTTGTGATTTTACAGGAGAAATTGCGAATGATTACGTGGATATTCGATGGTTTGGTATTAAAGAAGGCGATTCCTTATTTGATAACGGACCAATTATAAATAAGGTTTGTGCCCAATACTCAAAAGTACTTTTACCGAAAGGAGTATATTATTTTACAACCCCTATCGTCATCCTCGACGCCAAGAAACTGGAATTTAATGGAGATTTAATATATCAGGGAGCAAAGAATACAATAGCTATGACAATTACTGGCACAACGGCAGTAATTAATATATTTGGTACGATTTCTTGTTACAAAAACAAAAATGTATCATATTCAAATAGTAAAAAGGGTTCAAATATTGTCGGTATTGATTTTCAGAATGTAAACAATTCCATAATTTATGTAAATGAAGTAAAGTACTTTAACGAGAATATTAGAGTTTCAGGTGTTGGAGGTAGTTGTTGTTACAATCAATTTTCTTTTGGACTTATCCGAAATGCCAATGTTGGTTTGAGAATCTATCAGGAGGATGCAAAAAACAAACAAGGGTGGGCAAATGAGAACACCTTTACCGGTGGTCGTTTCACCAACTTCTCTGACTGGGAAAGTAAAGATGAAAGTTATGCTATAAAAATTACCGGACCTGGAACGAATGACACATATAATTCAGTAAACTCACTTCACTTTACCAAACAAAGCTTTGAAGGATATTCTACCATTGTATATGCCAATAACGTATCAAGTTCAAACTTCCTATATGCCAGAGTGGAAGGCTCTTCTCTTTTTGTTAAGTTTGTTGGACTTTGTAAAAATTGCAGAATTAGCACAGGATATAATGACGGATGCTCTCTCTATGATGATTCTGAGTCAAAGCTAATTCCTATTAATCTCAATGAAATTTCGCAGTTTCATTTAGCCACTATTGATTTACAGAATGGGATTAAAGCTTTGACAAACAGCAATGGTAAACAGCGATATTCATCAGAAAACTTTGCTTTTTGCAATGCCTCTGATGCTTTTTATGGAATGATAACAACAGCATCAATAGACTCCATAGGCTCTCTACCTAAGACCTGTCTCAATTGCCCTTCAATTAACATTGATGCTACATTAACCAAGTTGTATAGGGTCAAATTAAGTCATCCAGGAAGAGTACATGTGGTTTATCTTGAAGATTCAAAGGGGAATAATATTACCTGGAATACTATAAATAAATATCCTATGCCGAAAACTCCTATATGTGCTGGAGATATGTATTACAATGCAAGTAAACATGCATTTGTAATCGGTACAGATTCTGAAGAAATTATATTTCAAGTTCCTATTAATATCCAAAAGATTCAAGTAAGAGTTTTTGGAAATTATTCATTAGCATCTATATACAGTTATAGGGATCAAGCGTCAATATCATATCCCAAGATAAAAGATTCTGGTACTTCATCAGAACGACCGGAATATGCATATACAGGTCAAAAATATTTTGATACAACTTTGTGTAAGTATATCTGTTGGAGTGGAAGTAAATGGATAAACCTAGATGGAAGTAATTTATAATAGCAACTAATAAATTATAAATAAATATGCAAAACATTAAAATTGCCGTTATTGGCTTGGGCTATGTAGGCCTACCTCTTGCAAGACTTTTCTCTACAAAGTATGAAACTGTCGGATTTGATATGAATCAGAGCCGTGTGGATGCATTGATGAGTGGCCATGATACAACTTTGGAAGTAAGTGACGAACTTCTTCTGGATGCTATCAAAAATCACGGTTTTATCTGTACTACTGACCTTGAGAAAATCAGGAACTACAATTTCTATGTGGTTGCTGTTCCGACCCCTGTAGATGCCAATAACCACCCGGATCTTAAACCTCTCTGGCGAGCATCTGAGACTGTAGGTAAAGTCATCAGCAAGGGCGACATTGTAATTTATGAATCAACCGTATATCCTGGGGTAACAGAAGAAGAGTGTATTCCTGTAGTAGAAAAAGTTTCTGGATTAAAGTTCAATAGAGACTTTTTCGCCGGTTATTCCCCTGAGCGTATCAATCCTGGTGATAAAGAGCATACTGTAGAAAAGATTCGCAAAGTAACTTCTGGTTCCACTCCTGAGATTGCTGACATTATTGATAGCGTTTATAATTCAGTCCTCGTGAATGGCACTCATAAAGCTCCTTCAATTAAAGTTGCAGAAGCTTCCAAGATTATTGAAAACTCGCAGCGCGATGTGAACATCGCTTTTATGAACGAGTTGTCCAAGATTTTCAACGCAATGGGCATCGATACTCATGATGTGATCGATGCAGCTGCTAGTAAATGGAATTTCATCAAGCTAAATCCTGGTCTCGTGGGAGGTCACTGCATTTCAGTTGATCCTTATTATCTCATACAGAAAGCTCAAGTTTACGGCGTTCTTCCTCGTGTGATGTCATCAGCTCGTCGACTCAATGATGGTATGGGAGCATATGTAGCAGAGCAAACTATTAAGTGTATGAACAAAAAAGGGGTGATGGTTAGGGATGCAAAGATTCTCCTTCTGGGTATCACTTTTAAGGAGAATTGCCCAGATATTCGCAACACGAAAATTGTAGATATCTATCATACTCTTAGTGAATATACCAGCAATATCACTGTCTATGATCCATGGGCTGATCCTATAAAGGTTAAACACGAGTATGGTATCGATATATTTAACAAACTCCCTACTGAGAAATTTGATGCCATTATCCTTGGGGTGGCTCATAAGTGCTTTCTCGACCTAGAGGTCAAGAGTCTGGTAAAGAAAGGTGGTGTAATTTACGATGTAAAAGGAGTACTTCCAAGAGACATTATTGACGGAAGACTTTAATATTATGAAGAATATTCTCCTGCTTACCAATATTTATCCCAACAATGATCCGGATTACGGAGGTACATCTGTTTGCCATTTCTTTACTCAGGAATGGGTTAAGTTGGGATACAATGTCAGAGTCATCCATTTTGATTCACTCTTCCCGAGACCTTACTATTGGGTCGGAAAAATGTTTAACTCAGTTTTGCAAGCAAGGACAGGATGTGTCATCTATACAAAAACTCCTCGTTTGCCTAAAAAGTACAATGTGGATGATGTACCTGTAATGTTTGTACCGCTTCGTAAAATAATTCCTCACAAGCAGTTCTCAGACAAGACGATGCAGAAAGCGATGGAATATGTAGTTTATGAACTCGAGACAGAGAAATTTGTTCCTGATATCATAGTGGGTCATTTCATTCTTCCTCAGTTGCAATTTCTGCACCTCTTCAAGCAAAAATATCCTCGAGCAACCTCTTGTATGGTGCTCCACAGCTCGAAAGAAATGAAGGCAGTTTACCCGAACAATTGGCAGGAATATATGGCCTCAGTAGATATCTGGGGATTTCGGTCTGTAGCATTTAAAGAGAAGTTTGAGTCTGTATATGGTGTACAACCTCGCGAGTTCTTATGCTACTCAGGCATTCCTGAAAAGTATCTGGATTGTCCGAAGAAGGAATTTAAAAAAGAGATTAAAAAATTTGCTTTTGTTGGCAGTTTATACGAACTCAAACGGGTAAATGATACCATTAATGCTTTATATATAGCTTTCCCGAACAAAGATTTTTCTTTTGATATTGTTGGAAGCGGAGCAGAAGAATCCAATCTGAAATCATTAGTAAAGAAGCTTGGACTGAAAGATCAAGTAATCTTCCATGGCCAGCAGAAACGTGATGATGCCCAAAAGATAATGGGCAAAGCAGACTGTTTTGTGATGGTCAGTACACACGAAGCTTTCGGCCTTGTTTATGTGGAAGCTATGGCAAGAGGACTTATTACAATTGCTACCCGAGGTCAAGGCATTGATGGCATTATCATTGACGGAGAAAATGGCTACCTTTGCGAATCTCGTAATCCTCAAGCTTTGGCTCAAGTCATTAAGCGAATCCGGTCATTATCTGTCGAGGAACTTAACAAAATCTCCGAAGCTGCTATCAAGACTGCTGAAAATCTAACAAATAAAAAAGTTGCAGAAAACTATATAAAAGCTATTTCACAATAAGAAATATTCGGTTCTTCATATTGATACAATAAGCTTTAACATTTTCAGAAAATGCTTGCTGTTATCAAAAAAGATGAACCGATACATGAGTTTCTGGCTTACCCTCGTTAATAGAACCTCTCGCATCTAAATTGACCTGAAAGAAGAAGTCAATCGCATTTGTCGTAAATTTTATTTGAAAATATAAGAATTACAATATGATACCTTTCCTTTCCCTAAAAGACGTCACCGCTCTTCACGGTATTGAGATTAACGAAGCTGTTACTCGGGTTGTTAACAATGGCTGGTACCTGCAAGGTGCTGAAAACGAAAAATTTGAGGCTAATTATGCAAACTATATCGGCAGCAAGTATTGTATTGGCTGTGCCAATGGCTTAGATGCACTCATCTGGATATTTCGTGCTTATCTGGAGCTGGGCGTTATGAAGCCAGGAGACGAGGTAATTGTTCCGGCAAATACATATATCGCTACGATCTTGGCTATCACTGAGAATGGTCTGAAAACTACTCTTGTCGAGCCGAAATTTGAAACCCTAGAAATTGACGACACCCGCATCGAGGAACTTATCACCCCTCGTACCAAGGCAGTCTGTATCGTGCATCTCTATGGCCGCATTGCCTACACCGAAAAGATTGGACAACTTTGCAAGAAATATGGCCTCAAACTTATTGAGGATAATGCTCAGGCACACGGCTGTGTATATGGTCCATCCGGTCAGAGAACAGGCAGCATTGGCGATGCTGCAGGCCATAGTTTTTATCCGGGCAAGAACTTGGGAGCTCTTGGTGACGCTGGTGCAGTGACAACAAGTGACCCAGAATTGGCTGTTGCTATAAGGGCTTTAGCCAACTACGGTTCTCAAAAAAAATATGTCTTCAAGTATTGCGGTCGCAATAGCCGTCTTGACGAGATTCAAGCCGCTGTACTAAATGTAAAACTTAAATATCTGGAGCAGGATAACTATCATCGCAAGGAAGTAGCACAGTACTATATCGACCACCTTTGTAACAGTTGCATAACTCTGCCCAAAATCCTCCCAATGGAGAGTAACGCCTTCCACCTCTTCCCTATCCTCTGTACTCATCGCGACGAATTACACGATTATTTAGATAAAAATGGAGTAGGTACTGTGATTCACTATCCGATTCCTCCCCACAAACAGGAGTGTTATAAGGAATGGAACTCCATGTCTCTCCCCGTCACCGAGCAAATCGCCCGCCAGGAGCTCAGTTTGCCAATAGGCCCTACCATCACAATAGAAGAAATAAAACACGTGGTTAATTTGATCAATAAATTTTAAAGAATGTCCAAAAAAATCTGGATAGTCAATTATTATACAGGAACTCCTGAAAATATCTCAAACCCTCGCTATCTGGAGTTCGGCGAACACTTCCGCAAAGCTGGATATGAGGTGACGACATTTAATTCTTCTATATCAGCAAAAACAAAAGAAGAGCAAAATACGGCTGGTATTAGATTTCTGGAAAGAACATACGGAGAGTGTAAATTCATTCATGTTAACGTCCCTGCATATGTAGGTAATGGATTAAAGCGGGTCTATTCCATTTTTATGTTTGCGTGGCTTATATTCATTAACAGAAAGAAGTTCGAAAAACCGGACATCATCCTGCATAACGTGCATACTCCGTTCGACTACCCAATTTTCTGGATGGCTCGCAAATGGAAAATTCGTTATATCGCCGAAGCATGGGATATGTGGCCAGAAAATTTCGTAACTTTCAGACTGCTCTCTGCCAGCAATCCTTTTATGAAAATCGCATACTGGCTGGAGAAACATCTTTACGAAAAGGCTGATAAAATAGTGTTCACTTTTGAGGGCGGTTTGGACTACCTAAAGGAAAAGCACTGGACTACCGATACAGGCGGTAAGATCGACTTTAAAAAAGTGCATTACATCAATAATGGTGTCAATTTGGATCAGTTCGACGCGAACTGTAAAGCCTACCCTCAGGAAGATGCCGATCTAAATGATTCAGATACCTATAAGATTATCTATCTTGGCTCTATCCAATTGGTAAATAATGTGAAGAAGTTGATCGATGCTGCTGCACTGATGAAAGAGAATCCAAAGTACAGGTTTCTGATCTATGGTGACGGTAATGATCGCGAGATGCTGGAGCAATACGTATGTAAGAATTGTATCAGCAATGTAATATTCAAAGAAAAGCATATACCATTCTGTAAGGTAGCCTATGTAGTCTCTCAAGCGACAGTGAACATTATGAACTATCAGAAAAACTTTGGAATCCACGGAGTGAGTTCTGGCAAAATGTTCCAGTATATGGCTGCAGGGAAACCTATCTGTTGTAATATTAAGCTGAATTATTCAGAAATTTCGCGTCGTAACTTAGGTATAGACGAGGAATTAGATACTCCAGAGCAATATGCTACTGCCATCCGTAAATTGGTGGAACAACCTTCCGAAGAGTACCATGCTATGTGTAGGCGTGTAAGGAGTTGTGCTGAAGACTTTGATTATAAAAAACTGGCAGCAAAAGAATTAGAGGTCCTTTCGTAAGAAAACAAAAATCTAATACCGTCTTTCTAATCTACTATACGCCAGCACATTTCATCACTGATCATATCTATCTAAAACGGCTGTTTCATTTGGCTATATTCCTGAAAGTAAAGGAAGAATAATCTTGATCGGTCAAAGTTCTACATCATCCGGGAGAAATTCCATTTGAAGCGTATTGCAGATGTCACAACTATCATTACTATCTGCTACTTTAGCACATATATGATTAATCCTGCTATCATCATTGAAAACCTATATGCCAATAGAGTTCTTTATGCTGCATAAGGTAATAAAAAAAACATTTTTTGTAGTAAAGAAGGCAATTAGCATAACCGCCTTCATCTAATCACGCATGTGCTCAAGCATCGTTAAAAATACCATCATATCTACCAGATGAGCATTGGAAACAGATAAGATTTTATATCTAACAACTTTTTATTCAAGATGGGATAAAAATAAATAACATGTATAGACACTTTTTCAAACGCCTATTTGATTTCATAATTGTACTTTGCGCGCTAGCAGTTATCTGGCCAATTCTGCTAATTATCACTATCTGGCTGCATTTTGCAAACAAAGGTGCCGGTGCTTTTTTCCTCCAAGAAAGACCAGGCAAAGATGAAAAAATATTTAAAGTCATTAAGTTTAAATCAATGACTGATGAGCGAAATGCGGAAGGAAAATTGCTCCCTGATGCTCAGAGGTTAACTAAGATAGGTCGCTTTGTGCGTAGTGCTTCTATTGACGAACTTCCACAATTGATTAATGTTTTAAAGGGAGATATGGCGTTAATTGGACCTAGACCTTTAGTACCTTGCTATTTACCTTATTATGATAAAAATGAGCGTCATCGTCACGACGTTCGTCCGGGTATTACAGGTTTAGCACAGGTCAATGGCAGAAAGTCTATCACTTGGGATCAGAAATTAGCTTATGACATTGAATACGTTAATAATATATCATTAATGTTAGACATTAAGATTCTTTTTAAAACCATATACAATGTTATTAAGCGAAAAGATGTAGGAGTGGAAACAAGCGGAATAGTTGATTTCGATGATTACAGAAAAGCTCAGTGGGCATCAGGAGAGAAAGTTAAAGACAATGACTGACCATCGAGGCGAAATAGGCAGTGAATTCTGGATAGAGCCTATAGATGCACAAAATAAGAATCATCTGGACTTTATAAGATTTGGATTTAAGGGAGATATACGTCTCGCACTTTCCGGTCGTACTGCAATTGATTTTATAATTCAAGAGATATTAGAATCCAAAGAATGTCACCAGGTATATATGCCGGCATACTGTTGTGATTCTATGCTGCAACCTCTAATTAATCGCAATTTATCTGTCGAATTCTTTGATATTAAGTTAACTGAGACGGGTGTTCGATGCTTAATAGATCCTAATGTTGAGGCAGATATAATCTATGTTAATAACTACTTTGGATTCGATGCTGGAATAAGTCTTGAAGAATTGCACGTTTTTAAAAATAAAGGTGCAATAATACTTTATGACCGTACGCATTCCTTATTTAATATATCTGACCCTATTATAGATATTACAGATTACTCTTTATGCAGCTTGAGAAAATGGATGGGAATTCCAGCAGGAGCCGTCCTATGCAAATCAAAAGGTTCATTTATAAATACACTTCATAAAGAGTGTGGATATGTAGAGTATAAGCATAAAGGCATGAATCTTAAATATAATTTCCTTCAAAGCGATACATCTATACAAAAAAAGGATTTTTTCTCAGAATTCCACACATTCGACCATCATTTAGAACAAGATTATGCAAACTACGATATTGACGTAAAATCAAAAGTTTTGCTTTACCAGCAAGACTTTGATTTGATGTCTTCTCGTAGAAAGCGCAACGCTCAAATTATTTACGAAGGGCTCTCAGATATAAAAGAGATGCACTTTCTATTCGCAGAAAATAGAGATATAACACCGCTCTTCATCCCTATTATGATTGACAAGCACGACGATTTGAGAACTTTTCTGATACAAAACTCAGTGTATTGTCCTATTCATTGGCCAAAGAGTTCACACATTCCTTCTGATTTTAAAGTAAATACAATATACAATAACGAACTATCCTTGATCTGCGATCAACGATATTCCGAGCGGGAAATTCTTCGCGAAGTAGCATTAATTCGTAATTTTTATTCTCATTGATATGAAAACAGTTTTAATTACCGGCATTGGCGGTCTAACTCCTCGCTCAATTGCCAAAGTCGTTCGTAAGAACCATCCCGATTATAAATTAATTGGCGTTGACATCAACAAAAAAGCTATGGGCTTCTTTATGAAAGGGCTCTTAGATGAATGTCTTGTATGTCCTCGCTGCACAGATGCATCATATTTTCCTTTCATCGAAAAATTGGTTGCAGACAAGAAGATTGACTATGCATTCGTTCAGCCGGAAAGTGAAATCGTAGAATGGGGCGATTACTATGATAAAAATGGCAAATACCCATGCCCTGTATTTATGGGAAGTAAGATACTATCTGTGTCTCTAAAGGATAAATCCATAATGGCTGACCTTCTTAAAGGAACAGATTTTATCCCTAAGACAATCAAGGTAACTCAGGATAACCCTCGTTTCGAAGATGTTGAAAAAGAGATAGGCTTTCCTTGCTGGATTAGAGCTACAAATGGTACTGGTGGGCTTGGATCATTGAAGCTAGATGATATCAGTAGCTATAAAAGCTGGCTCTTTATTAATAGCTCCATTACAGAATTTACAGTAAGTGAATTCCTTACAGGTCGCCATCTTGCTAATGAAATGCTATATTACAATGGCGAATATGTAAGAGGTGCAGCTCTCGAGTGCGTAGAGTATGTGATGGCCAATACAGCTCCTTCTAAGGTTACTGGTAATACGGCTTTTGGTCGTTTCCTCAACGAGGACGGCATCAATAAATTCTGTGACGACTGTATCAAGTATTTAGAGAAGCAGTTAGGCATTCCCGCTCATGGTATCCTATCATTTGACCTTAAAGAGGATAGCAAAGGCAATATGAAAGTTACCGAAGTCAATATCCGGCATATGGCATACACAGGCGTAATGGCTGAAGTCGGCTTCGACCTCATCGAAGACACTATTCGCATTATGGAAGACGGCGATGCAAGAAACGTAGAACGTGCTCCGTACTATCACTATGATAAGCCATATATCTTCCTTAGAGACGTGGATGTAGAGCCAGTGGTACTGGAAAGTGAAGATGAATTTATTAAATAAACTGAATATCTGAATCTTAATTAGGAAACTAAATGGAAAAACTTCTGGAATTCAAGGGAAAGAAATTACTTGTCTTAGGAGGCTTAACTCTTGCTTGTGATATCGTTAAACATGCACAAGCAATGGGTGCATATGTTATTGTAGCCGATTACGATGAAAATTCTCCAGCAAAGAAAATAGCCGATGATGCTGTATTAATAAATGCACTTGATGTTGATGCTATTGTCAATTTCTGCAAAAAAGAAAAAGTCGATGGCATAACGACTGGCTTTGTTGATATTCTACTACCTCCTTGCTATGAAGCATGTAAGCGTCTTGGGTTACCTTATTATGTTACTCCGAAGATGCTGATAATGTCAACAAGTAAAATCGATTTCAAAAACACTTGTAACGAATATGGAGTTCCTGTCCCTCAAACATACTTTGTTGGAAGTGAGATTACAGATGATATATACCAAGCTATCAATTACCCTGTATTCGTAAAGCCTTTAGATGGTAGCGGATCTAGAGGGGCTGGAGTATGTAATACACGAGAGCAACTAGATGCTCAGTTCGTTCAGGCAAAGCATTTTTCTGTATCAAACACAGTAGTGATTGAAGATTATCTTACAGGTAGAGAATTCTTGCTCAATTATGTTGCAGTTAATGGCGAATATCGTCTTATATCAATGTTCGACAGATATATCTGTGGTGATAGAGGTAGTGCCATTAATTATTCAAACTTAGCAATATCACCGTCTAAAGCTATTCATCAATATTTGAACGATGTTAACAACAAAGTGATATCAATGTTCAAAAATTTGGGTTTTACAGATGGTATCTTCTTCTTACAAGGATATGCTAAAGATGATAAAATTACATTCTTTGAAATGGGATGTAGACTTGGCGGTTCCTACTATAATCTAGAAAGAGCTTGCATAAATATAGATCCTGTTGATATGATAATTCGCTATGCTCTTACAGGTAAAATGATGGATAAGATTGAAGATGTACCTGTAGATGTTGCAAATTACAAAAAAACAGCAATTTGTATTAACTATCTACTAAAAGGGATGACTGCTACAATCGGAAGCATTAGAGGATTAAAAGAAGTCAAAAATCTTCCATCTTGCATTAGTTATGAGCAGCGTCATTTTGTTGGCGATTATTACTCAAACGAGAGAACTGTTGATAGACCTGTCTTATCTCTTTACTTAGTTGAAGATTCTCTTGAAAGTGCCCGAAAGGATGTAAATTATTTAAATTCTATTTTTGAAGTAAAGGATGAAAATGGAGAGTCGCTTTTAATGCAAAAATTCAACTTAAACAACTTTTAGTCATAAATTTAGTTAATCTATTTAAGTGTAGAAAAGCTAATATTCCACATTCCTGTACGTATAAAGCTTCTTAATATTAATAACGTTACAGAAAGCTATTTTATTGATAATACAAAAGTAATAGGCCAATAAAATTCTTAGCCAAAAAGAGAATGTCTATTTGTCGCCAAAGGTAAAATATATATCGGTGAAAATATGGGAATAGGATATCGGGGTACTATTTTAACTAGAGCAGATCCTATAAATCCAGAAAACATACTCAGTAAACTATATCCTATCATCCATGCTCGTGTAATAATTGGTTAGAGTTGTTGGATTGGTGCTAAAGTAACGATATTGATATGCGTTACAATAGGAAGCGAAATTGGTTCAATAGTGATAAAAGACGTTCCGTCTAATGTATTAGAGCTGGATATCTAGCAGTAATAAAAAATAATTCAAGTGATATTGTAATCCTTAAATTCAATGATATGAAATTAACTACTATTCTTGGCAAATTATTGCTTTTAGTGCCTATTGTAAAGTATAAGCAATTAGTATACAAGTTCCTTGGTGTTAATGAAGTTAAAGACAGTAGTTATAAGTGTCGTTATTTTATCGGGAACCCTAGAGTAATTGGGCAATACAACAACATTTATTTACATAATAATGCTGAAATTGAAAGAAACTGTTTTTTGTTAGCAAAAGATAGAATTGAAATAGGTGAGAATACGACCCTTGCCTATGGAGTTACTATTTTGACAGGAGCAGATCCTAACGGTCCTCTTAATAAATTAAGTAAATTATATCCACCGATAAAAGCACCAGTGAAAATTGGCAAAGATTGTTGGATCGGAGCTAATGCAGTTATATTACCAGGTGTGACAATAGGGGATATAGTTGTAGTAGCAGCTGGTTCAGTGGTTACCAAAGATATTCCTTCAAAGGTTATGATTGCTGGAGTTCCTGCAGTTATAAAGAAAAATTTAGAATTATGATACCATAATCAATTAATAAAGATATATATGAAAAAGAAATTAGTCATAGTGGGGGGAGGAAATAGTGCTCATACATTAATACCTCTACTTAACGATTCAATTTTTGATACTTATATTTACACTTCGAGACCGGAAAAGTGGGCAAAACAGATTTTTCTAGAGTGGCGCAATCCTAAAGGAGAAGTAATGGCATCATTTACAGGACCTCTTGTAGGCGCGTCAAATAATCCTGCAGAGTTGTTTCCAGATGCAGATTATTTGGTTTTCTGTATGCCGGTTCATCAATACCGACTTGCTCTTCATGAGATTGCTCCATACCTTAGCAAGACCAAAAACGTTATTGTTGGCACAATCTATGGTCAAGGTGGATGGAATTGGATGGTAGACGAGATTCGTAAAAAATTTCATCTTTCTAATTTAGTCGCATTTTCTTTTGGTTTGATTCCATGGGTAAGTCGATTGGTTGAATATGGCCATAAAGGTCTAACTTATGGCTGTATGACATCTAATTATGCAGCTGTATCTCCATCTAGTTATTTCAAACAAATAGAAGACGAATTCTTTAATCAAATTTGTTTTAGATGGTTTGGAAAAGGCAAGGTGGAAAAAAGCGATAACTTTATTTCATTATCATTATCAGTAGATAATCAGATTATTCACACAGCGCGGTGTTGTGGATTACATACAGTTTATGGAAAAACTTGGAAAGAAAAAAAAGATGTCCCATGGTTTTATAGAGATTTCGATGATATATCAGCTGAGTTAATGGAAGGATTAGATAATGACTACTCAGCAATCCGTAATGCAATAAAGACCAAATTCCCTCAAAAGAAATTTACTCATATGTTAAATTACCTCGATCTAGAGTATTTTTCTCATAAATACTATAGCAAGAGTGTAAAAGATTCAATCCTTTCATCCGAAACACTTCATTCTATAACTACTCCAGTCATACAAAATTCAGAAGGTACTTGGGAAATAGATCGTAATCATAGATTTTTCTTAGATGATATTTTCTACGGGAACTGTATTGCCAAGTGGATGGCTGAACAACTTAATATTGAAACCCCCACTATAGATTATATTTTAAAATGGGCACAAGAAATTAGAGATGAATCTATTATCGACAAGGATAATAAATTAATAATTGATAGTCATGATTTAACTAATCCGCTTAAATGTGGTATACCTACGGTATATGGATATACCACTATAGATGAATGCATAGACTAATTTTCTTTTTTATTTTAAATTGAATATGATTAAATCAAGACGTAAAGAACTATTTCCGAATGTTACCGACGAGCAATGGAACGATTGGAAATGGCAAGTGAAAAATAGAATAGAGACACTTGATGTTTTAAAAAAGTATGTAGTTCTTACTCCAGAAGAAGAAGATGGAGTAAAAGAAACTCTTCATACACTAAGAATGGCTATAACGCCTTATTATGTTAGCCTTGTTGAACCTAATAACCCTAATTGCCCGATAAGAAAACAAGCTATCCCAACAAGTAAGGAGATGCATCAATCAACAGCTGATTTGTTGGACCCTTTACATGAAGATGAATATTCTCCGGTTCCAGGGTTGACACATAGATATCCTGATAGAGTACTGTTTCTTATTACAGATATGTGTGCAATGTACTGCCGTCATTGTACTCGCAGAAGATTCGCTGGTCAAAAAGACGATCAATGCTCAATAGATATAATTGATAAGGCAATAGATTATGTTGCTAGAACTCCACAGGTAAGAGATGTACTTCTTTCAGGGGGTGATGCTTTGATGCTGAGCGACGAGCGATTAGAATATATCATTTCTAGATTAAGACAAATCCCTCATGTAGAGATTATCCGGATTGGTTCAAGAACACCAGTTGTTTGCCCTCAAAGAATTACAGATGCCTTGGTGAATATGCTTAAGAAATATCATCCAATATGGCTTAATACTCATTTTAACCATCCCAAGGAAATTACTACTGAATCTATAGAAGCTTGTGCTAAAATGGCTAATGCCGGAATTCCCATAGGTAATCAATCAGTATTATTGAGAGGCGTCAATGACTGCGTGAACACAATGAAACAATTAGTTCACGATTTAGTCAAGATGAGAGTTAGACCCTACTACATATATCAATGTGATTTATCAATGGGATTGGAGCACTTCAGAACTCCAGTCTCTAAGGGCATCGAGATTATTGAGAGTTTAAGAGGGCATACATCAGGATATGCAATTCCAACATTTGTTGTTGATGCCCTAGGAGGTGGAGGTAAAATTCCTATAATGCCGCAATATGTAATTTCCCAAGCCCCCGGTAAAGTCGTGTTGAGAAATTTTGAAGGAGTCATTACGACATACACAGAACCTACTGATTACATAAATACTGAATGTAACTGCCAGTATTGTCAAGCGGTAAAGAGTAAAAAAATTGAAGGTGTTTCCTCTTTGTTAGAAGGTAGAGGTATGGCTATTGAGCCAGCCCACTTGAGTAGAAATGAACGTTCTAAAAATAAATAATATATAATACAAATAAAAAAATTAGTATGATTTACTCAGGGGAAAAATTATTGATACTCGAAGGTAGTTTAACTGAGATGTTTATAATCGAAGAGGCAAGAAAAATGGTCGTCTATACAACTATGCCTGACCAATATAAAGATTGCACTATTCATCTTGCTAAGAATTTTGCTGATAAAGTATGGGATTAGTTGGGAAGATATTTATACTTTATATGTTAAATGCATAAGAAACGATGTTGATGGTATACTTGTAGGATGCAGCGAGTTGAGCATTGATATCATGATTCGGCTTTGCAAAAAGCTTAAAACTCCGACATATTTACGAATATAAGGCTAGCTTACTCAGATATTTTTATACCCCAATGGCTCCCTATGAAAGATTATTTTCAAGAAAGATTAGGGAAACGCTGGACTTTATAAAAGGAGGATATAAAGTCTTATATATTTTTGATAATAAGATTCCTATTGCTTATTGCACAATAGTTAAAGGAGGAGGAAGATATAAATTTTCAACGAAGCAGGATATCATAATCTGCAATGTATGGGTAAGACCCGAAAGCAGAGGAAAAGGCATTGCTAAAGAATTGTATAAATATCTCTTAAACAATATGAATTTAAAATACCAGCGAGCTTATGCATTTATTCCGAATGATAACCTACCTTCCATTAAAACTGTTCTTAAGATAGGATTTCAAAAGATTTCTGATGCGGATAGAGTAGGTATTCTAAAAATTATTAAGAAACAAAACAATGGACATCTTGGAATATATTCCTATGTTTCAAAGAAGTAAGCAAATTATACTCTTTATTTTTTGATTATGCAAAAAGACCGATGATATTCTGAATAATATGTAGATGAATGAAGTTGAATATAATTTCACGCAATAATATGTATATAAAAATGGAGCTTATTATTGCTTTCTGGAAGTATCAAATTATTCGTGTAGCACCACTTTTTGTTGGTAGTCAAAAACAAATTAAGAGACTTGTTACATCTATTGGGAAGGATATATTTATCCCTATTGTTAGTAATGATTGATAATATATTTATTCGTCATAATATTTTTTATGTAGAGATTTACCCTTTGAATCTATAAATTAGATAGGGATAGCAATTTCTAATAAGCCTTAATGGGTGTAATATGTATAATTTTACAAATCAATTATAATGCAAAAGCGTATATATCTATGTCTCGCTCACATGTCGGGCGAAGAACAGAAATTTATCAAAGAAGCCTTTGATACCAACTGGGTGGTGCCTCTGGGCCCGAATGTAAATGGGTTTGAAGAAGATCTTAAGAATTTCACTGGCGGCGATAAAGAGGTTGTAGCCCTCTCTGCTGGTACCGCAGCAGTGCATCTTGCGCTCTTAGCTTGCGGTGTTAGACCGGGAGATGAGGTGATTTGTCAAAGTTTCACCTTTTGTGCATCGTCACATCCCATAACCTATCTGGGAGGGATTCCGGTTTTCGTTGATTCCGAATGCGACAGTTGGAATATGGATCCGGAGCTACTAGAAGAGGCAATCCGGGATCGGATAGCACAAACCGGTAAAAAGCCAAAGGCCATTGTTTTGGTTTATTTATACGGTATGCCGGCGAAGATTGACGAAATCATGGAAATCGCAAACAAATATGAAATTCCCGTTATTGAGGATGCTGCGGAGGGTTTCGGTTCGCGGTTTGATGGGAGGATATGCGGTACGTTCGGACGTTTTGGAGTGCTTTCGTTCAATGGGAACAAGATGATTACCACCTCAGGTGGAGGCGCATTGATTTGTCCCGATGCGGAAATTAAAAAGCAAATCATGTTTTATGCTACACAAGCACGCGAAGCCTATTCCTATTACCAACATGAGCAAATCGGGTATAACTACCGGATGTCGAATATTTGCGCAGGCATCGGCCGCGGTCAGATGACGGTAGCTCATGATCATATCGCCCATCACAAGCATATTTGCCAACTTTATAAGGAATTATTGGCAGAGATCGAGGGGATTATGTTACACGAGAATCCCTCACAGCGCTATGATAGTAACTATTGGCTGAATACAATTGTACTTGATCCGGCCTTACATGTTGTGGGGGAGGAGCACGCTTACGAGGCGGTAATCCAAGGGACGGTTGGTGGAGCTGCCGGAGTTACACATACAGCGAAGACGTTACACACGGCTTGTGAACCGAATCGGAACGTAGAGGCAATGCGGATGGCGTTGGATAAAGTCGGGATCGAGAGCCGTCCGTTATGGAAGCCAATGCATCTGCAACCAGTTTATACCGGTAATCCGAGTTATGTGAACGGAGTGAGCGAGGAGCTGTTCAAATGCGGATTATGTTTACCGAGTGGTCCTTGTGTGACAGAGGAGGATGTGGTGTATATTGTCGAAGAGATAAAATGTTGTATCCAAGAACGATCCAAGTAAAATTTCTTTGTTTTATAAAATTGTATGTCCTAAAACACATTTGAGAATAGAACTCAGTCCCCATAGCAGTCCTACGACTGCTATGGGGATTTTGTAGTTCGCCCAGCGTGGATATATTTTAATAGGTGGGGTATTCCCACCTTGATGGATTATTACAGTAAATTGTATCGTAAATAAAGCATTGCCACGAGCCAAACGGCATGCATAGTGATGTGAGAGGTCAGAAAATGAAATAGTTTTCCTCCTACTCGATTTTTTAATAGTGGCAAATGAACCTTCTTCCTGTGTTAAAGGGTGGGAGTCTTTACTTTTTCTACCCAGCCGAGTGGGACAGTGGTGAGGGCACAGCCGAAATATTCGATGCGGATGGCGATTTTGTATTTGCCCCGCATTTCGATGAGTTCTCCGACCAACCCCTGAAAACTACCCTGCTTGACTAAAATGGTATCTCCGACAGCTACTGGCGAAGTGGTAAATTCGACTTCGTCAAAGGCATGCTCTACCATCAGACGGAGACGATCTATTTGTTTATCCGGGATGGGGACGGGGACCGCTTTTTCTTTGAGAAAGGTGACAATTCCGGGTATATTTAAAACTTTTAAGGTGTCCTGAATCGGGATATGGACGAAAATATAACCGGGGATTAAAGGGAAAGATACTTTTTTCCTCCGGTCGCTCCACATGCGATATTCGGTGCGAAGCGGTAAATAATTGTCCACTTTTGCTTCGTCTAAGCGGGCTTTTACTTTCTTTTCACTGCGGGAAGTTGTATAAACAGCATACCAAGAAGGGAGTAATTCCATATTCAGCTCACATTGTTAGTTTTCTTATCTCATTTTTCCTGTAGTTTTGTATTAAATCTTACAAGTTTGATTGGGATAGGGCACTTTCTTTCTGCTTATCCAACTCTTCAAAGCAGGAATTTTTCGATTTGAATTCCGGTATAATCTGTTTCATCAATCGTACGGTCTCCAGGATTTGAATTTGCCGAGCGGCCAAAGCCAAATGCTCCAGTTCAGGTACGATGTTTGCATACTTATATTCTCGTACTTTTGCTACCTTGATTTTCTGATGGGTAGTCGGAAGGGTATTTTCTTCATTACTCAGAACTTCCTCGTAAAGCTTTTCTCCGGGACGTAAACCCGTATATTTAATCTTAATCTCTTTGTCGGGTTCATAACCGGCCAGTTCTATCATTCTTTTCGCCAGATCTGCAATTTTTACAGATTCTCCCATTTCAAATACGAAAATTTCATTTCCGTTACACATTGTTGCAGCTTCCATTACTAAACGGCAAGCTTCCGGTATGGTCATGAAAAATCGGGTAATGTCCGGGTGAGTGACAGTTACAGGTCCGCCTTTTTCGATTTGTTTTCTGAAACGGGGGATGACACTTCCATTGCTTCCCAATACATTTCCGAAACGAGTCGTAACAAATTTGGTTTTTCCTTCAATCTCTCCTTTGGCAATAGCCATTCCCAAACTTTGTACATAAATTTCGGCCAGACGCTTGGAAGCTCCCATGACGTTTGTCGGATTTACGGCTTTGTCTGTAGAAATCATAACCATTTTTTCTACATTATAACGGACGGCCAAGTCCGCGACGTTTTGTGTGCCATACACATTTGCCAATACCGCCTCACAGGGATTTTCTTCCATTAAAGGCACGTGTTTATAAGCGGCAGCATGGAAAATAAATTGAGGTTTATAACGCTCGAATACCATGTTTACGCGTTGTGCAATCCGAACGTCTCCGATAACAGGTACGAATTCCATTTTCGGGAATCGTTCTTCTAATTCGAGTCGGATGTTATGCATCGGAGTTTCGGCAGAGTCGAATAGAATAAGTTGTTTCACACCGAATGTCGCCAGTTGTCTGCAAAGTTCGCTTCCGATAGAACCGGCAGCTCCGGTTACCAGAATAGTTTTATCTTTGAAATTGGCGATAATCTCGTTCATGTTTATCTTGATTTCTTCTCGTCCCAGTAGATCTTCGATCCGTATTTCCCGAATATTGGCGCGCAACAGTTTATCTCCACTTACCTCATCTACCGGAGGAGCAATCAATACCTTTATTTTGTTTTTTTCACAATAACGGATCAGCCGTTCTTTCTCTTCCTGGGCCGTAATATAATTGGGAAAAAGTATTCCTTCTACATTGTAGCGGTTTGTGATGTATATAAAATCATCTTCATTATTGAAATAATATACCGGCAGATCGGCTAATCGATAAGATTTATAATTTTGTCCAAACACATAAAATCCTGCTATATGATAATGTTTGCTATTTCGCAAACGAGTTTCCAGGGATACACTTTTGTCATTGATCCCATAAATCAGAATTTTACTGTTTTGTTTGGAAAATTTACTGGTTAGAATATCATACATCAGGATCATGGCAATCCGGACAGCAATTAAGGAGATTCCTGTCAGCATCAAATCGAATAACGATCCGATTAATAGTTGTTTATCACTAATTATTTTATAAAAAGAGAGAGTGATATAGATTAAAATGATTTTACCCAGCGTGGCACAACCCAGTCTCCATAATTCTTTTAAAGTAGAGTGCCGTATAATATTGCGGTAAGCTTTAAAAATATAAAAAGAGATAGCACTGCAGATTAAAGATAAAACCATAATCTTCAGGATGACTTCAATCGACATTTCCGGGTTGGTAAAATGCCCTGCTTTGTCATTGATCAAGTTGTAAACAGTCATATTACTTCCGGACATTTCTAATTGGGTGAAATGCCGGGCTAATAAGCAGGCTAAAAAAGTACAACTAACGGAAATGATGAGGTCGACAGCTAAAATAATCCAGTAGCTCAAATATTTAGCGTTGATAATCTTGTTTAATAATTTTGATTTCATCAGTCATTAACGTTTTAAGGTTAGTTGAAAAATCCCGATCGTAGTTAACTGTGCTGAAATGCGATCTTTTTATTTTCCAGCTTTTATTCCGATAAGATCCTTGATAGAAAAAATTTTACTTTTTGCTCTCTTTTTTCGATCAAAAGCATCCGGTAAATCGTTTAACCTTCTACGCATTGTCCGCCACAACGCTAATTTCTATTAAACTCATTTTGTTATTCTTTCCTCTATCAAAGAGGAAGATCACACACTTCCTCAGAACTTATCTTGTTATTTACCTTCCTCTATCAAAGAGGTAAACATATTTTATCGGAAAATATTATCTGTTGTATATATTAATATTTGTAACCTTTACAGCGGATTTATCGTTTTTAGAAAAGGATTTTTAAAAAGAAAAATTAAAAAACAAGAAAAAACATAATACTTAAATCTTATAAGATGTGAATTGTATAAACAATTATAAAACAAGCATTTAAAATATATTATGATAAATATAAAAAGTGAAGAATTATTTATTAAAAATTGTATTATATACTCGTAAAGTACAATACATTTTATTGGAACTGATAGAATTGCAATACCTTGTAAAACAACGCCTACATTCTTACATAGATAATTTATTTGACATTTATTTGCATCCTAAATTATATATTCATATTTTTGTCCGACGAAATTTTGTTATGTACCTCTTTGATAGAGGAAGAAAAATAGTAAGATAAGTCTAGAGGAAGTATGTGATCTTCCTCTTTGATAGAGGAAGAATAGCAAAATGAAATTTTGTTGAAAAGTTATTCCATTCGAAAGGAGATAAAGAGGGAAAAATCTTTATGGTTGTCTTTTATAAAATAGGGGACAAGTAGGAATGGTTTGGGCTTTTTTTAGATTTTAAAAAATATAAATGATTGATAATAAGGAAATTTGGATTTGTGCACGGACACGATGTAACCAAGAGATCTTATTGAGAGATTGTCTTATAAAAAATAATATTCTATATTTTATCCCTACTGTTCCCAAAATAATAAAACAGTCTAATGGTGTGAAGGAAGGAGAGAGGCCGCTTATTCCGAATTTAATATTTCTGAAGACGAATTGGAAAAACGCTTTTGAATTTTTATTTACTCATAAGAATAAAATCAGTTATATACGGCAAAAAGACCGTCGGATTCTGATTATTCCAGAGAGGCAAATGGACGACTTCATGCGGCTCACAACAGAAATGGGGGATAAAATAAGAGTAAATCCGAATTGTTATGCTGCGGGGGATCGGGTCATGATTAAAAGTGGACCTTTAGCTGGGATGGAAGGAATTTTAACGGAATGCGAGGGGAAAAAAGAGTTTACATTACGTGTAGGTACATTTTTATCGGTCAGTGTGCGTATTGCCAGAAATAATTTGATTAAGCTTTCCATAACAAAGGAACAGCTGAAAAGGGAGTAATTGAAAATTAAGTATAGCAAACGATTACGGCAAAGGGAAAGAAATCTAAAAGTCTATTTTGTATTTCAGACAATTGTAATTATCAGTCCTATTCCTCATGGAATTTTTCATGATTATTTTTTTAAGTGTGATGTTTTCAGCAATACTTGTATTGTTGGTACATCCTCGTTTGGTCAAAATTGCCAGGATTAAATCAATTGTAGATAATCCGAATGCCCGAAAATTGAATAAAGAACCTATCCCTATATTAGGAGGGGTGGGTGTGTTTTTCGGTATTTTTATTACAGTCGGCTTATTTTATTTTCATTACGATTGTTCTTCTCTTTTTATTGTATTTATAGCTATGTTATTAATGCTATTTACAGGAGTTGCCGATGACATCCTGAATTTAAGCCCCAGGATAAAATTTTTATTACAGATTGTTGCAGTCTGTTTTTTAATTGCGGAAGGATATCTATTAGATGATTTACATGGATTATATGGGATTCATTATTTACCGATGGGGGTTGCTTATCCTTTAACTTTAATTGCCTGTGTAGGAGTTATCAATGCAATGAATTTAATTGATGGTGTAGACGGACTTGCTTCGGGTTATGGTATTATTGTGGCTGCTATTTGCGGGATTGTTTTTTTACAATATGGTGATATCCCTTATGCTATTTTAGCATGGGCTTTAGTGGGAGCTTTGTTTCCTTTTTTTATGCATAATGTATTCGGACGAAAATATAAGATGTTTATCGGAGATGGAGGGTCTTTGGTCTTAGGTGTCATTTTCAGTGCTTTTATGTTGAATATCTTGCAATATGAGGGTTCTAATAGTTTGGGAACGTATTCTGTTAGTTTTTTAATGGCTGTATTGGCTGTACCGGTTTTCGATACTGTACGTGTTATGCTCATCCGGATAGCTAAAAAACGTTCCCCTTTTTCTGCTGATAAAACGCATTTACATCATATGTTTATTCAATTGGGTTTTAGTCATGTACTGACGACATTGCAGATTATTTTATTAAATGTTTTCGTAATCGTACTTTGGTATATTACTGCCATTGTATGGCATATTTCTCCGGAGATTCAATTCTTAATTATTTTTCTAGCCTGTTTGATGGTTACTTATGGAATTTGGCATATAGTATCCTATTTGGAAAAATATAGACCTCTTCTTTATAACCGTCTTCAACAACATATAAAGTTGCATTATCCTCAAAGGAATAAATTTTTTCTTAAGATACAACGACAGTTGGACCGGTTATAAAACATCGGGAGAAGTAACTAGCAGAACTATTTCTTATTATAAAGATTAACCTATAAAAGTATGAAAGCATGTTTTATGGGGTTGGGCTATATTGGCCTGCCTACAGCTATCATTGCAGCTAAGCATGATATCGATGTGATTGGTGTAGATATCAATCCACAGGTTGTTGAGATGACAAATCAGGGAAAATTGCATATTGTAGAACCGGGTTTGGAAGCTTATTTACAGGAAGTGGTGAAATCCGGTAAGTTAAAAGCTGCTGTTAAACCGGAAGTTAGTGATGCCTATTTTATGGTGGTGCCTACACCTTTTAAAGGAAATCACGAACCGGATATTACTTATGTAGAGGCTGCAACCCGTACTGTTATTCCTTTTTTAAAAGAAGGAGATTTATTTGTCATAGAGTCTACTTCACCGGTCGGCACGACTGAAATGATGGCTAAAATTATTTTTCAGGAGCGTCCGGAGCTTGAAGATAAAATCTTTATTGCTTATTGTCCTGAACGTGTTTTACCGGGGAATGTAATTTATGAGCTGGTAAATAATGACCGGGTGATCGGCGGTATTCGTCCGGAATCCACCGAGAAGGCGATTGCCTTTTACAGTCGGTTTGTGCAAGGAACCTTACACCGTACCAATTGCCGGACAGCGGAAATGTGTAAATTGACCGAAAACTCTTCCCGTGATGTACAGATCGCTTTTGCCAATGAGTTATCCCTGATCTGTGACAAAGCGGGGGTTAATGTTTGGGAATTGATCAATCTAGCCAACAAACATCCGCGTGTAAATATTTTACAGCCCGGTTGCGGAGTAGGAGGACATTGTATTGCCGTAGACCCTTATTTCATTACGGCTGATTTCCCGATGGAATCTCAGATAATCGCTAAGGCGCGTGAAATAAATAACTATAAAGCCTTTTGGTGCGCAGAGAAAGTAGAAAATGCGATGTTGAAGTTTGAACTTGAACATCGGCGTAAACCGGTTATTGCCATGATGGGATTGGCTTTTAAGCCGGATATTGACGATTTGCGCGAAGCTCCGGCCAAATATATCACCACAAAGGTAATGCAAAGTTGCAATAATGCCGATATTCTGGTGGTAGAGCCGAATGTGACAGAACATAAAGTTTTCAAATTGACCCCTTATGCAGAAGCTTACGAGAAGGCGGATATCGTGGTATTTTTAGTGGCCCATAAAGAATTCAAAACTTTACCTTATCGGGAAGACAAGGTAATACTGGATTTCTGTGGCATTTATAAAAAATAGAACAGGATGAAAAAGATAATGCTGGTTTTCGGGACACGTCCCGAAGCCATCAAAATGGCCCCTTTGGTAAAAGAGTTTCAGAAATATCCCGATACCTTCCAGACCATTGTTTGTGTTACCGGGCAACATCGTGAAATGCTGGATCAGGTATTGAAGATATTTGAAATTATCCCGGATTATGATTTGAATATTATGAAACAGGGGCAGGATTTATACGATGTGACAGCACGTGTACTGACAGGAATGCGGAATGTATTGAAAGAGTGCCAGCCTGAGGTAGTATTGGTCCACGGCGATACCACAACGAGCACTGCTGCGGCATTGGCAGCTTTTTATCAGCAGATACCGGTGGGGCATGTGGAAGCCGGTCTCCGTACACATAACATTTACAGTCCATGGCCTGAAGAGATGAATCGTCAGTTGACGGGACGTATCGCTACTTATCATTTTGCGCCGACTCCTTTAAGTCGTCAGAATCTATTGCAGGAAAATGTTGCAGATGAAAAGATCCATGTAACAGGTAATACTGTTATCGATGCGCTTTATTGGGTAGTAAAGAAAATTAAAGAAAACCAGTCTCTTCGTAAAGAGCTTGAAGGAATATTGTCTGGAGCAGGATACGATGTTTCCCGTCTTATTGGTGGTAAGAAACTTATCCTGATTACAGGTCATCGTCGGGAAAATTTTGGAGAAGGTTTTATACATATATGTACGGCTATCAGAGACCTGGCACAAAAATATCCTAACGTAGATTTTGTTTATCCGATGCATCTCAATCCGAACGTCCGCAAACCGATCCATGAGGTATTTGGGAAAAACCTGTCAGGTTTGGGCAATATGTTTTTTATTGAACCTTTAGAATATCTGTCGTTTGTTTACCTGATGGAAAAGTCGTCAATTGTATTGACAGATAGCGGAGGCATCCAGGAAGAAGCACCGGGTTTAGGAAAACCTGTACTTGTGATGCGTGATACAACAGAACGACCGGAAGCATTAACTGCCGGTACTGTAAAATTGGTCGGTACGGATTATGATCGAATTTCCAAAGAGATCTCTGCACTGCTAGAAGATCCACAAGCTTATGAAAAAATGAGTAAAGCCGTGAATCCTTATGGGGATGGGTTGGCTTGTCATAGAATTGTAGAGAAATTGGGAAATCCTTGAAGTATAGAGATGTTTTCGAGCGATTTTTGGATTTTAAAGATGCTTTTGTTGTAAAATTTTGGTATGGAGGGAAATCGGAATAAACATGAAAGTAAGCTTAAAAATAAAACAATTTTATTTATTCTTCCTGAATTATTTGTTTAAAGGTGAGAAAATTAAAATAAGCTTGGGACAAAATAATAAATGGATACGATTATTCAATAAGAAATACAGCTTAATAAAAATAAATTCGATAGATAATTAAATATAAATAGTGAAGATATATCCGATAACACGTTTTAAAGTTTTTCTACAATCTGGATCTGAACGTACGATAAGAGCAAAACATGCTATAGTAAAAATGTTTTTTAATAAAGGGGTGAGTATTATACTTAGTATGCTATATGTCCCTTTATTTTTAAATTGTTTAGATCAGACCAGATATGGTATATGGGTGACTATTATGTCATTTGTCAATTGGATCGGTTTTTTTGATATTGGCTTTGGACAAGGGTTAAGAAATTCACTAGCTGAAGCATTGGCCAAAAATGAAATATTCGTTGCTAAAAAAATGGTAAGCACTACTTATGCGGCAACTTCAGTAATTTTTATATCATTAATACTTATTTTTATAATATTATATCCTTGGATAGATTGGTATAAAATTGTAAATGCTCCAATAGGAATGGCAGAAGAGATAAATGTACTTATTATTCTGGTTGTTACTATTATGTGCGTTAATTTTATATTAGGTCTGTTTAAGTCGATTCTTTTGGCTTGTCAAATGCCAGATACTACTTCTACAATTAATTTAATAACTCAAGCTTTATCGTTACTAATTATTTACGTTTTCTTTCTTTTTGGACAAATTACATCTTTAGTAGTATTTGGTTTGATTCTTGTTGTTATTCCTGTATTTACATTGTTATTTTACTCCATTATCTATTTTCATAAAAAATTTAAATTTATTTCGCCTTCGATCAAATGTATTGATATAAAATATATAAAGAAAATAATGTCTTTGGGACTTTCTTTTTTCTTTATTCAAATATCAAATTTATTATTATTTCAAAGTAATAATTTGATATTATCTAATGTTATTAGTCCGGAAGCCGTTCCTGAATATTATGTGGTAAATAAATATTTATCTCTTTTATTAATGGGATTTACGATTATAACAACACCTTTTTGGTCGGCGGTGACAGATTCTTATGCTAAGCAGGATTATAAATGGATAAGATTAGTAGAAAAAAAATTGTTGAAAATATATTTTTTATTCTGTCTTTTATGTTTGGTATTGATCATAGGACATCCTTTATTTTTTAAATTATGGATAGGAAATAAATTAGAAATTCGGACATCAGTTGTATGTTTAATGGCTGTTTTCATTTTACTTCAGATGTTTTCCAATATATATTTAAGTATTATTAATGGTATTGGAAAAATCAGGCTACAGTTATATGTGACTCTTTTACTTGCTCTTATCTATGTACCATTTTCGGTATATGGAGGATATATAGGAGGAGTGCAGGGAGTAATACTAGTAGCTATCGTGATGATTAGTGTTAATGCCGTTATTTATCCTATTCAATATTATAAATTGATGAATATGCGTAATCCAGTAAAAGGTATTTGGTATGAGTAGGCTTTTAAAATTCAAGAGTTCTGATATAATTAATAATGTAATCTTTTTTTTCTTATTTCTGATAATTTCTAATACAGCAGAATGGTGTTTCAACCAGAATTTTATTATTATAATTTTTGGAGGGATATTATTAATTTTTCTGGGGAAAAAATTGAAAGTAGATTTTATTGCTGTTCTCATAGCCTTCTATTGGTTTTTTATAAATATGATTTATTGTTTGATATTTTCCGATAGTTTTAATTTTAATAGAATCCTAGGTCCTTTATTATTGCTGGGAATTACTTATATGAGTATAAAAATAATCGGAAAAGGTTTTTGGGAAAGGTTTGAAAAATGGATTTTCTATTTAACTTATATATCATTATTTTTTTTCTTTTTTCAGTTGATATTCCCTGATTTTTTCGAGCGTCTTTCTGTTGTTTTTGGAAATTATATGGCTGATTTTTATAAAGAGACTCGCCCTAATGCCTGGTATATTTTTTTTTATACTTATTCACCGATCCTGGGTTTATCTTACATCAGAAATAGTGGTTTTATGTGGGAGCCAGGTGCTTTTGCCATGATTGTAGTCATTGCTATTCTTTACCGATGGTTTAAATATGGAGTAAAAATAGATAAACATACAATAATTTATTTCATCGCTATCTTTTCTACAATGTCTACTGCTGGCTATTTATCTTTGATTATGATCTTTGTGATTTTTATGATAAAAGAAAAGAAAGTATGGCGTATGATTACATATGTGATTTTATTGTTAATTTCTTTACCATTTGTTATGGAATTGGATTTTATGAATGATAAAATCAATAATTATATTACTAGTTATCATGAAAGTCGAGAACATCAAAATGTAAGGTTGGAAACAATTGAATATGATCGATTTTCGGTATTTGCTATAAATTTAAAACGAACATTAGAGTATCCTTTAGGATATGGAGCCTATACTATAAAAGATGATTTCAATAGTGATTTTGTGGGAGTAAATGGACTTGCTGTTTTTATGCGTATGTGGGGAGTTTTGGGATTAGTATATCTTATGTATGCGATGTTTCTCTTTTTGAAAAGATTAAATGATGAGAAAAGTTATCTGGTTTTGTTGGGAATGTCGGTTATATGTATAATGTTTTTTTCAAATCCTGTAGAACGTAGTCCGTTGTTATATTTATTTGTGTTTTCTTCGTTTTTATGGAATAAAAAAAGGCTATATTATGGATAAGAAATTATCGAGGATCGCTGTACTTTGTACTTTCCCTTTTCCGGAAGGACTTGCTGCTACCGTGAGAATCATTTCCTATTTAAAAGGTATTAAAGCATTGGGGGTAGATACAGATGTGTTTATATATCGCCCAACGGATCTTCAGAATAAAGGGAAATCAAAATATGGTCCATCAGGGATCTATCAAGGAATAAATTATTTTTACCCGCGTACAAGGACTTATTCGAAATATAAAATATTGCGAGGATTGGGACGATACTATTATTGGGGGGTAACTTGTTATAATATCTGGAGAGAAAATAAAATAAAAAAAATTGATTTCTTATTAATTAGTAATGATTTTCTGGATATACTTTTTATATTTACGTATTGGGCTAAATTACTTAAGATTAAAACTATATTTATTGCTGATGAATATCCTCAACCCATTCGAGTTTATTTAAAACAAGATATACCTCAATGGAAGAAATGTTTTTATCATTTTATATTAAAGCGACAGGACTCTTTCATATTTATGACAGAGAATATAAATACTTTTTATAATTTCTCTTTACAAAAACCTTATCATATTTTACCTACTATAACGGATACTAGTCGTTTTGAGGGAATATTGAAACAACCTCAGGCGAAGAAATATATATGTTATATGGGAAATATGGAATTATCAAAGGATAATGTTGACAATATTATTCGCGCTTTTTCTTTCGTTGCTGATAAATATCCGGATATTGATTTTTACTTGTATGGAGCCCCTTCTGAAAAAGATCTGTCATTTATTCAAAAGGTGATTGTAGATTGCCATATGAAAAAACGAGTATTTATAAAAGGACGGGTAGATAGTTCAGAGGTTCCTCAAATATTAAAAAACGCTTATCTTCTTGTCTCTTCTCAGCCGAATACAAGGAGAGCGGAAGGTGGATTCCCTACAAAATTGGGGGAATATATGGCTACGGGTGTTCCTGCTCTTTTGACAGATGTAGGAGAAATAAAAAAGTATGTACAGGACGGAGTTCAAGTATATATTGTAAAACCAGAAGATCCAGAAGCTTACGCTCAGAAATTGGATTATCTTTTTTCGCATTATGAAGAAGCCTTAAAAGTTGCTCGATATGCTCAGGTATATTTACACGATAATTTTGATTATGGAGTAGTTTCTAAAAAAATGTATGACTTTTTATCTAATAGATTATAAGTTCGGTATTCGTATAATTTAAATCTTTATATTTATGTCAATATTTAAGGACAAAGTGTTGTTGATCACCGGCGGTACTGGGTCATTCGGTAACGCTATATTGCGTCGTTTCCTGGATTCCGATATCCGGGAAATTAGAATTTTCAGCCGGGATGAAAAGAAACAGGATGATATGCGTCACGCTTTGCAAAATCCTAAAGTAAAATTTTACATCGGGAATGTACGGAATAAACCATCCGTAGACGTGGCTATGCGGGGGGTGGATTATGTATTTGCAGCAGCAGCTTTGAAACAGGTACCAAGTTGTGAGTTTTTTCCTGTTGAGGCGACTCGTACAAATGTGTTGGGAACAGAAAATGTATTACTTTCTGCCATTGAGCACGAAGTAAAAAATGTAGTGGTTCTGTCTACCGATAAAGCAGCGTATCCAATCAATGCAATGGGCATAAGTAAAGCTCTGATGGAAAAAGTTGCGATTGCTAAAGGTCGGGAATTGGGTGAGAAGGCAAAGACGATTATCTGTTGTACCCGTTATGGAAATGTAATGGCCAGCCGGGGTTCTGTGATTCCGCTCTGGGTGGAACAAATGGAACAAGGTAAACCCATTACTATTACAGATCCTCATATGACCCGTTTTATGATGACTCTTGACGATGCCGTGGATCTGGTGATTTATGCCTTTACTCATGCCCATAATGGAGATCTATTTGTGCAGAAAGCTCCGGCAGCAACTTTATTTACCCTTGCCCAAGCTCTAAAAGAGACTTACGCCCGAATAAACCCCCAATACTTGAATACAGAAGTGAAAGTAATAGGAACCCGCCACGGAGAGAAATTATATGAAACTTTAGTGACCCGGGAAGAGATGGTACGTGCCATTGATATGGGCAATTATTACCGTATCCCTTGCGATACTCGGGATCTAAATTACGACAAGTTTTTTACACAAGGGAATGAAGATATCTCTAAGATTGAAGATTATCACAGTCACAATACGCGGCGTCTGGATGTGGAAGAAATGAAAGAATTGTTGTTGAAACTTCGTTTTATCCGGGAAGATCTTGGATTAATAGAACGGGCTAAAGCTAAAGAAATCCGTTCTGAATAATTGATATGCAAAACAGCATCAGAATAATCTGTATAGTTTTTTCTTCTTATCTCTCTCTTCTCTGAAAGTTTCCTTTTCACGGTTATTCAGAAAAATATCCATTTAAACATTATTATTTATGATATGTGTGGGAATTACCGGACAGTCGGGATTTGTAGGGACACATCTCTATAATACCCTCGGCTTGTTTCCGGATAAATATAAACGTATTCCTTTTGAAGATGCGTATTTTCAATCTCAGAATACCTTAAGAGATTTCGTTAAACAATGTGATGTGATTGTACACTTGGCCGCAATGAATCGCCATCCGGATCCCCAGATTCTGTATGAAACCAATATCCGTCTGGTACGTGATTTGATTGCAGCGATGGAAGCTGAAAGCGTTTCTCCTCATGTATTGTTTTCGTCGTCTACGCAAGAAGAGCGAGACAATGAGTATGGTCTCTCGAAGCGTGAAGGCCGTGCTTTGTTGGAAGAATGGGCAGAAAAAAATCGTGCAAATTTCATCGGGATGGTTGTCCCAAATGTGTATGGTCCTTTCGGACGACCCAATTACAATTCGTTTATCGCCACGTTTGCTTACAAACTTACCCATGGTGAACAACCTCAGGTTTTACAGGATGCTTCCGTAAATTTGATCTATGTCGGATCATTGGTAAGACATATCATGGATAAAATTGATGAGGTGACTAAACTGAGAAACAATCGTATTGAACGGGATTTAGTACCTTATGATTTTGAGAAAAAAGTAACTGAAATTCTCTCTCTATTTGAAACTTTCAAGGAGTTGTATTTTGAAAAAGGGATTATTCCGGCATTGAAAGATGAGAATGAAGTAAATCTGTTTAATACTTTCCGCTGTTATATCGATGCACAGAACCATTTCCCGGTGAGACTTACACTACATACCGATCCACGGGGGATTTTCGTTGAGACCGTAAAATTAGGGATAGGTGGTCAGGTGTCATTTTCTACAACAGTACCAGGTATTACACGAGGTAATCATTACCATACACGTAAGATCGAACGATTTATCGTTATCAAGGGGAAAGCCCGGATACAACTCCGCAAGATCGGTTCAGAGAAAGTTTTAAACTTCTATCTGGATGGAAACGAACCTGCTTTTGTGGATATGCCAGTGTGGTATACACACAATATTACCAATATCGGAAAGGAAGAACTCTATACTCAGTTTTGGATTAATGAGTGGTATGATCCCAAGGACGGGGATACTTATTTCGAATCGGTTGATTCACAAGAAAATTATATCGTCAAATAATAATTTATGGTATGAAAAAATTGAAAGTACTCACTGTCGTTGGTACCCGACCTGAAATTATACGTTTAGCCTGTATATTACAGAAATTAGATGCTAGCCCGGCAATTGAACATATATTGGTACATACCGGACAAAACTATGACTATGAGTTAAATGAAGTGTTTTTTGAAGATTTGGGTCTCCGGAAACCGGATTATTTTCTGAATGCAGCAGGTAATAATGCTACTAGTACAGCCGGTCAGATATTGATCAATATTGAGCCGGTTCTGGAAAGAGTAGGGCCGGACGCTTTTCTGGTATTAGGCGATACGAATTCTTGTCTTTGTGCTATAGCGGCTAAAAAACGACATATTCCGATTTTTCATATGGAAGCTGGAAACCGTTGTTTTGATCAACGTGTACCGGAAGAGAGCAATCGTAAGATCGTGGATCATACTGCTGATATAAATCTAACCTACAGTTCTATTGCTCGGGAATATCTTTTACGCGAGGGATTACCGGCAGATCGGATCATAAAAACGGGTAGCCCGATGTATGAAGTACTTCATCAATACCTTCCTAAAATAAAACAGTCGGATATACTGGGACGTTTGGGATTGGAAAAAGGAAAATATTTTGTCGTATCTTCTCACCGGGAAGAAAATATTGCTTCAGAGAAAAATTTTTTGCATCTGGTAATTATATTGAATAAAGTGGCAGAAACTTATGATTCTCCCGTTATCGTTTCCTGTCATCCCCGTACCCGTAAAATGATAGAGAAAAAAGGAATAGTGTTTCATCCTCAGGTGAGGTTGATGAAACCTATGTCATTAAGCGATTATAATCAATTACAGATGCATGCCTATGCCGTTTTGTCTGATAGCGGTACTATCAGTGAAGAGTCGTCTATTTTGAATTTCAGGGCTTTGAATATACGGGAAGCGCATGAACGTCCGGAGGCCATGGAAGAAGCTAGTGTGATGATGGTAGGACTCAATCCGGAAAGAGTGATGCAAGGACTGGCCGAACTGCAGAATCAGAATCTGACAGAACGGAATTTCCGTTTGGTACAGGATTACAGTATGCCTAATGTAAGTGACAAAGTGGTAAGAATTATTCTTTCTTATACAGATTACGTTAAGAGAGTGGTTTGGAGCGAGTAAAGGTATTTTAATGGAATTATTAATTCATTATCACGATTAAAAAATGAATCCCAGAATATTGGTTGTCGGTCATATTTATAATAATACAGGCATAGGCATCACTCTTACTAATTTGTTTGCGAAAATTCCAAAAGAAAATATTGCTTTTGTTTCAATAAATGGGAATTTTTCGAATCAAAATTATAATACTTGTTTTCTTTTGGGGAAGAAGGAATATAACTATATTTTCCCCCTTAATTGGATGATGAAAATAAGCGATTCAAAAATTATTTCTCCCGGAAATATTCTTGTAGCTAATCATAAAAAAGGAAAGAAATGGCAATTTTATTATAAATTTTTAAACCCATTCCTGCATGGTATAGGATTATACGATGACCGCATAAGATATAAAGTATCGGATGACCTGGAAAATTGGATAAAAAGCTATAATCCGGATATCATTTATTCTGCACTAGGAAGTTATAGTATGTGCTGTTTCTTTAAAAAGATTATGGATTGTTTCCCTGAAAAAAGGTATGCTGTTCATCTTATGGACGATTGGTTACACTCTCAGGCAAATAATAAATTGATTTTTAGAAAAAAATATGAAAATAAATTAGATTTCGTATTTAGATCGATATTGACTCGTACGCAAATTAAAATTGTCATTTCTGAAAAAATGGCAAAAGAATATAGTCGAATTTACAGGGAGAAATTTATTTGGTTTCATAATCCGGTTGATACGAATCGTTTCTATGCTGAAAATCGCCCTTCCAGACCAGGGAAATCTATTATTTATATTGGAAAAATAAATAAAGACAATTATGATGTTATCAATGATTTGATAATGGCTCTTCCAGCTATAAATGAGAGAAAAAATTGTCATTTACAAATATATACCCCAACGGAAAAAACATATCTAAATTCCAAATTATCTTTAAATCAATTTGTGACCCTTCATCAGGCTGTGCCTTATGAAACAATTCCTACTATTTTAAGTCAGGGAGATTTGTTATTTCTTCCGTTGTCTTTTAGAAAAGAGAGTATTAGATATACGCGTTTGTCAATTTCTACAAAACTTTCAGAATATATGGCCACAGGAAGGCCTTTGCTGGTTTATGCTCCTGAAAATATTGCAATCACCGAATTTGTGCGCAATAATGAATGTGCATTTATCTTATCAGAGAAAAATTCGGAAATCTTAGCAGAAAAGATAGTTTTTATATTGACAGCGCAAGAGAAAGATATAAAATCTGTTGTAAATAAAGCTGTACAAATATCGCGTGAAAAATTTGATTACGATAGAGTAACTTCTCAATTTTCAAAATTGTGGGATGATGAATTGGCTTAAAATAAGACAGATTGGAATTTTACAATTGATTATAATTGTATTTTTTAAATTAGAATATAAATTGATTCTTTTTAAAGAAAAGATATCTTTATATTTAGGCAAAAAATATGTTTTTACAGGACTGAGTTCAAATTTCAAACATGTATTTATTCACGACAGAAATCCGTATAATCATTTTAGGAAATATTGTGTTTTTGGTGCGGAAGTCGTAGAAGAGGCAAATTTGATATTAAAAAATCAAATTAAGCTTTATGAAACTTATTACCTTATAAATCAGGATTGGCTTTCAGATCCTTTAACGAAGCAAAAAGTGGATGCCTATACATTTTTTGCCGATTCGTCTGTATGCCTTAATCAGGGTATGGATGTGAAGCTCGTCATGGAGTTAAATAAACTCTATCATTTAGTCGTTTTGGCCTGTGCCTATGATTATACAAAAGAGGAGAAATATATTTATAAAATTGAAGAAGATATAAATTCATGGCGTAAAGAAGTGCGGTACGAAAGTGGAGTGATAAATAAAATTATTATGGATTTAGCCTATCGGAATTTAAATCTTATTTATGTCTGTATTTTATGCCAAAAGAGTGACTATTTTCAAGAAAAAATTTATCCTTATATTGTAAATATCCTATACTGGCAAAATTTGTCGATTGAAAAATTTGCTACTCCTAAATGGTTTAAGACTGGAAATGCATCTAATCATACTGTCGGAGAAATGGTCGGTTATATTGTTACTACCTTATGGTTATCCGGTCAGCTAAGGGGAATGAAAATTAACTTGGATTGGGCTTTTCAATACTTAAATCAAACTTTGGAAAAATTAGTGACAGCAAATGGAGTATATTTAGAACAATCCTTTAATTATTCCAAGATAGTATTTGATTTTCTTTTTATATTAGATATAGGGATAAAGGATGTAGGGTATACGCATGCTTTGTATAATAGAAAATATCTTTTAAAACTAGAAAATTATTTGTCTCTTTTGCTAGGTGATGATTTTTCACCCAATTTTGGAGATAATGATTCGTCAAGGGTGATATTGCCATTTTACTATAGTGATCATTATTTGAATAGAATTGAATGTAAGGGAAATTTTTTACACGACGTCAAAAGTGGACAGGTCATTTGGCATTCAAAAGAGGGTGCGGATATTCATTTATTTTTAAGATGCGGAGAATTTTCTGTTTATAAGTTAGGAGTAGCTGTGCATTGCCATTGTGATATTCTCTCTTTACTTTTGTCTTTGAAAGGGAGGAAGATATTTGTAGATAGAGGAACTTCTTATTACAATCGGCAACTTGATTTCAGGAATCAGGATCGTTCTTCGTTATCTCATAACTGTATTTCTTTTGAAGGATTGGAGCAAGCACAAATGAACGGAAAGTGGACTTATGGTTCTTATCCTTTTTCTCGGGTTGAAAAGGCCGAAGGTACCGATAGTGTTTTTCAATTTATTGGACATATATGTTACGGTAAATCTGTTTTGAGGCGGGAAATTAATTACAGATCGGCCGAATTTGAAGTGTTGGATACTCTGGAAAATTTCTTTTCTCAAAAGTGTTATCTCAATTATATTTTGGAGGCTTCTCTCCTACCAAGACAGGTAGACAATAATGTATTTTATATAAGTGATGGGACAGAAGATCTGGTATGTATGATTTTTGACGAAAGGATAAATGTTACTATAGAGAACGCAGAAGTTTTTGATGTCTATTCGAAGAAAAAAATTACGAAAAAAATATTCGGTAGTTTCTTTATAGAGGGGGCATCATCTGAGGTGTATAAAACAATTGTAAGGATTTTGTAATGACAAAGAGAATAGCCATCGTTTTACCTACTCTTCCCACTTACAGGAAGGATTTTTTTGAATTATTAAATCAGAGCTTTTTGACAAAAGATATGGAATTTGTTGTTTTCCACGGAACGACAACTACTAAAATGGTTAAGAGTTCGGACAATAACCAATTTAAAGAATTGTGTTTTGAAACGAAGGAAAATAAATACGGTGGTTATACAATAACTTATTTGAAAGGAATGTTACCGGCTATAAAAAATTATAAACCGGATGGTGTAGTTTTTTTATTTAATCCTGCCATTTTTTCTTTTTGGTCAGTATTGTGGTGTTGCAGAAGACGAAAGATTCCTTATGCAATCTGGAGTTGTGGATATGTCCGGCCAGAACTTTCAGGAATTGTAAAACAATTGAGAGAGAGTTTGTTGTATCAGGTTTTAAGAAAAGCGAAAATACATATTTGTTATGGTCATTTATACAAGCAATATTTGTTAAGTAAGAAAATTTTGCCGAGAAATATTTTTGTAGCTCAGAATACAATTAATGTGGAAAAAATCTTATATCAAAATTTTTCACCTGAATTTAGTAGAGTGCAGGGACATATTAAAGTTTTATATGTAGGAGCCCTTATAAAAAATAAGAAATTGGAAGCTGCAATGTTAGCAGTTAGGAACCTCAGACAAAAAGGGTATGCCATTGAATTTATAATTGTCGGCGGAGGAAAAATTTTGAATGAATTACAAAATTTTGTAGTAGAAAATAAAATGGAGTCTTATATAGAAATTGTGGGACCGAAATATGGGGAAGAACTTGTTACTTATTTTCTAAATGCAGATGTCTTTTTGTTAGCAGGAAGCGGGGGCTTGGCTATTAATGAAGCAATGGCTTATGGTTTGCCTGTTATATCTACGGTTGGTGATGGTACCGTAGCTGATTTAATAGATCAGAACGGATTCCTACTTAAACAGTTTGGAGATATAGAGGAAATTTCAGGTAAGCTAGAAAAGTTTATTCTTTTAAAGCCAGAAGTCAGATTAGGAATGTCTTTTCAAAGTAAAAATAAAATCAAGGAAAAAGCTTCTTTGCAAAATATGGTTGATAATTATACTCAGGCTTGTATAAAATTATTGGAAACCGGAAAAGTATAATTTTAATTGTTAATTTATTCTAATAACTACCTTTTAATGATCTCTCTGTTAAATTCATTTAATTCTTTGAGACAATTTTGTGAATCTCAACAATTTAAAGGTTGGGATCCCTATGATGGGTTGAATTCGAAAGTATTTCAGGCAATACCTTTTTTAAAGAAATCGGCTTTCTGTCGATTAGCGGTGATACAAGGATTTAAAAGATTATCTTTTAATTTGCGTCCTTTATTTTTAATTCCTAAAAAATATAATGCGAAAGGAATCGCTCTTTTTTTACAGGGATATTGTAATCTTTATCAAGTTGTATCTCATTGTTCCAGTCTGGAAAAAGCATTGGGGACAAAGGAGATGTTATTTAAACAAATTAACGAATTAGCAGAATTATTAATTGTTTTGCAATCCAAAGGATATAGTGGAGCTTGTTGGGGGTATGATTTTGATTGGCAGTCGAAAGCTTTTTTTCTTGCTTCAAAGACTCCCACTGTCGTTGCAACTTCATTTGTAGTAGAAGCTCTTTTAAGTGCCTATGAGATAACAAAGAAGGAAACTTATTATTCATCAGCCGTTTCTGCTGCTGATTTTATTCTGGATGACCTGAATCGGATCTCTAAGCCTCGTGGGTTTATGTTCTCTTATTCACCTATGGATACTAGAGCAGTATATAACGCCTCCCTTTTAGGAACAAAAACGTTATCGTTGATCTATCATTATACACGTGAGGAAAGATTAAAAGAAGCTGCACGGGCGTCGGCTATTGCTGTGTGTGATAGGCAAAATGAAGATGGTTCTTTTCCGCACAGTGATCAAATTGGTAATAAATGGCGGGATAATTTTCATACAGGATTTAAGCTTGAAAGTCTTATTATATATCAAAATTTGTGTGATGATACTTCTTTTCAGGATAATATTCAAAAAGGGTATACTTATTGGATTAATCATTTTTTTATTCCGGAAAAAGGTATTGCGAAATATTATGATACAAGCGATGAAAATAGTCTTATAGATTTACATTGTGTGGCACAGGCTATCCCAACTTTATGTAAACTTGGAAGGTTTGATGAACAGCGTTTATTAATTGATAAGCTCTTAAATTGGGCCGTTGTGAATATGCAAGATAAAAAGGGATATTTTTATTTCCAAAAAAGAGATAAGAAAATAAATAAAATAAATTATATGCGTTGGCCTAATGCATGGATGTTTTATGGAATGAGTTATTGGATAAAATATAGTAATGAATAAAATACGTAATGTTGTTAGATTAATAATCATCACTTTTCGCTATTGGATACTTACTGAGTTATATGGAATGAAGATAAGTCGATCGGCGAGAGTTTCATGGGGAACGAAGTTAGATAAGACTTATCCTAAAGGTATTCATATTGGAGAAGAGAGTTATTTGGCATCCGGCGCTATTGTGTTTTCTCATGATTTTACCCGTAGACTTCATAGTCATACGTATATAGGTAAACGTTGTTTTATCGGAGCGAATGCCATTATTATGTGTGGGGTAAAAATTGGGGATGAAGTCGTTGTAGGGAGTGGGGCTATCGTCACAAAGGATATACCTTCAAATTGTATCGTGGCAGGTAATCCTGCTAGGATAATTAGAGAAGGGATCAGGACTGTAAAATTTGGTCAGATAGATACTAGTAATGTTTTGAAGGAGTAGTATTCCTAGGATTTGTTTTTCTTATCCTTCTTTTCTGCAGAATCAATCACTTTCTATAATGGTAAACGATAAAGTTTCATTAAACGGGGTAGAAGTTTTTCCTTTTAACTCCGAGGGAGAACTATTGAGTTATATCGATAGGTTTAAGGGTATTCTGGTGGCAATAAATGCTGAAAAAATTCTGCATGCTACGGAGGAGACACGGGCAATTATTAACCGGAATGTGGGGTATTGTGATGGGATTGGAGCCGTATTGGCTTTGAAAAGAAAAGGATATAAGGAGGTGGTAAAAATTCCAGGTTGCGAATTGTGGTTAAAGATTGTGCATAGGCTTTATCGGGAACGAAAAAGTTTTTATTTGCTAGGTGGAAAACAGGAAGTGATAGAGGCTACTGTGTGTAAATTGCGAAAAGAGTTTCCTGGAATCAATATTGCGAATTATAGGAATGGATATATAAAAACTCCTGAAGAAAAACAAGCGTTATTAGAGGATATAACCGTAAAGAAACCAGATGCCGTGTTTGTAGCTATGGGGTCTCCGAAACAAGAGTTATTGATGGAAGAGATGCAGGAGCGGCATATTGCCATCTATCAGGGGTTGGGAGGAAGTTTCGATGTATATACCGGAGCCGTGAAACGGGCTCCAGAATGGTGGGTTAAACATGGCTTGGAATGGGCCTATCGTTTACTAAAACAACCTTCTCGGGTAAAACGGCAGATACATTTAGTGTATTTTTTATGGCTTTTGGGAAGAGGTAAGATATAATTTATAAGGTCGGATAAATTGTCGGAAATTTATGATAAATCCGGAAAGATAGTTAAATATCATAGGAGAGGAATGGTTTTTTATGTCAAAAAGAATTCTGCTCAGAGTCTGGTGAATTTTGGATAATTCTGTGCACTTAACCACTCTCTTTTTAACAAAGAAAAATTTGATAAATATGTCTGAAATTAAATTTGTAGAAGGCGGGATTTCGGTTGATGTAAGGGGACAGATTTCCCATGTGAATGATTTAGATATGAGCGAAATTAAACGTTTTTATGTCATTCACCAAAAAGATACTTCCATTATACGGGCATGGCATGCTCATCAGGAAGAGAAAAAATGGTTTTATGTGGTAAAAGGATCTTTTACGGCAGCTTTTGTGAAAGTGGACAATTGGGAAAATCCTTCACCAAACCTACAACCGGAGATATTTCAATTGAATGCACAGAATAGTAAAATATTGCTCATACCGGAAGGGTATGCCAATGGCTTTAAAGCCAACGAACCGAATTCTATTCTTTTAGTTTTCTCTAATAAGATTCTTACCGAGGCAGTAAAGGATAGCTGGAGGTATGACAAAGAAATGTGGGTAGACTGGCATCGGTATGCGTTGTAGAATAGGAAATAGTGAGTTAAATGAGAAGAATTTTTTCTTCGGATTTCACAACATGAAAGAATGATGGATGTGTAGAAGTTTTGGTGGAACAACGGGCAGAAATATTCATTAGCATATTGCCCGGATACCTCAAACAGATAACGAGGAATATTTTGTAAATTATCCTCTCTTCTCTGGGAATGAAGAAGGAGTTAGCCAATAGGTCTACTCTTTCTTCATTTTTTATTTTAAATGTAGTGGTTTTACCTTTTTATCTGACTTTACGAATGTTTTTTATTTTAAGTTTCTGGTAATTTCGATACAGACTGTTGTGGAATTTTTTTGAAGCTCTTTTTGAGAAAAATTTTGTGAGTGTAAAAATTTTCTTTTGTAATAGGATATGCGCTATTTTTTACAACCGGTACTGCTCTTATAGGTACTTGCCCAAGTAAGCATAAGCTTTTGGAACTTGGGCAAGATTTCGTGTAATATCTTCGGATAAAATTTGCTTTATCCGATTTTTTATGAATGCTGTTTATTCAACCTTTCTTGTTCGAATGAGTGGAAAGATTGTTTTTACAGTCCCTTCAACACTGTCCGGTTGGCCCGGTCGAGGAGGGTTTGGTCGAGGGAGGCCAGGTAGATTTTAGTAGTCATTTCCGAATAGTGCCCCATACCTTCGCTGATGATGGAAAGAGGTATATGTCTTTTGTAGGCGATGGTGGCCCAGCTGTGCCGAGAGACGTAAGAAGAAAGGCTTTGATGCAGACCCAGGAGGTGAGACAGTTTTTTGAGCAGGCGGTTGTAATAAGAGAGAGCATTCCGGTATTGTTTGAAAGCAGTTAGCGGATCGGTACTGCTAATGATCGGGAGTACGTAATCCAATTCTTTCGGGACATGAGGGGCATATTTGTCTATTATGCGCTGCATACAGGGTTCCAGTTTGACAGAAAGTCGCTGACCCGTTTTGCGGCGTTTGTAGTAAATGATTCCCTCACGGATGTCTTTTTTGCGCAAATAGGCCATGTCGACAAAAGACATACCCCGGGTATAAAAACTAAGTAAAAAAAGATCCCGGGTAAAAGTGAGGTTCGGCTGTTTAAGATCCAACTTTTTTAATTTTAGAATGATATTTTCATCTACCGCTCTTTTTCGGGTTTTTTCTATTCCGGTATATACATTTTTGAAAGGATCGCGTTGAATAATTAATTCCTGGGCCACGGCTTTGTTGTAGATTGCCCGAAGAATCCGCATATAAAAGGAAATGGAATTGAGAGTGACGTTTTTTCTTTTTAACCAATATTCGTATTCTGACATAACGACGGAATCGATAGCGGCTAATTCGATGTCTCGTCCCTCCCGGAAGGTTTTAAAACTCCTCATGGCATAATGATAGGACATAGCTGTTTTGATTTGACCGTTTTGTTCCAATTGTTTTTGTAATTTATCAATAAAGGAGAACAACCGAAGAGAGGGGGATTTACCGTTGAAACGGTTTACTATTTGCTGAAGGATGTCGGGTTCTCCGGGAGGATAAGAGTGAATGAGGGAACGAAGTTGGATCAGCGATTCTTGCAGGGACGTTTTTACCTGCTGTACATACATACTCCTTTCGTTGTCCGGAATAAGGGGATGCTGGGATACGGGATCCCATTCGGGAGGAAATAGTTTGTGGATTGTTTTAATTTGTTTGGTATTTCCCCGATGAGATAAAACAAAAAAGAGGGTACCTGGTTTACCCTCTACGACAGATGAACGCAATTTTACATGAACTGTTGCCATAAAATGAATGATTTAAATGAGTAAATGAAAACAAAAATGGTATTTTTCACTTAATAATTGGGGGCTTTTAAGCGACGTTCAGGAAGAAGGAATAAAAATATTGCTGTAAAATAGTTCAAATTTGTATTAAATTCACTTCGTATACAAAAGTTTGGAAGAGCGAAAAAAGGGGGATTTATTTGGGCATGATGACCGGCATTTTGTTTTTCATTTTATGGAAAAATTGTTATATTACACTTTCTATAAGTGTGGCGAACAGAATACAGAACAGGGAAAATGATTCGTATTCACCTTGGAAAGTTCTGGAATAAAAGCAGCAAGTGAGGAGCTTCGTCTGGATTATTAGGAGAAAAGTTTTGTAGGAATTTGTTGAGAGTTGTATTCTCTGTCCTAGGTTCAGTCGTAAAAGGAGAGGAAAATAACTCACAATTACAACGTTCGATTTCCATTATTTTAGAGAAGTTAGGAGGGAGTGTCGGTTGTGAGATGCCTATACAAATACTTTTGCACCGGGGGACGTATGGGTGTAAAATCCACGACTATGGCTTTGGGAGATCATAATACTTATTACGCTATTTCACCTTTAATAGGTGTTCTGCCTCGTTATTATGATGATAGGAAAAGACGGGCCAAGATGGGAAAAAATACTTGTGGAAATAGTGCAAATTTTCTGGCTGTAGATTGTGTATATTATTTTGATCCTGTCTGGAAAGGATATCGCGAAGGCCGTTCAAAATCTTATGTTTTTTTCCTTATTGGAGATTGAGGAGGGTTTACAAAAAGGGAATGCTTTTAGAACTCAATTGGGGTGGGAATATAGGGCGTTTCCTGAATGGTGAATCGATTTCGAGGGGAAAAATTGCTTTTAAGTTTGGGCTGGTGTTTGGGGTGAGATAATTTTAGGTTATGGGAGAAGAAATGACAAAGGAATCGTCCCTTTGTTCCTTATTTATCGCATTGTAGGGAGAAAATCCCGGGATCGGTGGGGGTAAGATGCTGCTGTGGTGAAAAAAAATCATAAAATAAGATTTTACGCAAACATCATTTTACTCATTGTTGTATAACTAATGAATAAAACGAATGGCGGTATGAAGAAAATAATAATGTTTGTACTTTGTCTGTTTATTTATTTTTCTTTTGCATGGGGACAGGCTAGTGTTCAGCAATATGCAGGAACTGCCATGCCTTATCCTTTTATAGAAAATTCATCTACCTTTTCTTCAGACGGTATGATCCCTTTCTACATAAATCATTTGGGAAGGCACGGAGCAAGGTTTCCTACTTCGGGAAAGGATTTGAATAAGGTCATAGAGGTACTGACGTTTGCTGAATGCGAAAATAGACTGACGGCGGAAGGTGTGGAATTACTTTCCACTGTGCGTTATCTGGCTGGGCTCTTTAAGAATCAGTGGGGAAAATTATCAAAATTAGGAGAGCAGGAACAAAAAGGAATTGCCGGACGTATGATAGAGCATTATCCTCTGTTGTTTACCGGTGCAGCTCGGATAGAAGCAATTGCTACCTATGTTCCCCGTTGTATAAATAGTATGGATGCGTTCCTTTCCGTGATAAAACAACACCATTCAGCTCTGTATATAGAGAGAAGTGAAGGAAGACAGTACGATACTCTCCTTCGTTTTTTCGACTTAAATAAGTCCTATGTCTGTTATAAAAAAAACGGGGAATGGATTCCTGTATATGAGGCCTTTTTGGAGAAAAAAATTTCTCCCGCCCCTGTTATGAAGAGGCTTTTTCTCAATCCGGAACAAGAGACAGACGAGGAAGCCAGGAAATTTGTCAGGGCATTATTTGCTATTGCGGCCATACTTCCCGATACCGATATTTCCTTAAATTTGGGGAATTTTTTTACGACCGAAGAATGGTTTGATTATTGGCAGACCCAGAATTTACGGCAATACCTGAGTAAAAGCGCTGCGCCTATTGGAAAGATGTTGCCGGTTGCAATTGCGTGGCCTTTGCTTTCCGAATTTATTCGTACCGCCGAAGAGGTGATAAACGGACAATCAAATAAGCAGGCGAATTTTCGTTTTGCTCATGCGGAAACGGTTATACCTTTTGTCGCTTTAATGGGTATAGAAAAAACGGACAGCTCCATAGCTAATCCCGATTCTGTTGCATTATACTGGAAAGATTATGAAATTGCACCTATGGCCGCTAACGTACAGTGGATTTTTTATCGGGATAAAGAGCAAAATGTATGGATTAAAATTCTCTTAAACGAGCAAGAAGCTGCACTTCCGCTAGCGACTGACCGCTTTCCTTATTATCAGTGGAAAGATGTTCACAATTTTCTTTCCCAACGGATATTGATGGCCCAAAGAATACTCTCCTCTTTAGAGGTGACAGATGAAAAATAATTTAGGGGAAATGAACCTTTTCTGCTATTTTAAGTTTTAAGATCGGATCTGTCCTACAAATAGGTGTGTTTGAATAGCTAAATTTCTTGTCATTTTACACATTAGGGCACGTCCCTAATGTGTAAAATGATGGAAATAATTCTTTGTCAATGCGGATTGGAGAAATTGTAACAGATTTGAGGATCTGTGTTATTTACTCCTTTGTCGTTTATATTCCCTTCCCCTTGGATCCATCCTTCGAAGTTGTTATAAATCTGTTGGATAGGAGTACATTCCGTTGCATAAAAAGGTCCCCCGAATTTGAAAATATTCACTCCGGTTGTCGGGAATGCTATTCCATAAGGTCTCCCTTTCTCATTTCCGAATTGCTCTAAGTTGGATGGATTGACGGCTTTATTGGTTTCTGCAATATACATCCTTTCATCGGCTGTCTCTATAAACCAGTTTATTGTCGTATTCCCTACGTTCGGATTATACTTCCATGCTTTGGTTTTAATCATTTTGCTGGGATATGTTTTCGGAGCAACATTTGTTTCCGTATTGATAAATCCTTTCTCCCCCTTAAATAACTCTTCACGGCAATTTTCAGCCAGAATAAATTCTGTACCTTGTTCATTTACAACTCCCAGTTTGAAATTCTTTATGGCTCCCAAGGCAATTGGATGAATGGTGAATTCACAAGAAACGATATAATCAGGCCAATACGTTCTTGTCTCTTTCTTTTTTGCCCAGATAATCAAATCATTATAATCGTTATCACCACTTCGGGTATCCTCAAACAGAAGAACACAATCCGTTTGTATTGTACCGCAATCTTTATAACCTTCAAATTTAGGTTCGTTACTATAAACCACTCTTATCGGAGCTGTGCTTTTCGTCAAATTCTTTACAGCTTCTTTAGGAACATTTATATTCATCGGAATTCCGGTAATGGCCAAAGTGTCCTCACCATAAATTACGATCGATACCATTCCTTCCTTCAAAGGAACCTCATACGAAGCAAAGGGAACAATATTATCAAAGTCCACCTTTTTCGTCTGATACACATCTTTGTGCTCACAACCCATGACTATTAGTGCAAAGGTCATGAAAATTAAAACTATTTTTTTCATAGTAATTATTTTTTACAAATATATATGTTTTTTAATATAAAATACATATATACAATTATAATCTCATATATTATGATTATATTTAGGGAGATCCTGCAAAACGATATGGAAAGAGAGGCATAGAACCAGGAAACCGGATATAAATCTTTTATGTATAATTTTTTAGAATCAAGATGATTTTACTAGGAAACATGGATTTACAAAAGGACGTATAGCGGTTGCCATACACTACTTTTTCTATTGCCGAAATTGTTTTTGTTCCAAGCCTGGAGGAAGTTGCTTTTTTCGGTAATTACATCAAGAAACATACGGGAGTGTCACCGACTGAATTTCAGACTGAATTATTTTTGACACGGGAAATAGCAGAAGGCTTTTTGTTAAGTTTTCTCATAATATGTATTCTGAAGTAGAAAGTATCAAAGCGGATGCATTTGCAAGAGGGGACGTTTATCGGAACATAGGGATGGTAAAGTGAAGTTCCGGTAAGGCTTTGGTATAAGTATAATGAAATAAATATCGAGTATTTAGGAATGTAAAAGCAGGAGGAAATATTCTTGCGTCCTGACATTCACTTACCATAGAATAAATGATGATAAACAGTAATATGGGTTAGAATAACTGTAATTTATCTACTTTCTGTTTGTTTGAAACACTGTATTTTTGCAAAAAGAATAGTCTGTGAAGGTGATTCTGATAAATAATACGGTATAACATGAAGAAAATATTCGGGATTCTGGCTCTTGGTCTGGTGTATGCGGGCTTTTTATGGGCAGTTTGTCCAGGCTGCAGGGCGAATATCCCTCAAGAGAATGCAATAATAAAACCCAAGAGTGAAATGAAAACATTGATCGTTTATTTTTCCTACACAGCCGGCAATACAAAGCGTATAGCCGAGAAAGTGCAGAAGGCCATAGGTGGCGATTTAGTGAGTTTGGAACCGGTGAAACCTTATTCCGATGACTATGAGAAAGTGGTGAAACAGGGCAGGGAAGAAGTGGAGGGTGGATATAAGCCTGAGTTGAAATCACTTGGCGTCGACCTGCAAAATTATGACCGCATCATCGTAGGTACTCCCACTTGGTGGTACCGCATGGCGCCCGTTGTATTGTCATTTTTATCCAGCAATGATTTCAGAGGAAAAGTGGTAGTACCTTTTATGACCAATGCCGGATGGCCTGGTAGTGTGATAACGGATATGGTTTCCCTGGCAGAGGGGAATGGGGCAAAGGTAGAACATGCCCATGCCTTCAAATTCAGTTCTGACGAAAAGCATTTTGACCGTATGGTTACCCCTGTGGAAGAACTGGAACAGTGGATTGACGATTTAAAATAAAACCGTTCGACGGAGTAAGATAGTAAGTACGGCATCGGGGGCTGCTTTTCTATCGTGACCGTCTGAGAATTCGTATAAATTAAATAGTGAACTTATGAAAAAGTATGGTATCGTATTTTTGGCCATAACATTTACGTCTCTTACGATGTATGGTTGCACCCCTTCTTCAGCAGCAGACAAGAATAAGAACAGACAGGAACAACCGGAAAAGGAGACGCCTGAAGGCGGAAAAGCCTCCGTAGTTTATTTCACCAGGGAAATTACTCCTGAAGCGCTGATGCGTGTTTATAAGGCGTTGGGACGCACTGCCACCGGAAAGGTTGCCGTCAAGTTAAGTACGGGAGAACCCGGAGGGAATAACTTTTTGAAACCGGCATTAATTGCCGGCTTGGTGAAAGAAGTAAACGGCATCATTGTGGAGTGTAACACAGCTTACGGCGGTGGACGTTCTAATACAGAAGCACACCTGAAAGCTGCCGAAGACCACGGCTTTACCGCCATTGCTCCGGTCGATATCATGGATGCGGAAGGTGAAAGCCGCCTTCCCGTGGCCGGTGGTAAACATTTGACCGAAGATATTGTCGGTTCTCACTACCTCAATTATGATTTTACCGTGGTACTTTCGCATTTCAAAGGGCACGCCATGGGAGGTTTCGGAGGGGCTATCAAGAATATCTCTATCGGCATAGCTTCTTCTAACGGAAAGCGCCTGATACATTCTGCAGGAGAGAGTACTACGAGCTGGGGAAATCCTGCACAGGATGATTTCCTGGAATCTATGGCAGAAGCCGCAAAAGGGGTCATCGACCATTGCGGTGAAAAAATTCTTTACATCAGTGTGATGAATAATCTGTCGGTGGATTGTGATTGTGACTCTCATCCGGCGGCTCCCCAGATGGGGGACGTCGGTATACTTGCTTCGCTGGATCCGGTGGCCCTCGATAAGGCTTGTGTGGACCTGGTTTATTTATCTTCGGACCCGGGGAAAGTACATCTGATAGAGCGCATGGAGTCGCGCCATGGCATTCATACGCTGGAATATGCGGAAGCCATCGGTATAGGTAGTCAAAAATATGAGTTGGTTGATTTAGACAAAAAATGAGATGGAGTATCGAAAATTAGGAAGAACCGGCTTGTCCGTCAGTGCTATCGGACTGGGCTGTGAAGGCTTTATCGGCCTGTCGGAAGAGGATACGCGCCGACAGATGGACTTTGCCATTGCACAAGGCATCAATTTTATGGACATGTACTCTTCCAATCCCGGCTTACGTACGAATATAGGCAAGGCTTTAGTGGGCTATCGGCCGCAGTTTGTAATACAGGGACATTTGTGTGCCACCTGGGAAAACGGCCAGTATTTACGTACCCGTGACGTGGATAAAACGCTGGCCGCTTTCGAGGAGCAGCTCCGTTTGTTGCGGACGGATTATCTGGACATCGGTATGATACATTATGTAGACGATGAAAAGGATTTCCGTTGTGTATTTGAAGGGCCTATCATCCAGCTTGCCCTTCGCTTGAAGCAGGAAGGACGAATCCGCCATATCGGTATGAGCAGTCACAACCCTCGGGTGGCGATAAAGGCTGTGGAAAGCGGATTGGTGGATGTGTTGATGTTCTCCATCAACCCCTGTTATGATTTGCAACCTGCCAGTGAAGAGGTGGAAGATTTGTGGAAGGATGAAAATTATGAACGTGAGCTGCACAATATCGATCCGGAGCGCGAACTGTTGTACGAACTCTGTGAGCAGAAAGGCGTAGGTATCGACGTGATGAAGGTGTATGGGGGAGGGGATTTGCTGAGTGAAGCCAACTCTCCTTTCGGGAAAGCCTTCACCCCGGTACAATGTCTGGAATATGCATTGACACGTCCGGGTGTGGCATCCGTCATGGTCGGTTGCCGCAATTGTGAGGAAGTACAGAGGGCAGTGGATTGGTGCAGCGCGACGAAGGAAGAAAAGGACTACACTTCGGTTATGCAGGGTATGGACCGTTTCTCGTGGAAAGGACATTGTATGTATTGCGGACACTGCGCCCCTTGTGTGGTTGGAATTGATGTGGCCAGTGTCAATAAATACTACAATCTGACCGTAGCCGAAGGATTTGTACCTGAAACCGTGCGAGAGCATTATAAAGCTCTTTCGCACCATGCTTCCGAGTGCATCCGTTGCGGTAGTTGTGAAAAGAACTGTCCTTTCGGGGTCGATATTCGCGGACACATGCAGAGGGCGACGGAAAGATTTGGATATTGAAAAGGAATTGTGGCCTTTGATTGAACAGAATAAATCATCAAATAGCGAACAGAAATGAAAAAGAACAAACACTGTTTACAACGATTAGCCGGAGGAATTCTTTTCTGTACGGCTTTATTTGGCATGACGGGCGCATCTGCCCAAGCGGTCGTGGATACCAACCGGATCTATCGCCTTGACGAGGTGGTGGTGACGGGCAGTAATCATGCAACCGGGCGGAATTTGCTTCCTTATACCGTTTCCGTTATCGGGAATTCCCAGTTGGAAGCTAGCGGACAGACCCAGTTGCTTTCCGCTATTTCCGTTCAGGTGCCGAGTTTGTTCATATCCGAACGCAATATTTTCGGATTCGGTGTCAGCAACGGTGGCTCGGGCGGCATTAAAATCCGCGGTGTAGGCGGTTCACCTACCAATTCCGTTTTGATGATGGTGGACGGACAACCTCAGTTTGCCGGAATTTATTCCCATCCTATAGCAGACTTCTACGGGACGGAATACGTGGAGCGGGTGGAAGTGCTTCGCGGGCCCGGTTCCGTGCTCTACGGTTCCAATGCCATGGGCGGTGTCATCAATGTCATTACGAAGAATGCCGGTAAGGACGGAGTGCATACCACACTCACTTCACAATACGGTTCTTACAATACATGGCTGTCTTCGCTTACCAACACCACCCGCTTCGGGAAATTCTCCTCGCTTGTGTCGCTTAGTTACGACCGTACAGACGGACTAAAGGATAATTTCGATTTCAGGCAAGGCAACCTGTATACCAAACTGGGATATGATTTCAGTGATTCCTGGCAAGCGCGGGCGGATTACTCGCTGATGAATTTCGTCGGCAATGATCCCGTCTATCCGACATTGAGCAATCCGGAATCTACCGATATTTATCACCAGAACGTCACCCGGGGTGAAGCGTCATTGTCATTGAACAACTATTATGGCAATACCAGCGGTAGTGTACGGGTATATTACAGCTATGGCAACCATTATATCGATGATCCCAGCCATTTCCATAGCTTGGACGACCGTTTCGGTATTCTCGCTTACCAGAATTTTAATCCCTGGAAAAATGCAGCCGCTACATTCGGTTTCGACTTTGACACTTACACCGGCAGGATTCCGATGTCTGGTGGACATACACACGGAGACGGCAGTACTGCTGCACAGATGCAGACTATCGGTCGCAAAAGCATTACGGAGTATTCTCCTTACCTCACCTTTTCTCAGAATCTGTTCGGAGGCATGCTGATTCTGAATGCCGGACTTCGCATGGCGAACAGTGATCGATTTGATACCCAATGGATTCCGCAGGGAGGTTTCGTTGTTCATCCCGCCGAAGGCTGGCTGCTGAAAGGATCTCTCGCAAAAGGCTACCGCAATCCGTCTTTCCGCGAGATGTACCTCTACGGCCCCGCTAATCCCGATCTCGACCCGGAAAATATGATGAACTATGAGGTGACGGTGGGCAAAAACTTCTCCCCTTATTTCGGTATTGACGTAACCGGTTATTACAGCAAGGGCGACAATCTGATTCAGACGGTGAGCGGAAAGAACGTAAACACAGGTCGTTTTATCAACAAAGGGATAGAAGTGACAGCCAACAGTCAGCCCCTCGCTAAGCTGTCGCTGATGGCTACTTACAGTTATCTCCACACTTCAGCGGATCTGGCGGCAGCACCGAAAAACCAGTATTTCCTGGGGATCGGCTGGCAGGCACTGCCGAAGCTTCGGGTGGATGCTGAATTGAAGGGTGTTGGCGGCCTGTATATTGCCAGCGGTATGGACAATGAAAACTATACATTGCTTAATATGAAGCTCTCTTACAAAGTAATCCGTGTCCTGGAACTGTTTGTCAGATTGGATAATATCACCAATGCCGCCTATACCATCAACCGGGGATATGAAATGCCGGGATTTACAGGGATGGGCGGCTTCAAATTCCATTTTTAAAAATCATCCTCTCACCCTTTTAAAGGAAAAATAAATGGAAACAACAACTGTAAAACTTTATTCGCTGGACTACAGCAATGCAAAAACCTATCTGGCGGCTTCCTTATTCGTTGTAGGCAACGTCGCCTTGCCACAGGTGTTCCATCTTGTGCCTCAGGGTGGACAGACCTGGCTGCCGATCTATTTCTTTACCTTGATCGGTGCGTACAAATATGGTTGGAAGGTAGGGCTACTGACAGCCATCGCTTCGCCTCTCGTCAACTCTTGGCTTTTTGGGATGCCGCCGGTTGCTGCTCTGCCTGCTATCCTATTGAAGTCCGTAGGGCTCGCCCTTGCTGCCGGGTTGGCCGCACGCCGCTTCCAACGCGTTTCACTGCCTGTTTTATTGACTGTCGTCATGGACTATCAAATCGTCGGCACCTTGGGAGAATGGACTATGAAAGGCAGTTTTTACACTGCCGTGCAGGATTTCCGTATCGGTCTTCCGGGTATGGCTTTGCAAATCGTCGGGGGGTATTTGTTCATCAAACATTTAATCTGCAGATAACCGCATTGTGCGGTGAATGCGGAATATTCAGAGGGGACTGGTAAAAATGGTACGTAAATCCGTAATCCGTGTAAGGAAGCTTTACAGAGAATCCGCTAATTTTGTACCGAACGAAAACATAAAATGATGGATACAGTAAAATTGAATAATGGGGTCGAAATGCCGGTGTTGGGCTACGGCGTTTATCAGGTAACACCCGAGGAGTGTGAACGCTGCGTTGCAGATGCTTTGAGTGTAGGTTACCGTTCTATCGATACAGCACAGGCTTATGCCAATGAAGAAGGTGTAGGCAATGCCGTGAAGAAAAGCGGCATTGCCCGTGAAGAAGTTTTCATTACCACCAAAGTCTGGATTTCCAATGCCGGTTATGAACGGGCGAAAGTTTCTATCGACGAATCCTTGCGTAAGCTGCAAAGTGACTATGTGGATTTGCTGTTGATTCACCAGCCTTTTAACGACTACTACGGCACTTATCGGGCTATGGAAGAAGCTTATAAAGCAGGTAAGGCGCGTGCTATCGGCCTGAGTAATTTCTATCCTGACCGTTTTGTAGATTTGGCTGAGTGCTGCGAAATCAAACCGATGGTAAACCAGGTAGAAACACATGTATTCAACCAACAGACGGAACCACAGAAAATCATGGAGCGTTACGGTACGCGTATCATGTCGTGGGGGCCGTTTGCCGAAGGACGGAACGACTTCTTTGCCAATGCAACCTTGCAAGCAATCGGCAAAAAATATGGCAAGTCTGTAGCGCAAACAGCTTTGCGCTTCCTTATTCAACGCGGAGTGATTGTCATTCCGAAATCTACCCGCAAAGAACGTATGATTGAAAACTTTGAGGTTTTCGATTTTGCCTTGACGGATGAAGATATGCAGGAAATAACTGGACTCGACCGGAAAAAAAGCCTGTTCTTCTCGCATGATGATCCGGAAATAGTAAAGTGGTTGATCGGCTTAGTGAAGTGAAAAATAACCGGATAACAAACAGGAATCGGATTGCCCCCTATTTGCCCTATCTAGGGGGAAGTGGGGCGTTTTAATTTTCAGACAAACTATCGTTTGAATCGAAAAAACGGAGGGATAAGCATCAGTTGTATCTTGATGTCCTATAATAAACTACAAAAAAGGGAACATTTATTTAATAAAGCCGGCATCCAGAGGGCAAGCCTCGGGATCGAACAGATTAGGATATTGCTCGGTTATACCTATTTTTAGAAAGGAACCTCATTTATATCCGGAACATTGGCTCTTATTCCGAACAAAGATTGCGTTTTTATCTTACTCGGCTTCGGATATGCGTCTGAAAATCTGTAATTAGGGTTAACCTTTCCTTAATTTGGGTATAAGACGACAGCTACTTATTTCCTATTTTTGTCATATAAATAATAAATCAGTCGTATGAAGAGAAATTTGTTTTTAACTACCTTGACAATTATTGCCTTTTCTATTTCCTGTTATGGGAAAGGCAAACAGCAGGCTACCGGACCGATACATGCGGCCGGGGCAAACGAGAATCATTTTAAATCCGATATGACCATGAACGAAAATCTGATTTTAACTCAACAGTGGGACAAAGTATTCCCGCAGAGCGACCAGGTAAATCACAGTAAGGTGACTTTCCGCAACCGCTACGGCATCACTCTTGCAGCCGATTTGTATGTACCGAAAAATGCCGCCGGCAAGCTGCCTGCTATCGCCGTCTGCGGTCCTTTCGGAGCCGTAAAAGAACAATCATCGGGCTTGTATGCGCAGACAATGGCCGAGCGTGGCTTCCTGACCCTTGCATTCGACCCTTCCTATACGGGTGAGAGCGGTGGTGAACCCCGTTACGTAGCATCGCCCGACATCAATACCGAAGATTTTTGCGCTGCCGTCGATTACCTCTCGACACGCGATGATGTGGACGCTGCGCGTATCGGCATCATCGGCATTTGTGGCTGGGGTGGCATGGCTCTCAATGCTGCGGCGATCGACACCCGTATCAAGGCGACGGCCGCTGCAACGATGTACGACATGAGCCGTGTAAATGCCAACGGCTATTTCGACGCGATGGATACCGATGCGCGTTACGAACTGCGCAAACAACTCAACGCCCAGCGGACGGAGGATGCGAAGAACGGTACGTATGCGCTCGCAGGCGGTGTTATCGATCCGCTGCCCGACGATGCACCGCAGTTCCTGAAAGATTATCATGCCTATTACAAGACCACGCGCGGTTACCATCCCCGTTCCCTCAACTCAAACGACGGCTGGAACAAAACTTCCGCTTTGTCGTTCATCAATATGCCCATCCTTTCTTATAGCGATGAAATCCGCAGTGCCGTGCTCCTGATTCACGGAGAAAAAGCTCACTCCCGCTATTTCAGCGAAGATGCCTTCAAAAAATTGAAAGGCGATAACAAAGAACTGCTGATTATTCCCGGTGCGAGCCACGTAGATTTATACGACCGTATGAACATCATTCCTTTCGACAAATTGGAAACATTTTTCAAGGAGTATCTGAAATGAAATCAAAAAAGATAGCGAAAATCTGATAAAGAAGAGGAAGTTAAACTCCGGCAATAGCGGCTCGTTTCCGCTTGCCGGAGTACAGAAGGATAAGTTGTCGAGCACCCGGCTTTGACTTTGTGCTGACGAGCCCTGCTCTTAACCCTGTTTCGGGAATTATCCGGCTGACCAGTAAGAACTGACCGGAAGATAAGAACGGGAGAAGGGTAGGGGTAAATTTTAGTTTTGTGCCAACCTATAATCGCTGGGAGCTATCCCTGTGATCTTTTTAAAAACCCGGCTGAAATATTGCACGCTGGCATAGCCCAGCTTTTCTGCTACCATACCCGCTGTATTACCCGGTTCGAGCAGCATTCGCCTGGAAGCTTCCAGGCGTTTAAACTGGAAATACTCCTGGATGTTTTGACCCGTTTCAAAATATAATAAATCACTGAAATAACGAGAGGATAAATGGAGTTTGCCGGCGCAATATTCAACCGAGGGTAAAACTCCTTCCTTTAACTTCCCGGATTGAATATACTCGTCCAGCAATATATTGGTCTGAAGGATAATAGATTTGTTTGCTTCGCAACGCGTAATGAATTGGCGCTCGTAAAAGCGGGTGCAATAATCGAGCAAGAGTTCGATATGTCTCGAAATCAATGTTTTGCTATGGCAGTCTATGGAGTGTTCTAATTCATCTCCGATATTGTGCAGGCAGTCTACGATTTTACTTTTTTCGCGCAAGGACAAGTGGAGGGCTTCATCCGGTTTATAGAAGAAAAAGGTATAATCCTTTATATGCCCACCCAGCGAAGTACGGCAGAGTAAATCGGGATGAAAGGCCAGCAGCCAACCTTTCCGGCGGAGTAGTTTGTTAGGATCTATTTTAATCGATTCGCCCGGAGTAAGAAACAGAAGCGATGCGTTGGAGTAGTCATAATACTTACGTCCGTATAAGAAATCTTCTACTTCCCCTTGTATCATGATAATGGTGTAGAAGTCAAATTTGATGGTACACTGCTCCAGATTGGCTTGCTCCAGATCAATGACACTGACGAGGGGGTGCAATGTTTTGTATCCCAAACAACAGTTGCACTCGTGTATGGTTTCTATATTTAATATATTCTCTTTCATTTATATAACTTATTCCGGGTGGAAGATAGTATGTTTCAACTATACTTATTTCCCTTTTTCTTGCCTATCCGTAATGGGGGATGATACCTGTAATCTGCCGACCAAGCCGATATGTTGTTTCCATGCAAAGCAACTGCTCCTGTGCCATCTGGATACAGTTGCTTTTGCTGCGCCCTACGCTGCCGCTGTCAAAAGGTTGAACCATTCAGTTTCTTATACTCATTAGGCGAACAACCTACATTTTTCTTGAACAGGCGTGAAAAATGCTGTGCATATTGGAATCCTAATCCGTAAGCGATCTCGGATACGGATTGGTTTGTATTTACGATCCGGTCTTTGGCCATGCTTATAAGTTTGAATAAGATATGCTGTTGGGCCGTCTGACCGGTTTCCTTTTTGATGAGATCGCCGAAGTAGTTGGGAGAAAGGAATACCTTGTCTGCAAAATATTTGACGGTGGGATAACCCTTGTTTTCCGCATTCTTTCCCTGAAAGTAATCATCCAACAAATTTTCGAATTGTACTAAAATATCTTTATTTACTTTACTGCGGGTATGGAATTGCCTTTCGTAAAAACGCATGCAATAATCCAGTAATAACTCAATATTTTTGGCTATCAGTATTTTGCTATGCTTGTCGATGGCATGGCTCAATTCTATTCGGATTTTATCGAAACAGTCCGTGATGATTTGTTTTTCTTCTTCGGATAGGTGGAGTGCCTCGTTCACTTCGTAGGAAAAGAAAGAGTATTGCTGGATATTTTCCCCGAGCGATGTCCCTCGTATTAAATCGGGATGGAAAACGATACCGACCGACGAAGGCTTGGCATTTCCCTTCAGTTCGATTCCGATTATCTGTCCGGGGGCAAAACTGACAATTGTCCCTTCTTGATAATCGTATAATTTCTTCCCGTATTTTAGGTCACCGCATTTGGTATGCTTCAAAAAAAGCGAATAGATCCCCATATTCATACGGATGTGGTTGGGGTGGATAGTCGCTTTTGTCAAATCCACAACTCCTACCAGCGGGTGTACGGTTTCTAATCCATACAACTTATTGTACTGGTCTATCGTATCAATTTTTATTATTTCATCCATATTCCTAATACATTAGTTAAAATTATTGAAAAGCCTGTCCATATTGCAGTCTGTATTCGTTAGGCGTACAGCCGATACGTTTCTTGAATAAGCGGCAGAAATGTTGCGGATATTGGAATCCCAAGGTATAAGCAATTTCACTTACTGTCTCCTCTGTGTCTGCAATATGTTCTTTTGCCAGTTCGATCACTTTGTCCTGGATATGTTCTTGTGGCGTTTTTCCGGTTTCTTTTTTGATCATATCTCCGAAATAATTGGAAGAAAGGCATATTTTGTCTGCAAAGTATTTAACGGAAGGTAACCCTTCCCGTATCGGCAACTCGCTTTGGAAATAATCGTCCAATAGTTGCTCGAATTTGGTGAGGGCGTTTTGATTCGCATCACTCCGGCTGATGAACTGGCGTTCATAAAAACGCATACAATAGTTAAGTAACAGTTCAATATTCATGGCGATCAGGATCTTACTATGTTTGTCTATGGCATGTTCCAACTCGATATTGATTTTCGCCAGACAATCCATCACAATCCCCCTTTCCTGTTCCGAAAGATGCAGTGCCTCGTTGACGGCATAGGAGAAGAACGTATAAGTCTTGATACTTTTCCCCAGGGAAGTTCCCCGGATCAGATCGGGGTGGAATAGGATCCCATACACTTCGGGAGCCACCTCATCCTCTATCAATTCTACAGCAGCTGTCTGTCCCGGAGCAAAACAGACTATTGTTCCTGCTTCATAATCGTATGATGTCCGTCCGTATTTGATATTACAACTTTTGGTCTGTTTCAGAAAGAGTGCGTAAAGCCCGTAATTCATCTGGACATGATTAACTGTTTGGGTTGCTTTGGTAAGGTCGATGACACTTATCAAAGGATGCCGTGTTTCAAGTCCGTATAGCTTGTTGTACTGGTCTACATTCTCTAATTTTACAAGTTGATTCATAGACGTAATTGTTTGAATTGTAGCAAAGATAACGATAAAAAGCATACGGATTTCATGCATTCCGTGAAATCCGTAATTGAGGTTATACTATCTGTAATCGGGATACAACTTTTTTTCATTGCCCTTACTTGCTGGTTGCCCCTTTAAAGGACGGATTATTTCAGTTTGTCATATGCCGCGTCGGTCACCGGTTCAAGCCATTCAGCACTTGCTCCTTCAGCCGGAACACCGATGGCGATGTGCTGAAACCAACTGTCTGCTGCGGCTCCATGCCAATGTTTCGTTTCTGCAGGAATGTCGACGACGTCGCCGGGATGTAATTCGCGAGCCTCTTTGCCCCATTCCTGGTACCAGCCTCTGCCGCCTACACAGATAAGAATCTGTCCGCCTTTGTGATGGATATGCCAATTGTTACGGCAACGTGGTTCGAAGGTGACATTGGACACATGCAATTTCCCTTCACCATTTGCTAATTCTGCCAGATAGCTGTTTCCGATGAAATATTTGGCATAGGCTGTATTCAGTTCGCCTTTTGGAAATATACGGTTCTCTACGGGGGCGCCTTCTTTGAATTCTTCGCCGTAAACCTCTGCAATCGCTTTCCTTGCACGATAAGCTTCCGTTTCCCCTATTTTTTGCAGTAGTACGTCTGGAATAGAATGTATTTCTGCATCCGTTAGTCCCATATTCTTTGCTCCGCGCACATGTGATTTCAATTGAGGCTCTACGCCTTTGATACCGGATAGGGCACTGACTGTTACCAGTTCCCGTTCAGGGAAAGTTAGGATATTCCGTGCGAAGATATCGCCGAAAAGATGGGCTTTCAGATAATAATCGGTTGCTGGCGCAAAAGTATAATCGAAGGGAGCACCGGAAAGCTTTGTCTGTATGGCTGTACCTTCTTTTAAAGCGTCGAACCCTTTGGGCAGTGCATCGGCATCCTTACCTTCCTGATCGGTAATCCCTTTTGCTTTGCGTTCGGCAAGAACCTGTTGAAGGACGCCTAATCCATTCAAACTGCGGGGAAAACCGGTATAAGCATAAAGGTGTGAAAGAGCTTCTTTAATTTCATTGACCGACAGCCCCTCGTCCAGGCCTGTATGGATAGCTTCGGAAAGATTTTCCAGATCACCTTTTGCCTCCAGGCATGCGATGGCAATGATGTTCTGTTGCCGTTGATTCAATACATTTTCCATTTTCTCTTGTGCATTAGTGAGAGGACAGGCAGCTACCAATAAGAGAGTTGCTGTCGTTAGTTTATTTATTGCTTTCATATAACTTATTTTTAGCTGTTTCCTAGTAATTGCTGAAAAATCATCCTTGTTGTGACAAAGATACGGTCGATTCTGCAATCGGTTTGTGTATAAATTACAGATAATTCAACCATTATTACTGTTTTACATTTTTCCGATCAAAACAACTATCGGCACATAGACCGAATTTAAACTTGAATGCGTGAATAAATAGGCCCGGTCTGTATGTATAATAAATAATGTACAAAACCTGCTCTTTCACCGATAGTTTATCTCCCTTAACCCCAAACAGAACACCTGTAATTAAGGTTATGATGTCTGTAATTCATCTACAAACGGTTTGCCTTCCTTCTCCGATATTTGCAATATAAATTTAATCTTGAAGGAAGAGATATGAAAAGTTTAAGAATGGTAGCACAATTGTGCATATTGTTTTTCTGTACCGGTCTTGATGCTGGGGCACAGACTAATAGTCCGAAAAAGATACGGGTAGCCTATGACGTAATTTTTATCGGTTCTCCCTACTGTTGGGCGACAATTGCGTCTCCCTTTACAACTTCCCTGGCATCGTATGATTTTTTGGATAAGACAATCGTGCCGTTTAAGACGCGCGAAGGCAGTCGTATGGGGCATACCGAATCGGATATCCGCAAACTCTGTCCGAAAGCGACGGTTTTGGAGGGGCTTCCCGTACGCGGGAGCAATACAACATCTTTGGGAGAAGTTGTCTGGGAGTGGGTACAAAAACTGAAGTTGGTCATAAAATAGTCCGGTCATGAAAAAACAATTGTTTATGTTTTTGCTATTGTCTGGGTTGACTATGCTTATGCTTGGCTGCAATCCGGATGTTGATCCGGTGATATCCGAAACGGAAACGCCCACGCCTGATCCGGACCTTGATCCTGTACCCGGCAATAAATTGCGGATTACAATTGGCTCTGTTTCTTTTACGGGAACCTTGGCCAATAATGCTACGGCAACGGCTTTCAAAGCATTGCTGCCGATGACGGTTTCGATGCGGGAGATGAACGGCAACGAGAAGTATTATTATTTACCGGATAATTTGCCGACTGCGGCTTCGAATCCCGGAACGATTCAAGTTGGCGATTTGATGCTCTACGGTTCGGATTGTGTTGTGCTCTTTTATGAAACGTTTCAGACATCGTATAGCTATACGCGTCTCGGAAGGCTGGATAATCCGTCGGAACTGGCGGCTTCCCTCGGTTCGGGAAGTGTAAATGTTACATTTGAGTTAATCTGATACTTATGGAAAAAACGGGTAAATTCAAATCAGGTGCATTGCTTGTGTTTATCCTGACGACGGGTGTGTTTGGGATCATCAATACAGAAATGGGCGTAATCGGTATTTTGCCTTTGATTGCCGAAACTTTTCACGTAACAGTTCCCGAAGCTGGTTGGACGGTAAGTGTCTTTGCATTGGTGGTGGCTTTGTCCGCTCCGGTCATGCCGTTGTTGTTTTCAGGGATAAACCGGAAAAAGGTGATGTTGCTGGCTCTGGGAATTTTCCTGTTGAGCAATATTATTTCAATGATCACCTCTAATTTTACGGTTTTATTGTTAGCAAGGGCACTCCCGGCATTCATGCATCCGGTGTATGTTTCGATGGCTTTTACTGTGGCGGCGGCCTCTGTCAGCAAAGAGAAAGCCCCGAAAGCGGTGGCAAAGGTTTTTATCGGTGTTTCCGCCGGCATGGTACTGGGGGTTCCGGTAACAAGCTTTATCGCCAGCGAAGTTTCCTTTACAGTCGGTATGGCATTTTTCGCGTTTATCAATGCGCTGGTATTGATTGCCACACTCTTTTTCGTACCTTCTATGCCTGTGAAAGAAAAATTGTCTTACGGTGAGCAGCTTCATGTGCTGAAAAGGAAGATAACGTGGTATTCCATTGCAGCCGTTACACTCATCAACGGTGCGTTATTCGGATTCTTCAGTTATCTGTCGGATTACCTGAAAACGGTTACTGAAGTTCCTTATCGCATCATCAGTATCCTGTTATTGGTTTACGGGTTGGCAAATATCATCGGTAATATCATTGCCGGGAAACAGCTATCGGCTAATCCGCTGCGTAGTATGTTGGTAGCTCCATTGGTGCTGATTGCGTTATACCTATGCATATTTATATGGGGTGGAGGACTTTTAATTATGACGGTTATTATCTTTCTACTTGGAGTGCTGGCCGGGTACAGCCAGAACACTATGCAATATATGATTACGGATGCGGCGCCCGAAGCCCCGGATTTCGCCAATGGATTATACCTGTTGTCCGCCAATCTGGGTACGACGGTCGGAGCGGCTGTCTGTGGAGTATTCATCACTTTTTTCGATACGCGCTATTCCGTTGTAGGCTCCCTGCTGTTCTTGGCGATGAGTATGGTGTTTGTCCTCCTGCGTATCCGTGTGCTTCACCCCTGCAAGCCGGTTAAATTGATAAGATAGGATAGTGTTTCAAAAAGTGTGTCATCGGATTGGTCTCCCCGTTGAGACCCCAAAAGAAAAAGCCCTTGAAAGGGGATTGACTTTCAAGGGCTTTCGAATGTTGTTGCGGTGCGGACGGAAGATGAATCTTAGTTTTATTCCTCACATACTCAATATCTTAGCAATCTCTAAAATCTTTCTCCCACTAATAACCCCACGTGTGCAACTCTTTAGATTGCTTGGTGTTGCGGTGGTTGTTTGAGTTGGGGCAAAAATACAAATAAATTATGAGGCTTACTACACAGTTGATACAAAATGATGAAGATAATTGCAAAAAGCTATTATTTGCTACAACTATAATATTACATCATATATCATTGTTAATCAGTTGATTGTAATGCAATTATTTAAAAAGGGTAACGCTTTAGTAACGTGTTATACACCTTCGTTTGCATAAAAAATCCAGTATTTCAAATAACCTGTAACAAATATACTACATTATTTTAGTTTATCAAGAATTTACTGTCTTTTTAAATAATCCCAATCCAAAAACATCAACACATAACAACCTATTTATTAACTTATAAAAAGTACCTATAGTAAGATACATAAAGTTCAACAATATGTAATATCATTATATTTATCTGGGATACAATCTCCTATTTTCCTACGTTTTTATAAGCAGAAGGATTAATACCTTCATGCCTTTTAAAGAATTTGGATAAATGGCTTACATCTGTAAAACCAAATTCATCCGCAATTTCTTTCAACTTGATTTCTCCGGTTTCTAATCTGCGCTTGATGAGTTGTAATTGCATCTTTTCGATGTATTCTTTATAACTTATCTCGAAATTCCGCTTGAAATAAGTACTGAAATAAGATGGCGAAATATTAAAATTATTAGCAATCATATGGATGGAAATACAGTCACGGTTAGATATATTCTCTTGAATGTATGCTGCTATATGAGCGTTAGTTGGAGTTTTCTTCTTTAATTCAATATTTCGGTTCTCAATGTATTCTTTTATCATTCCGAAAATGGAAAGAATATGATAATACACAATAGACGAACGAAGTACGTTAATCGTTGAATTATATAGGATAATATTCTCAAAAATATTCTTCAATATAGTCTGGCAAGGTTCACTCACCGTTATCTTATCCTCTTTCAGCCATTGAATTTCCATGATGGAAGTTGGAGTTATTTCTCGTGAAAAGGACTTATAGGAGCGGTCATAAGTCTCAAAATAGCTTGAAGTAAATTTAATATAGGTAAAGCGCGTTACAGTTTTTACTGTGAAATAATGGCAGTCACCGGGTGCAAGCAGAAATAAATCCCCTTTTTCATATGGAATTGTAATTTCATTAAAGACATGCACCCCACACCCATAATGAATATAGATGATTTCAAAATGGTCTTGGGCATGTAATTCGCAAGAATATTCTTCCTCAATTACATCTATAATCTTTAATGATTCAAACTGGCTGCACTTTCTCATAACGCAAATATACAAAATAATGTAATGCGAATACAAGTATTTCAATCCTATTTCCGCCTACCTTTGCAAAGTAATCATTAAATAAATAACAGAAAATGAAAAAGATAACATTATTTTTAATGATTTTAGGTATATTTTTAATTACTTCATGTATGGAAAACAGTAAAAAATCAGACAAAGTAGTCTTCACACAGAATGAAGACAGCACGAGTACCACGGGTTGGCAATCTCATTACGACCGGATGGAAGCAACCGACCTTCCTGATAACGTAATAGACTTAATAGGCAAGCAATGGATGCTGGTAACAGCAGGGAATAAAAGTTCTTATAACACAATGACAGCAGCGTGGGGAGCGGTTGGCTATATGTGGAGCAGGCCATCTACTTTTATCGTAGTCCGTGATTCAAGGCATACTTATCAATTTTTGCAACGGGAAGAAAGTTTTACACTCAGTTTTTTTACAGAAGAATATCGGGGAGCACTTCGGATTTGTGGGACAAAATCGGGACGAGATACTGATAAAGTGTCAGAAGCAGGATTGACTCCATTGGAAACCCCTTCCGGACTAATGAGTTTTGAAGAGGCCCGAATGATTATAGAATGTAAGAAAATGTTCGTTCAAGAGATGGACTATGCAAATTTGACTCAACCTTATAAAGAGAAAATTATGGAAGAATCTTATAACAACGAGCCTTCTAAACACCAACTCTTTATTTCAGAAATAACCAATATATGGATAAAGAAATAACAAGCAGATTACGGATAGGGAATTTGTTCCGACGGTATTGCAGGACGGTTCATTTTCATCTATCCTTTTTCTTTATGGGAGTGATTCTTATTTATGCAGTATCGGGCATAACGATGAATCATTTAAAGGATTTTAATCCGAAATATTATATAACTGTAAACAATTATACAGTGAAGAGGGTATTCCCTACCTCCCATAAATTTAATAAAAATGAAATAATACAGTTGTTAAAAGAGGTAGGCGAGCAGGATAATTATATCAAGCATTTTTATCCGAATAGCTCAACGCTGAAAGTTTTCTTGAAAAGTGGTTCATCCTATGTTCTTGATACTCAAACAGGAAATGTTGCTTATGAAGGAATAAAGAAAAGACCGTTTTTTTATCAACTCTCATTTCTCCATTATAACCCAGGAACATGGTGGACCTATTTCTCAGACCTATCTGCGGTATGCCTTATATTGATATGTATAAGTGGTATTCTAATGAATAAAGGTAAACGAGGTTTGTTCGGAATAGGGGGAATTGAATTATTAGCAGGTATATTAATCCCTGCGCTAGCTTTAATTTTATAGATAAATCACATAATAAGATGGATGCTAAATTCAAAGGTTCAATTTATGGGATTATTGCAGCAATCAGCTATGGTACAAATCCACTTGGGGCATTATCTCTTTATGAAGCTGGAATAAACGCTAACTCTGTATTATTTTACCGCTTCTTACTTGCGGCTTTTTTTCTCGGTGGGTTAATGTTTATACAAGATAAATCGTTCAGGGTTACACGAAAAGAATTAGGGATTTTGGCAGGGTTAGGGATTTTGTTTGCGGCATCTTCGCTGACCCTGTTTCTAAGTTTCCACTACATGGATGCAGGAATAGCGTCTACAATTCTGTTCGTATATCCTGTTATTGTAACTATCATCATGGCTATTTTCTTTAAAGAAAAAACATCTTTAATTACGGTTTTATCTATTCTTTTGGCTATTGGGGGCATAGGACTGTTATACAAGGGGAATAATGGTAGCGTGTTGAATGCAACTGGAGTATTGCTTGTTATGCTATCCTCCCTTTCTTATGCACTTTATATAATTGCTGTAAATAAATCCTCTTTAAGAATGTCATCTATAAAGTTAACGTTTTATGTGTTGCTATTTTGTACATTAACTATCATGGTTCAGTCATTTTTTGACAGCAACAACCATTTACAGTTACTGACAACCTCTTCTATGTGGATATTTGCTATAATGCTTGCATTGGTTCCTACTGTTATATCCTTAGTATTTATGGTAATTGCAGTACGTCAAATAGGTTCAACACCTACTGCTATCATGGGCGCATTGGAACCACTCACTGCGGTGGTTATCGGTATTACTATATTCAATGAAATGTTCACTCTACGGTTGGCTGTTGGCATTATGATGATACTAATAGCTGTAATTCTAATAATAATTGGTAAATCAACTCAAATTAGAACATTAACCGTTGCTATTATTTATATAGGACAAATACTTCATAAACCTTGGCAACCGAAATGAAATTATCTAAATTGTGAATTGATTAAAAGTTTCTATTTTCTATATACGATAGTACTCTATCACAACTTTAAAATAGCAAAAACGAGTGTATGATTATTTAAATGTAATTCTTATTACAACTCAAAACATGTTAGAAAAAATGTCAAGGCAGAGATTTTTCCGCTTATTATCGGAATACTCGCAACGCAAAGTTTCCGCATCTGAATTTGCAGAAGCTATTGAAGGATTGGCTAATCATTTAGCCGATTTTAGTATCAACGAACAGGATTATAGCGTTTTACTACGCTATTTTTCTTTCGGATTACATAGGCTTAAATCGTATCGTATGCGGTTTGAACAATAAAAAAATGCCCTATTTGTATTTAATTGATGAAGCAATAGGACTATTAAACATTGAAATACGTATTGTCAAATGGCGCATTAAATATCCTGAACAATTCCAGTAACATGCAAACAAACTGTTTCTTTCCCCTCTCCATTTGGATGACAAAACAAGCCTTGTCAATATCATGGAAATAGTCAGCGGCTTATTTCTTTCCAAGCGCATAGTATATCAGAATGGCAAACCCGTTCACCTGACGGACTTAGGCAAAGCCTTTGAATGGCTCTTTATATGAAATTAGGGGACTATTACCAAAAACATGAAGATGTTATAAAGCGAAAATCTACCAAACTAACGGAATTTCTTAATGGATTAATAGCCTTTATTCGAAAGGAACACGAAGATAAGGGGTATAGATAATCAATGACTTAGCATCAATTTATACAGGGTAGCATATACTACCCTGTAATTTCTTTGCTTCCATTTTCAGAACTTTGCTTCATCAATCGATTGGTAATCATATAAGTATAACCTGAAAAATGGAGCAAATATGTATGTAGATAATTATGAGTTTAAAGACTGGATGCAAAGACTACTTGATAAACTGGAAGAAGTTGGAAAAGATGTAAGGAGTTTGCAAATCAATCCCGAAGTAATGCTGAATGACAAGCTATGGGATAATCAGGATTTGTGCCTGTTGTTCAAAGTGAGTACCCGAACATTACAGCGATTGCGAAGCAAGAAACTACTACCCTTTATGATGATTAGCGGAAAAGCCTATTACCGAGCTTCAGATGTACGAGAGTTCATAAAGGAAAGGTTTGATGTGGGCACGCTCCGCAAGTTTGAAAAACAACACGGAACGGACAACTAAGAAAGAAACTATCCCGAAGTTGTACACGTAGCAATTTCGGGATATTTCTTTTTGGCAAGTTTTTGTTGTTCGTCCGCCGATTTGTACTTTCTATTTAAAATATTGGGATAAAGGTCTTATTGACTTTGCTTAGAATAATGAGCTTCAAGCTTATGCAATTGCTGTATAAATAGATTAGTCTGCTTACTGTTTTCTACCTTATCATATAAACTAACTATTATATATTCTTGCAATAAATCTTTGTTTGTTATGCAGTGACTGAAATCATATACTTTTGTATTAGAATCTAACTTTGTTATATCTTGAACATTAATGTGGTCGGGCATATATCCGTAAACATTGGTATAAGATGTGGTTTTACTCCATTTCCAAGTATAAGTACGAGATCCTCCAAAACTATCAGAAGTATATGTTTTAATAAAATATAGAATTCGTAGCTTTTTATATAAATATAATGCAAGAATGATAAATCCGATGACTAAAACTATTATCCACAATGATATTCTATAGTTTAGATATGAGGATGGGATACTAAATAGGATTTCCAAAATTCCTATTAAAGACAAGATTCCTCCGATAATCGGATTAGTAAAGAATAGTATCAACTTTTTCATATGCTCAATTATGCGTTTTCACTTTTATATGAAACAAAAGTAGTCATTTCTCTATAATTATTTCATTTTCAAAGGAGAATAATTATCTTTGTTAAGATTATATGATAATATAAGAATGTACTACAAGTAATCCTTTGTGGAGAAGATTATAATTTGCTGAATACAGTATATGATTTTAAACCCGTTAGTCTTATATTAAAGCAAACAACTAAAATTAGAATTCATCCCGAAGCTGTACACGTGGCAGTTTCGGGATGTTTTTTCTTTTGGCAAGCCTGTACTTACTTCTCTGCCGATATTATCCCCTCTTCCTTATAAGATGCTTCAAACTGTTTGGTAA